>ORJL010979989.1_pt1 | contig 12019 bp, 8 predicted proteins | sample 1779941 | NCBI WGS metagenome assembly ORJL01 (sample SAMEA104232317, study PRJEB22302) | groundwater metagenome | biome: forest; feature: aquifer; material: groundwater | place: USA | collected 2011-08-07 | depth 5.8 m
AAAGTTTAGAATTTCTGCAAGATAATAATATAAAATATGTTTACCTGCCGAAGATATATAATGTCAGACTTGATGAGAGCAATGGTATAGTCAGGAAGATTTTTGAAAACGAGGAGCTTATTATTTATGCAACGGATTATTAAGAATCAACTCGTTATTGCCGCACTGGTTTACCTTTTTATTATCATTTTATTAACTTTTCCTGTCTCAGGTTTTCTTAAAAAAATCAGGGTGGCAAATGAGGACTATAGGAAACAGCTTTTAACATATCAAAGCCTGCAGATCAGAGAGAAGAAATTTATGAGCGGAGTACAGCCTATTACCTGTGACGGAAACTTATTTTTCCGGGCTGGAGTTCCGGTAGCTGCCTTGCATATAAAAGATAATCAGCTATATCTTTCACAGGCTGATAATAAGATAACAGTTATTAATTTAGTCGCTCCGGAATCGCCTGTAACCTTTTCAGCGCCAGTTCTAACGGATTTTTATTCCGATACCACCGATATTTATGGCACAGATTTTTTTGGTGATAGAATAATCAGATTAACTTCTAAAAAAGATGAGACAGTCGTGGAAAATGTTTATCCTAAGATTGGTAGGGCATCAGCTTTAACCCGTGATTCAAAGGGTTATTTTTATGTATCCGGTTATGTCTCCGGAAATATCTCTAAAATTCTTGGCAGGGACGGCTTTTTTTTCCTTGCTGATCTAGGTAAAATTGTTGACCTTGAGTTAGTTAAGGATCAGCTAGTAGTAGCCCGGTATGAGGCTGCACCTGCGCTTATCAGTATAAATTTAACAGATGGGAAGCGGGTTAGAATTGAAGAAAACAAAAGCGTTTCCTCGCTTGCTTTTGACGGAGAAACGCTGTGGGCAGTATATGACCAGGCCGGTCAGTCGCAAATAGGGAAAGTTACCGCCAAAACTATAGTAAGCGAGCACTCTTTACGATGTCCCTTTCCGGTAAAACTATCCGTTGCAGATGATAAGTTTTTTTATACTTCGCTTGATGACAGTGAAGGGAAGATTTACTGGATCAGTAAAAATCTCCAGAAAAACGGCAGGTAAGCCCCGCTTAAGAACGTGCCGGGTCCATAAGGATAAGACTTTGACTCGCTGGCAATTGGAAAGGCAGAATAAATTACCTGACTGTTAAGGAATAATCCGGTAATGATCACTCCCACTAGGACGATTCTGGTTAACTTCTGGAAAACAGTTTTTTTAAACAGGAAAAATAAAATTGCTGGAGATACTAATAAGCTAATCAGCAGGCGGAACCGCATTGGCTCTATTTGAGGTTTGAACTCATTTGACAGGAAGGACCGGCCGGAAAGCAAAAGACCAATAATTAGAACGGAGGTTATTAAGTTTGGTTGTTTGATAATCTCAATAATTAACAAGGAAGCTGCAATAGCTAAAAAAGGAAAAAAAGGATAGTGATACCAAAGCAAAACATCGGTCTGGCCGCCCGAGAAGACAACAACCATGGCCCAGAAAATAAAAGACAAAGAAACCAATTGGATTCTTCTATCTGCGAACTTTGTAATTGCCAGGTAAACAATGGCAAAAAGTGAGAAAATATACCAACCGTCATAAAGAAAGTCAATGTTATAACCCGGACTGCTTAAGAGAAAAGGAAAACCTAAAAATCCGATAGGTCTGCTGCTTTGATTAAGGCTGACCTGGAGAAATAAATTCCAATCCACCGCGCCGCCGTAAGCAAAAAGTAACCCGACAAACCAGCTGATTCCGAATAACACGAAAGCTGCCTCTTTCCAGAATCTGTCTTTAATCAGTAGAAAAATAATGAAAAAAACTATTAAAAATCCGGTTTGTTTCATCAGGCCGGCCAGGCCAACGGCAATAGGCAGAAACAGCAGCAGATACCACCTCTGTTTCTCAAGGAATAGTAGAGTTAGATAGACTGACAATATGTAAAAAAAGGTAATGCCGTTTTCTGCAACAGAAAGACGTTGGCCGAAAACAAAAAGGGGCGTTAGGGAGTAAATAGTGGTGGTCAGCATAGCCGGCCAAAAACCAAAAAGCTTTTTACTCAGCAGAAAAAGAATTATGGTAGTAGCAAAGGCAAAGAATAGGGCAGGTAAACGCATATAAGATGCAGGTAAAACGGACCATTTGTCAACTCCATAAAGATGGGCTGCCCCTCCTGATAAAAGACCGTAAAGAGGTGGCAGATCGAGCCAGGGTGAGAGAATATCAACATTTAACTCTGTATTGTATCCTACTATTTTACCGCTGAAGACATTGTCCTGAGTGGGGAATTTACCTGCCGGTGACCAGGTCTTTGGAATACCGGATTCTATTAAGTGGATTCCTGTCCAGGCATATGCATATTCTTCAAGATGACCCATTAAGGGATAACGGTCATAGTTAACACTTTTCATGGTAAAGAAGAAGGCAAAAGATAAGATGAGGATTAACCATTTAGTTAATTTCATAGTTAAATTATACATGGTTTCCGGGTGGATTTTAGCAGAGCTTGTGTAGTAAGCTAAGAACATCGGTATCTATGTTTTTGAATATTTTACTGCAATTTCTTTTAGGGAGTGTTTTTTTTATTTTAGCAGTTTTTTCCTTAATTCTGCCCGGTCTGTTCATTTTGCGAAAATTTATACCGGACCTGGATGATCTGGAGAAATTTACTTTAGTTTCTGTTTTTGGCTTAAGTATATTTACCTTAACCGCATATTTTTTGGCAGCTTTTCACTTGCGCTTTCTGATGTGGGTTTTTCCGCTTATCGGCGCCTGGTCGTTGTACAAATTCAGACTACAGATACTTTCATTTAAACCGAATATTATATATAAAAAAGCTTTTATCCTGGTATTCCTGATAGGAATAACCGGAATGGTGGCGGTTAACGCTCCTTCAGGTATGCCATATAAAGACGGAGTTTATTTTTGGAGCTCACATGGCCATGATGGAGTCTGGCACCTGGCCTTAATGGAGCAAATGAAATTAGACGTATTTCCATTTCAGAATCCGGAGCTAGCCGGAGCCAAGTTACAAAATTACCATTTCTTTGTAGACCTGCTAATGTCTGAATTTTCCAGGTTATTTTATTTTTCTTCCTTGGATATCTACTTCCGTTTTATGCCGGTTTTATTTGCGGTCCTATTGGGACTGGGAAGCTTTATTTTTGTCAGGGCCTGGAGCCGCTCCGAGACAGCCGGAATTTGGGCCATGTTTTTTACATACTTTGCCGGCAGCTTTGGTTATTTGCTGTATATTCCTACACATGGGAGTTTAGGAGGAGAATCCATTTTTTGGGTTTCCCAAACACAATCAGTTTTAGGAAACCCTCCGCACGCTGCAGCCTTTCTGATCACCACTGTATTTTTGTTTTGTTTCTTAAAATACTTACAAACCAGAAAGCTGTTTTTTTTCTTCCTGTGTATCATTCTTGGCGGAGCAGTTATTCAATTTAAAGTTTATGCCGGGATGTTAATTCTTGGCGGCTTACTCTTAGCAGGTATCTTTGAACTTTTTTTAAGACGCAAATTTCAGATTCTATTTTTATTTTTATTGACCTTTTTTGTTTCATTTATTATTTACTTTCCCAACAGTAAAAACTCCCAGGATTTCCTGCTTTGGCAACCCTGGTGGTTTATCAGGACCATGGTGGTAGCTCCGGACAGGCTAAACTGGATAGATTTAGAGCTTAGAAGGCAAACATATATAGTTGAGGATAATTGGAAAAGAGTGGTTCAGGTTGAAGCAACAGCCTTTCTGATTTTTCTTTTAGGAAATTTAGGGATGAGATTTGTAGGTTTTTGGGCTTATTTCAAAAAAATTAAGGAAGGTATTTTTAAGAATACTTTTAACCTCTTTTTCCTGAGTATAACCACGGCATCTTTTTTTATCCCCGTTTTTTTCTTACAAAAAGGGGTGGCCTGGAATACGATCCAGTTTAACCAGTATTTTTTACTGTTCTTTGGTTTCCTGGCAGCTATTTCGGTAGTTGAGCTTCTATCCTACTTTAAAAATAAATCGCTAAAATACTTAATCTCAGTGCTTATTATTATCCTTGCGATTCCTACCCAATTGGGATTATTGTGGCAGTTCTATTCTAACCCGGCATTATCGAAAGTTTCCTATCAGGAGATAAATGCCCTGAATTTTCTTAAAAGGGTTTCTTCTGATGCGGTGATTTTAACTGCTCCTTTTAGTAAATATGAACGGGACAAATATGGCATGCCACCCGTACCTATATCTGTTTGGTATGACACCGGATATGTGCCGGCTTTCTCAGGCAAGAAGACACTAATATCAGACGAGGAGCAGGTTAATATCATGGGGTATAGAATTGATAAATTACTAGAGGATAGACTAATGGCTTTTGGAAGCGAGGATCATAATGAAATGAATAGTTTCTTGAAGAAATATAGAATTGATTATATTTATCTGGCGTGGGATCAGAAGATAGCTACTGACAGCAGTTATCTTAATGCTGATTTAGTTTTTGAAAATAAGGATACTAAGATATATAAAGTCAGGAACTGATGTCATGAGAAAGAACCTGCTGTTTTTAATAATGATACTGCTTTTGGGGTTATCACTCAGGGTTTTATTTATTAACAGTAGCCCGCCTGCTTTGTATGGTGACGAATTAACAATGACTCTGGATGCCTATTCGTTACTAAAGACCGGACAGGATCAATTGGGTAATTTTTTGCCTTTAACTTTTCCGATGGGAGCCGGAAGGCCGGCCGGTTATGTCTATGGATCTTTGCCCTTCGTAGCTATTTTCGGTCCTTCGGCTATAGGGATTAGAGCCTTGTCAATTGTTTCAGGTTTGGGAATTATACTCCTGCTCTATTTGGCTGGAAGAAAGCTTTTCTCTGAAAAGCTAGGGAGGTGGGTAGCTTTCATGGCTGCAGTTTCTCCCTGGGATTTATCTTTGAGCAGAGGAGGATTCGAGGCACACTTTGCACTGTTCTTGTCTTTTTTGGGGGTTTATCTTTTCTTAAAAGCTAAGGAAAAACCTTTTCTTTATCTTTTTTCAGCTTTGAGTTTTGGTTTGACTCTGCATACTTATCCTACTTATAAAATTAGTTTACTGTTATTTTTACCACTCCTGGTCTGGTTTCAAGGCCGGAAACAGATCCAACATTATGCCAAAAGGTATTTTCTTGGCGGCATCATAATTTTATTTATTCTGGGAATATTTTCCTTAAGCCAAACATTTATTGGCGGTTCAGAAACCAGGTTTTCCGATATAAATATTTTTTCTCAAGGTAAACTAAAGAACGCTATTGAGCAGCAAATAAACCTGGAAAGGCAGATTAGCCGGTTACCTAAGAACCTTGTTAAATACTTTCATAATAAGCCGGTTGAATATTCAAAAGTCTTGGTTGAAAATTATCTACAGAATTTTTCAGTAGACTTTTTATTCTTACACGGAGATAGAAATCCCCGGCATAACATGGGGACTATGGGCGGCTTATACACCGTAGAGATTATTCTTTTAATAATAGGGATATTAACCTTTTGGCAGAAAAGCAGAAAAACAATTTTATTTCTATTGCTATGGATAATTATTGCTCCGGTGCCTACTGCTATTGTTGACTGGCCCCATGCTTTAAGGAGTTCATTTATGTTGCCTCCTTTAATTATCCTTTCAGCCTTAGGGCTTATTACCTTACTGGACCGGAAGAAGAAATTAGTTATATTTTTAATTGCATTCTTTTTTTTCATTCAGTTTATATTTTTAGTCCAGAAATTATATTTCCTGGCCCCAAATGAATACAGTAACTTCTGGTCATATAGCGCAAAATTGGCTTCCGGAATAGCAGCTTCAGAAAAAAATAATTACGATTACATAATCCTATCCGACCGGATTAATGATATGGAGTTTGCTTATCAGGTCTATTCTAAAGTTGATCCGAATGAGGTGATAGCACAAAATAAAAAACGTGTTGATTTAATGAATTACCAGTTTAAGAAATTTGATAATATCTATATAGGGTCGATTAAAGAGAAAGAAATATTAAATTTTATCAATAATCTACCGGGTTCTGTATTATATCTGGGGACAAAGGCTGAAGGTGAAAACCTAAGCGATTACCAAGTCATCAAAAGCTTAAATCAGGAAACAGTTTTGGTGTTAAAAAGAAAAAATAAAATTTAGAACCTTCTAACCCTGAATGCGAATAAGGAAGCTAAAAATAGCAGGAGTATGCTTACCGATGATATCTTCAAACCGTCGTAAAAAGATTTTGGGTGGTATCTAAAAATTACTTCATGGGATCCGGCCGGAATTTTGATTGCTCTGAATATAAGATTCGCCGGACTAATAAGGGTAGTTTCGCCGTCTATCTGTGCTTCCCAGCCTTCTTCATATTGATCAGTTAAGATAAGGACCTCATCACTGGTAGTTTCCGTTTGAACTTTAACCGAATTGAGTTGATATTGAATGAGTGTAGTTCTGCCGGATCCGGACACAGTTGCTACCTTCAAGTCCTTGGACAGTAGTACCGTGTGTCGCGGATCAAACTTTTTGTCCTGCATAAATATATCCTCTATTTTTTCCGTTGGAATGGTTTTGATTTGTTTTGCCAAATATACCCGGTCTAAGGAATTTGGGTTTTCTAAAATTGCCGAAGACCTATCCTTAAATATTAATTTATAGTCAGTTTCTTTAATTTGATAATTAAGTAAATTTCCCGGGATTTGACCCTTGTCGTCCCTTAAAATTGCGATTAAATATTTTGTATTTGCGGCATCAAGGTATGGCGATCCGTAATTAGAAGATACTTCGGCGTATCTCGAGCTTCCGCTTCTTAGGTCCCCCGAATTTAGAAAATTCATGAATTTTCCGTATTGGTTAAGATATATCGGATCATACCCCTCATAAGATTGTAGTTTATATGCTGTCCAGGTATTTGGCGGCAAAACTTCAGCATGTTCCCTGCCAACCCTGAATAACCCTTTCTGTTTTTGCAGAAATTCTATGCCCGGAGTGGTGGGAAAGATCAGATGATTGGCAACAAAAGGATTAAATTTTAGGAAATATCTTCCCAGATCCAGGCTTAAAAAGATGAAAAGAAGTATTAACAGAATATTTATCCGCTGTTCTTTTATAGAGTGCTGTTTTACCTTGCTTAGTATAAATAAGGTTATGAGTAGCAGGGATAGAAGGGCTAATGGAATTAAACTATTTTTTGCAGCAATAAGAAAATTCTGTAAAGCATAATCATTGCTTCCCAGATAGATTTTTAAGGATAGTTCGTCAGGAGCATTTATAATGAGATTCCAAATATAGTAGAAGGTCAGTAAAGTCCCTAAGATTATTCCCAGAACGGCAGTCCAACTCCAGACAATAGTTTTATAAATAAAGGAAAGATCCTGACGTTCCTTTATGTGATCGATTGCTAAAGAAGCAAGAATGGCTGCCGAGAAAAGAGTTACAAATAACATCCTGCTGGCATAAGAAGAAGTTAATAAAGGTAGTTTAAGATTATAGAATAACTGGGAAACGGGATTACTAAAGCTGAATAATAAACTAAATAAAAATAGTGCAGTAAAAAAAAATGACACTCCGGACCGAACTTTAAATAAAAGGTATAGCAAAAGCGGTAAAGTGATTGCTCCTAAGAAAGCGCTGGTCTCGGAGTAGTTGAGTGTTCCCCAATAGTTCCTGGTAACTGCATTTCCAAAATAGTCAGGAATGAAGAGCTTGAGGCTATCTTTTGTATCCAACAGTCCGAAATTAGATTCCGCAATATAGGATTCTGTCTGCCGGATGGATTTTTGCAGTAAGTCATAACTGGGTAGAAGCTGCAGGGCTGTTATTCCGATGGCCGCTATGAAGGAGAAGGATAAAAATAAGATTTGTTGGTTTTTTATGCCCCTTTTCCAACAGCTAAACAAAGCATAGAAAAATGCCAGCAGGAAGGCATAAGTGGTAATCTGGGCGTTTCCGGCAAGTATTATTAAGGATAAAGAGACGGTTAACAGAATAATGAACCGGAATTTATTTTCCGATACAAGCTTCCTGATGCTGTATAATGCCAGAGGCAGCCAGGCAATGGCATGAACAGCGGTGCCTAGTTCCAGCCAGGTGGTCATTAAACCTCCAAAGGAAAAAATTACAGCTCCGGAAAGTCCGGCAACTTTAGATTTAACAATTTGGGAAATGAATAAATAAAAGGTCAAAGAGGCAATTAGTGTTTGAGAATATATGTAAAGCCCCCAACCGTAATGCTGGGGCAGAAGAAGCAAAACATTTAAGGGATATAAGCTGGCTGAGTGATATGTGGCTAAGAGGGGATTACCGGTAAATGAATAAGGATTCCACAAAGGCCACTGAAGATTTCTAATAGCTTCTACTGCCAGATATTTCCACAGAAAAAATTGGGAGAAGACGTCAGATATTAAGGGATTCTGTACCGGAAATTTGTAATAATCCAACCACGGGGAGTAACTAACTACCAGTAAATCTGCGGGGAAAGGAATTTTTCCAAATATAAAAAATTTGTAATAAACAGCTAAAGTTATAAGAAAGAGTATTATATAAGCAAGCATTTTATTGATGATTCGTATTAAGCAAAGCTTGATACTCGTTGTCACTCGTATTAAGCAAAGCTTGATACTCACTATCGTTCGTATTAAGATTTAATCTATGGTAAGTCAAATTTCAGTAGTAATCAATACTTTGAATGAATCCCGGAATATCGAGAAGGTGATTGAATCACTTGACTGGGCTGATGAGGTGGTGGCGGTAGATGACGGTTCTACTGATGAAACGCTTGAGATCCTGCATGGACTGAAAAAAAGACTGAAAACTTTAAAAGTCTTTCAACATCAGGGTGAAGGTTACGTAGAGCCGGCCAGGAACTTTGCAATTTCCAAAGCTTCCGGCGATTGGATTCTAATTTTAGATGCTGATGAAGATATTCCCGAAAGTCTGATAAAAAGATTAACGGAAATTGCCGAAAAAATGAAACAGATAGATTATGTGAGAATACCCCGTAAGAATATCATCTTTAATCATTTTATGCGGGAATCTATGTGGTGGCCGGACTACAATATCAGGTTTTTTAAGAAGGGAAAAGTAAAATGGTCGAATAAAATTCATCGGCCGCCTGAAGTTTCAGGCCAAGGTCTCGATTTGCCCCCCGATGAAAACTATGCCATTATTCATCACAGTTACCAAACCATTACCCAGTACCTGCAGAGGATGGACCGGTATACTACTATCCAGGCGGAAGAATTAAGGAAAGAAGGCTATAAATTTAACTGGCCTGATTTATTAGAGAAACCTTTAGGTGAATTCTTATCCAGATTTTTTGCCAATAAAGGTTATCAGGATGGCTTGCATGGTTTAACATTAGGTTTATTGCAGGCATTCTCTTTTTTGGTTGTCTACTTAAAGCTTTGGGAAGTAAGTAATTTTAAAGAAGAAAAAGTTGAGGTGGCAGAGCTTAAAAATCAGATTGATAAATCTTCGGGCAATATAAATTATTGGATAAATAAAACCAGGCAAAAAGGGAGCTTTTTTGAGAGAATATTCAAAGGTAAATCTTAAATGTTAAGTGTTATAGTGCTGGCTAAAAATGAACAGGAGAGGATAGAAACTTGTTTAGAGTCTGTCAAATGGGCAGATGAAATTTTGGTGGTAGATAACGGTTCGAATGATGATACATTAAAAATTGCTGAAAAATATACGAACAACATTTTAAAGGTAAATCTACAGGATTTTGCAGCTGTCAGGAATCTGGCTATGGAAAAGGCAGCCGGTGATTGGATTTTCTTTGTAGACGCAGATGAGCGGGTATTGGGACCTTTAAGAGAGGAAATACAATCCCTTGTCTCCGGTGAAGATTTTTCAGCTTTTGCTGTTTCACGCAGGAATATTGTTTTTGGAAAGGAAGTTAGATACGGCCCATTTTGGCCTGATTGGGTCACCAGAATTTTGAGAAAAAGAGATTTTGAAACCTGGATAGGTAAAGTTCATGAATACCCAAGGTTTAAGGGCAAGCTAGGTTACACTAAAAATTCATTGTTGCATTTAACCCATCGTAATATTGACCAAATCACGCTGAAAAGCTTGGAATGGTCCAAGATTGACGCCAAATTAAGATTGGATTCTAATCATCCAAAGATGTCGGGCTGGCGATTTTTAAGAATCCTTGTCAGCGAAGCTTTTAATCAGGGAATCTTAAGAAAAGGATTTTTTAATGGTTCAATAGGAATTATGGATTCTATGCTGCAAGCATTCAGTTTGTATATGACTTATGTTAGGTTATGGGAACTTCAACAGCCGAAATCCAGAAATGAAGTTTATGAAGAAATAGATAAGATCCTAACAGGAAACGGATTTAAGTTTTAATTACACCATGAGAATAGCCATATTTTCTCCTTATCTTGATACTTTTGGCGGGGGAGAAAAGTACATGATGACTATTGCTGAATCTCTTTCCCGGGAGCATTTGGTGGATGTACTGCTGGATGAACACCTTAATGGCTTAAGGGGTAATTATTTAAAAAGTGAATTGTCAAAAAGGTTTAGCTTGGATTTAGATAAAGCAAATTTTATCAGTGCTCCATTCGGAAAGAGATTTTCTATTATTTCCAGATCTTTTTTCTTAAAGAAATACGATAGATTTTTTTATCTGACAGACGGAAGTATTTTTTATCCGACGGCGAAGAAAAACATTTTACATATTCAATCTCCCATTATCGGACAGCCTGCAAAAAGTATCTGGGGTAAGTTTAAGCTTAAGGGCTGGGATTTAATTATTTATAATTCTAAGTTTACCAAACAACATGCAGAAAATAATTGGTCTCTGGAATCAGAGATAGTCTATCCTCCGGTTGACGTCTCAAAAATTAAACAATTAAAAAAAGAAAAATATATACTTTCGGTGGGACGCTTCTTTGGATATCTGAAGGATAAAAAACAAGAATTTTTGATTAAAACATTTAAGGAGCTTTTTGAAACGGGATATATTAATGATTGGAGTTTGCATCTGGTCGGCTCAGCCGGTAAAGGAGACGAAAATTATATAGAAAGCCTGAAATATTTAGCAAGAGGTGTTCCTGTAAAGTTTTATCCAAATTTGGAATATGATAAGCTGATTGAGCTTTATGGGAAGTCCAGTATTTATTGGCATGCCTTAGGTTTCGGGGAGACAGATCCGACCAAGATGGAACATTTCGGAATTGCCACGGTAGAAGCAATGGCCGGCGGGTGTGTTCCTGTAGTGATAGGAAAAGGGGGACAGAGGGAAATCATAGCGGATGAAAAGTACGGTTATCTGTGGGAACGTTTAGATGAGTTGAGGCAATTGACATTAAGATTAACTAAAGATAGTAAGTTATTGGAGAAGATGTCAAAAGAGGCGGCGAAAAGAGCCCGGGATTTTAGTAAAGAAAAATTTATTGAAAAGATAAAAAAAATAAGTAAATGAAGAAAACTTTTTGGATAATTATAATAATCGGGATTGGTATAAGGATATTTTTATCCTTAACCACATTTCATCCGGATATGCAGGTTTTTGAGTTAGCCGGTAAACTTGTGGCATCAGGCAATATTTTTAATCTTTATGATTTTACCTCTAATTTGGCGGTTTTTAATTATCCTCCGGCAATTTATGTTTTTCATGGATTTTTCAATTTTTTATTCACGATTTTAGGCATATCGGAAATCACGCAGTTTAATATCAATTTATTACTGCTTAAGATTCCCTACCTTATTTTTGACCTGCTAGTCGGATTTATTTTAATTAGACTATTTAATTCAGAAAGAAAAGCCTTATTGGCTTTTTCTCTTTGGGTTTTTAACCCGATTAATCTTTATGCCACCTACATGATGGGTCAATTTGATATTATTCCCACCTTTTTCATTATCTTATCAATTTATTTTGTGGTTAAAAATAAATTAGAATGGGCTGCCTTAGCTTTAGGGGGAGGAATTGCCTTTAAATTATCACCGGTATTTTTGGTTATCCCTTTAGTTGTTTTAGGTAGAAACTATATTGACAGGGTAAAATTATT
>ORJL011163338.1_pt1 | contig 12017 bp, 12 predicted proteins | sample 1779941 | NCBI WGS metagenome assembly ORJL01 (sample SAMEA104232317, study PRJEB22302) | groundwater metagenome | biome: forest; feature: aquifer; material: groundwater | place: USA | collected 2011-08-07 | depth 5.8 m
ATTTACTGCGGCTATTATATCACAGGTTTTTTCACCCTTTTTATTGGCGCTACGAGGCTCGACAAAGGCACGAATTCCTCTTACCAACACCCACCCATCCATGTCTGTGCTCTCTCCCCATCTAGACTGTACGAACCACCCAGACAGGCCACTTATACCCGAAACCAATCCTTACGACTATTTGTCCCGCTTCTCCTGTCAAGCATGTTTTGAAATATTTTCGCTGAATAGTTACTTTATAATAATAAAACGCAAACACTCACCAACCACTATCCCATAATACAAGCACATCAATTAAACTCTCATAGCACCGTTCCTGTTTCCGCCTCTTGCGAAAGGGAGAATGAAGGAGGGGACAAATACTCAGACACAATTCCGCTGAATCCCAACTATCAAGGGGGGACAAAGGGGGGTGTAAAAAACATACCACAAAAAGACACCTCTCAAGAAAATCACCATAACAACAAGATAACCATTTCCCTCCTGACCCCTTTACGACTGCGTTTTGACGGTCATATAACCGATAAAATCGAATTCCACGTTCTCACAAGAAACCTCTTGCGCCGCATCTCTTCGCTCTCCTATTTCCATTGCGGCGAAAAATTAGATATGGATTTTAGAGGGCTCATTGAAAAGGCTGGTGCAGTTAAACTGATAAAATCCGATATACAATGGTTTGACTGGAAACGTTATTCGACAAGGCAGGAAGAATGGATGTCGCTTGGTGGTGTAACGGGTACTGTTTCATATGAGGGTGATATATCAGATTTCATGCTACTCTTAAAATTGGGTGAATATGTACATGTAGGGAAAGGAACGTCGTTTGGACTGGGGAAATATGAGATTATGTAATGGGTTTTCACCACAGAGACACGGCGGACACAGAGAAATGTCTGAATGCTCATGACCCTAAGAAGAAAGATAGACAGCAGAATAGAGCCGATTCCCTTCAGACCCGAGGATTTTGATAATGGAGGAATACTGGTTAAAGAGATAAAGAGGACGGGGGTAATGACAAGTTTTATCAATGTTAAAAGGAGAGGAAATGGAATTTGGATTAAAAGCTTTAACTGATATTTGGACAGGTGGTGTTAAAGGGGAAACAGACAAACTTCATTTGACTGGAATTAAAGGTTCCTTTCGATGGTGGTATGAGGTGTTGATACGGGGATTAGGCTATTATGCCTGTGACCCTACGGCAGATGATGCTTGTAATCTTGATCCTAAAAGACTTGTTGCTAATTCGCCCATGCCGCATCAGGACCAGATTAAAGGACTGATTTGTTCTGCGTGTTATTTTTTTGGCTGTACTGGTTGGAGCGGAAAATTTAATTTAAGGGTGAAAGAATATAGGGAAAAAGATGTTAATGTCAAAATTAAAACAGGGGGAATAAAAGAAGGAGAATGTTTTATCATTGAGTTCATTCAAAGAAAGAAATTTGACTTAGAAGAAATATTGTTAGTGACAATAACATGGAAGTTGATTGTAGATTATGGTGCTTTTGCTGGAAAGATCACTTTTAAGCCTTCCGAAATAGAAACAAAAAACGGAAAGTTTCATCATACAGATTTTGGATTGCTGGCAAGAGCAAAAAACTCAAATATTTCTACTGAAAAAATTGACAGAGATGGGATAAGTAATTATTTAAAAAGTTTTACCAACAATTCTAGTAAAAACAATAATGCGTTGCCTAATTTACAGAATTTTTGGTTTGTCAAAGACTCGTATTTTGATAGAAGTGAAATTAACAGCATCGTTGAAAGGGATAATAATGGTAAGTACAAAAATAATTCCTCGGAGATTGCTAAATTTCTGGGTGGCGATATCTCTGTAAGCAAGAAAATTTTCTCTTTTCATGGAATGAGAGAAATAAACGGAAAATTAATGCAAGCCTTTTTACCACGTTGCTTTGGATATGTAGAAAAGAACAAATTAGATGAAGTAATAAATTTAATCAAAACTAAAATTCCAGAAGCCGAAATAAGGGAAATCAAAAGAGGCGAGGAGGTGTTGAGTGAGCTATGATTGGTTTGTCGATTTTGAGGTACAGAATCAAAGTGCAATTGATAACTGTGTTGAAGGTAGAAACCCGTTTGATAATGTTAATATATATTCAAGAACAAAATTGCTAGCAACTTGCCTAAGCAATGGCAATATTAAAAATTACGCAAAAAGTGGAAACAAAATTAAAGAACCAAAAGGATATAAAAAAATAATACTTGAAAAGTATAATTCATTAATTCAAGAAGAAATAGGTAGACTTGAAGCCCTAAACCTTTACAAACCTTCCGTGGAAATTTCAACACTTCCGCCCTATTCTTTTTTCTTACAGTTCGCATTTACCCTCGCCACGCCTTATATTTCAAAGGATGACGAAGAGTTCTACATCTGCGACAGCCCCATTAAAAAAGATAAGGTTTTTAAAGTTCCAATGGTATCCGGAAGCACTTGGAAAGGAAATATGCGTTGGACAGCAAGACAACGAAAAAAGCTTAATCCTGATAAATCAGATGATGATAAAGTTTTAATAAGGCTTTTTGGAAATGAAAAGAAAGAAGAACGTGCCTTTTGCCGTGGTAGGCTCAGTTTCTATCCTACGTTCTTTGATAAAATAAGTCTTGAAGTCATCAACCCCCATGACAGAAAAACAAAGGCAGGCACAGTACCTATCTATATTGAAAGCGTGCCAGATGGAGCAAAGGGAACATTCAGTCTCCTCTATGTGCCTTTTGACCTCCTGGGGAAACCATCGGAAAAAGTTAAACAACAGTTGACCGAAGATATAAACCTGGTCTGTGATTCTCTTGAAGAAATGATGTTGACCTATGGTTTTTCAGCCAAAAAAGGCTGCGGTTTTGGGATAATTAATAAAGATATTGAGGGGGATGTGCCTGAAATGTCAGGTTGCACACATAAAGAAAAACCATTAGCGTCCAAACTAACCAGGGGAAAAACTTATACTTCATTCAAGGAACTTGCAAGCCCTAAGCAAAAGGTTTCTTCTTTTTCAGAAATGCGGGCCCTCATTGAGCAAAAAAAAGAGGAGGCAATGAAAAATGCTAGATGAACTCAAAAGAAATAGCAACCAAATCCTCTTCATAGAACTCGCCGGTCTTTTACATGACATTGGGAAACTCAGCGCGGTATTTTTTAAATACAGGCAAACATGGCAAAGCGATCCTCATGGTTATGATAAGGATCCTCACGATCACTTATATTTTGAAAACCACGAGGTTTTTAAAGAACTAATACCGCCTGATTTTTTTAAAAAAATAGAATCAGGAAAATGTAGTAAAGATGAACCTAATTTCTCAATAAAAGAAGCTGTTCATTCGCACGTAGAGCCTGGATCAGGTGCGTTATTAAACATGACGCTCAGAGTTGCTGATGGTGTGGACGCTGCCATTGATCGCAATAATCCACTCTGGAGCGCAGAACAGAAAGGCACAATCTTTAAATCGAATGTATTTGGTTATGAAAAATGCAGGGACGTTACCTTTGAAAGCCAGGAAAATGCTCGAAAGGAGCTTTACACCTTTTTTGGTAAACATCTTCCTAAATATTTTGAGAAATTTGACTATGAAGTCCGCAAAGCAATCTTGTCCGGCATTAAAAAAGCCTTTGAAATAGGGCTATCAGATACAACCCGCCCGCAAAACGACACGAGCCTTTGGGATCATAGTTATTCCGTTGCATCCATTTTCAAGGCGCTGGTTGTTCACAATTTGTTCAACAACAAAGACAAGATATACAAACGTGAGGACGTAAAATTCGGGATACTCGGCATTGGATGGGATGGGGTACGGTTCCTATCGTATGGACATAAGATAGGTGACATTATTGGACGGAAAAACGTTATAGAAAATATCAAAGATCACATACGCAAATTAGTGGAATATGATTACCCGATGGGGAACGAAATCTACGCAGACGATGATGGTATTTATTTTATTGTTCCTGCCGGACTTGAAGATAATTTAAAGCTAATTTATGCCGAAATTGAGGATAAAATTTACGCTACTGCTGCCAAATGTTCAGACGGCGAACTTCAGCCTCACATGGTCAACATACCAAAAACTACTACTTTGACAGCATTAGTTTTGGCAATACAGGACTTGAGAAAAAAAGCGTCATACCACTTTGATCATTCCGTTAATGGATTCAGATACTTTGAAACATACCAGAAACATTTTAAAGACAAAAAGACTGTATGCCCGATTTGCCGGTTGAGACCTGTTGAAGAAGAAGACTGCTCTAAGAAGATATGTATGGTTTGCAGGAAGAGAAGAACCCAAGAAGTTCACGGAAACAGAGATACTGGCATATCCAAAAGAAATGGAACTATTTTCATTGATGAAATTGTTGACGATAACAAAAGGGCTGCCCTTGTCGTCGCAAGATTTGGACTTGATGACTGGCTAAACGGCAAGATGGTCAGGAGTCTCTTTGTTACCGAAGCAAGAGGAATTGAAAAAGAAATAAAGAATCTTGGCAGTGTAAAGCAGTTTGGGAATGAAGAAAAAACCATCAAGGAGTTTCTATTAAAGCAATCATACGGAGATTTCAACTATAATAGAATTAAGGCAGATATTGACGCCTTTTCTGCAGATAAATACAATGGCAGAGCTTATCATACAGCATTCCTATATGATAGAAGGGTTTTATACGACAAAGTTCGCGGAAATTCACTCTTCAGAGATACAAAAGAAACAAAGAAAGCATGGGATAAATGCCTTAGCGAAGCACGAAAAGAACACCAGGAACTCGATATTTATAATTTCCTAAATGCCAAAACACCTACGCCCTCAACCATCCTTGATGTATGGGAAACCACCCATGAATTTCTCAAAGGGTTACCGGGCAATATCCTGGAATGCCTGTTGCCAGAGGACAAAAGACTTGAGCTTAAGGTACAACTCAAACAAGGCAAAAACATTGAAAACTGGAATAAAGGAACTATCCAGGCAGAGGTTGTGTCAACGAAGGAGAAAATCGAACTTCTGTATAAAGAAAAAGAAACTTTCTGGGTTGTAGGAGAAATGTTTTCTCCCAGTTCGTCAGACACAAAATGGCAGAATGAACACATTAAAATTATCGATATGGAGGGTGGGGGTTTTGGCAATATTTACGAAGTAAAAAATGGCAACCCAGGAGATACTGTTGTTCCCTATCGTACCATAACTATGTCTCCCAACCTTTTCATGGCTATTGTTCCTGCTAAAATGGCTATTGAGATCACAGACACGATTTATCAGAAATATAGAGATCGCTTCGGGAAGGTAATGGGAAGGCTTCCCTTTAGCATAGGGAATATATTCTTTGACAGCAAAATGCCCATGTTTGTTGTTCTTGATGCGGGGAAAAGAATGATTCGTAATTTTGATATGCTTGGGGAAGATAAAAACAAAAACAAGGAGGCACTGATAGTGCAAGACAAGGTATGTACTGAATCCAACATCCAATTGGATTTGGCATCCTCCATGGGTGGATTTAGAAAAACATTAACATGGCACTTGCCTTACAAACTTGGCAACTGTGACAAAGACTATCATCATCCGTATTTTATAGTAGCTACTTGTGGTAAGGACTTATCCACAGAACGCTCCACATTTTTCAAGACCATTGCAGGGGATGTTATTCACTTTACAGAAATAAAAGAGGGAGACAAACTCTGTGTTTATCCCAACTACTACGACTTTGAATTCCTTGATTCAAACACCAGAAGGCATAATATCTGTCTTGATTCTCAGAATAGGCGAAAATCGAACGTTGCTCATTTCATGTCAAAACCATTCCTGCTTGATGAATTGAGCCAAAAAATAATACGCTTATGGAAAGGACTTTTACAAGGTAAGCAGCTAAAGGGGATTACTGATACCAAACTAAGAAACCTGCAAACACTCTGGCTTACAAAATACCAGGAATGGAGTGTGGATATCGGGCATAAAACAACCGCGTGTTATGAGCAGTGGAAAAATCTTGTTACATCGTCCATTCAAAAGGAATTCAAAGGGATTGACCCTGAGCATCTCGGCCTGCTTCAAGAAACCTTAGAAAATGGATTACTCTTTGACGTCCTTGAGCTTTATCTCGGCATATTAAAAGAAAGATTAGATACAAAATAAGGAGGAAGTTAAGATGACGGACCCTTTTGTAAAGAAGACTTACTATACAATGACTCTTGACCCTGTGCATATTGGCACGGGTGGTTACAGACTGGGAAGGGTGGATAACACAATAACCAGGGAGCCAGGAACAAATATACCGAAAATACCCGGTTCAAGCATTTCCGGTGCAACAAGGGCGTATACAGCTATGTATGTGCAGAGTAACAATCCCATGATTCCCGCGAAGATGAAATATCAACGGCCTGATAAAAAGGTTATGGTTAAGAAAGAAGACGGGACTGAAGAAGAAAAGACAATCTACTATAGTTGTGCAGGAAAAGGCGCTGATGATGGTGAAGGTCATTGTGGAAAGCCCGATTGTGAAGTTTGCGTTCCTTTTGGTTTTTCTAAGAAAGGAAATAGTTTCCAAGGGCTTGCACAGTTTTTTGACGCCCGAATCTTGTTTTTTCCTGTCCATTCGATGATTGGGCCGGTGTGGGTAACATGCCCATCTGTTTTATGTGAATTTGTGGCTATACCTGCCATAAAAGAAGACACGTTCAATGCTATAAACAGAGCGTATGATAAAAACTTAAACTTTGGATGGCTTATGTTAGAGGTTGACAAATCAAGTAACGTTGATATTGATTTTTCAAAATTTCCAGAAAGCGAACAATTTTGCAAAGTATGTAACATCATAATGAACAGGGCATTTCTTGTTTCTGACAAAGTTTTTTCCCGCATTGTCAATGATAACCTGGAAGTTCGTACATCGGTAGCTATCGACCCTGCCACTGGGGCAGCAGAGGACGGCGCTTTATTTACGTATGAAGCAATCCCAAGGTCAACGATTATGTGGTTTGAGGTGGTGTATAACAAACCTGAGTATTTTAGGATAAACGGGCAAGAAATCAAAAAGGACGACGGCAAAAATGCAGACGCTGGCTGGATAAGGGGCAATGTCGAAAAGGGGCTCAAGTATCTTGAAACGCTGGGTGTTGGCGGGATGAATACCAGAGGAATGGGACGGTTAAAAATTCTTAACAACGGAGGATAAACAGATGGAAATACTTGACATGAAATGCGCAGAATACGGGAACAAAATCGTATCTGAAATTGATAATGCTGCTAAAGAGAGAAACAAGATAGAAACCATGATTACGAAGACATTAGGCGTCTTGCAGGAAGATGGGGTATACGCCTTTGCCTTGTATTCCAAATCAAAGAGTGGAGATGGAAATACTGAAAAAAAGACTGCCATGCTGATCTTTAATAAAACATTTGAATTACTGAAAGCCGACAAAATAGGAATACTACCTGAAACATGCAATGATTTTCTCTTGGGTATACGACAGAGCTTAGCTGAAGGCAAAGACCTTGATAAGCTTTTCCTGGCAAAAGAACTTCTAGAAAGAACCCTTGTCTATGCCCGATATCATGCAAAGGCATTGGACATCGGTTCAAGCGGCGGAGGTGCATCATAATGGGATGGAAGGCATACAGGCTTATTTATCAGGCAAAAAGTCCAATCCACATCGGCTGGCATACGCTTGGGTATATTAAGCTTACCCGATACTATATTACGGGCAAAAATATATGGGGCGCTATAACCGCGAATATTGTGCGGACCCTTTATGGACACGAGGATTATCAGGCGATGGGAGAATTACTAAAAAAAGACATACTTGTTAGTTATTTTTATCCGGCTATTGATTTTCAAAATCCACTTCTCCCAAAATTTCAAGATGATGGTCTGCACTATGGTGAACACCCTGCGTCTGATTTTGAACGGCTCTTTATTCAATCTTACGGACAAACCGCCGTCCTGCCGGAAAGCAATACCGCGGAAGACCAATCTCTTCATGAATCTGATTTCATTTCACATTATATTGAAGGGGAAGATACCAAAAAACACCAGAATGTATATTTTGTTGGATATGTTTTTATTAATAATAAACCACACTACAAAGGACAAATATTAACATGGGAAAATATAGAGAGAGCTATCACGGAAATATTTGTTGGTGGTGATAGAAAATATGGATGGGGAAGGTTGTTGCTGGAACCAGGGAAAACAGAAGAGGTTGCCGATTGTAAAATCTTTGGCAATCAACTTGAGCCAAAGGACGAAGGCCTATATATTAAGATAGCAAAAGACAATCATATCCCGGCACATTTGGAATTAAAAACCGAAGGGGATTTTAAGATAAGGGGAAATATAGAGACTCTTGTTGGATTAGATTGGGGAACGCATGAAACCAGCCCGGGAAAAATTGGGGCAGGGCAAAAAATCAGCAATGCAAAGGTTTGTTGGATGCCTGGTTCTAAAATGGAAGAAGATAGATCGTTGAAAATTGGTGAATTTGGTATGTTAACCGCATAAGGGGATAGTAGATGACTAAGAATTTCCAGAGTATCAAAAGTCTACCCAGAGATATAATAATCAATCTCATTGTATCGCTTCTTGTATCAGTTCTTCTATCAGCAATTCCGTGGTTTTGGGCAGGTAAAATAAGATTAAGCCTCTTAGTTTTCGGTTTGCTATTTGTTTCCCTACCCTATCTGATATTTATGAGGTACAAGAGATTATTCAAACTTATAAGGGCAGGAATGAACGGCTATTATTATTCCTTTGACTCTTCTGAAAATAGGAATGTATTTCGTGAGACCAAAAGTGTCTTCTGCTATCTGGGGATAAGTTCAAATTCTATTCTTGAGGATTTTAGAAAGTGGACGGAGGAAAGCCCTTTGGTAAATACCTATTCGTTTTTACTCACAGATCCAAAATCGCCAGCGCTAAAAAGACAGATAGCATACGAAAAAGGGGTAACCCTTGATACAGATTTATCATCGTTAAACACTCAGTTATCCCAAACCATCGAACACGAGGTTGAGACAGAAAAAAAGCGTATTTATAGTGCGATAGAAGTACTCAAAAACCTGCCTCCTTCCAAGAGCGGAAAACTCAGTATCCGTTTTCATAAAGAATTTATTCCGTGGTGGATGTACCTTATAGATGACAAAAAAATTTATCTCGGTATCCTGGAAAAAGGGAAAAGAGGACAAGATTCCCCTGCAATGGTCATTTCCCAAAATCCTGATTACCCATCGCCTTTTGACCCTTTCAAAAATACCTGGGATAGAATGTGGGCAGATGCGGAGAAAGACATTTAATGTGGAATTTTGATTTTCTCTACACAAGTTTTCAGCGTGTTAAAGAAAATCACGGCTGTGCGGGGGCGGATGGGGTGACTGTTGAGCAATTCGAGGGGAATCTGGATATAAATCTCAAAATAATGCACAATGAAATAACTGAACAAACATACTTTCCTCTCCCTTTACTGAAAATTTTGGTTGATAAGGGGAATGGTGAAGCGAGGGCGTTGTGTATTCCTGCTGTAAGGGATCGGGTTGTCCAGGCATCCGTTTTACAGATTATTGAACCTATACTTGAAAGAGAATTCGAAGAGTGCAGTTTTGCTTATCGGAAAGGGCGTTCAGTAAAACTGGCTGTTTATAAGATTAAGGAATATTACGAACAGGGTTATCACTGGATTGTGGATGCCGATATAGACGCCTTTTTTGACAGCGTGGATCACACCCTTCTGCTGGCAAAATTCAAAAAATATGTCTCTATTCCCTATATTCAAAAACTCATAGAACTCTGGCTGAAGGCTGAAATCTGGGATGGTGAATCCTTAACCGTATTACAAAAAGGCATTCCGCAGGGTTCACCCATTTCTCCCATCTTGGCCAACTTGTTTCTGGACGAGTTGGATGAAGCATTGTTAAAGAAAGGATATAGATTAATCCGATATTCTGATGATTTTGTCATCCTCTGCAAAAAACCTGATGAGGCAAAGGAAGCCCTCCAATTATCAAAACAGATACTTGAAAAACTTCTATTAAAGCTGGATGAAGAGCAAATACTCAGCTTTGAAGATGGATTCAAATTTCTCGGCGTTACCTTCATTCGAAGCATGATTATGGTACCTTTTGACCGCCCAAAGAAAGAACGCAAGATACTGTTGTATCCAGATTCCTTAAACATAGATGATTATCTAATGACCAAAAGAAAGACTTGCAATCATGGCTAATCTTTATCTGACCGAACAAAATTCCATTTTAAGAAAGACTGGGGACAGGTTGATTGTCCAGAAGGACGATGAAATACTCCTGGAAGTACAGTGCCACAAGATAAACGCCGTTCTTATCTTCGGGAACGTACAGTTTACCACCCAGGCTGTGCATGAACTCTTTGAGCATGGCATAGAGATGGCCATTCTCACACGAACGGGGAAACTCATCGGCCAGATAACCTCCCCTGCAACGAAAAACATTACCCTGCGCCTCCAGCAGTTCAAAAAATATTGGGATAATGCCTTTCGGTTAGCTTTGTCGAGAGAAATTGTCTCCGGAAAGATTAAAAACTGCCTTCAGGTAATACGGCACTTTTCTTACAACCACCCGGATATCTCCTTTGAAGCTGAGATTATTTCCCTGAAAACAAGACTTAACGATGTAAGATCAGCAGCCCAGATCGAACAGTTGTTTGGCATTGAAGGAAGCGCCGCCAATGCGTATTTTGACGCCTTTGGTAAAATGCTCCTGAACGAGTTTTCCTTTCCGGGAAGGAAGAAACACCCATCTACCGATCCCGTGAATGCCCTCCTGTCGTTAACGTACACCATGATCTTTAATGAAATATCATCGCTCCTCGATGGATTGGGTTTCGACCCGTACCTTAGTTACTATCACAGCATTGACTATGGCAGGGCATCCCTTGCATCCGACATCATGGAGGAATTCAGGGCGCCCATAGGAGACCGGCTTACCCTGAATCTCATCAATAACAGGGTCTTCGGGCAAGGAGATTTTTATTCGAATCCCAACGACGGTTCGGTGTATCTCAAACGAGAATCATTAAAGCGCTATTTTGTTGAATACGAAGGGATGCTAAATCATGGATTCGTCCATCCGGGGACGAAGGAAAATACCACGTTCAGAAAATGCTTCCGCTTACAGGCAGAAAGACTGGCATCGCGTATTCAAAACGACAGTCCGTATATTCCTTTTGAGTTGGAGATATGATACATGCTTTACGTCGTTTCTTATGACATTCCCGATACCAAAAGGAGAACCAAACTGGCTAAGACACTGGAAGATTTTGGCGATAGAGTGCAATATAGTGTATTTGAGTGTATATTGGATGGCAACCTGCTCAATAAAATGGTGGGCAGAATCCATAAAATCGTCTCATTAGAAGACGATAACGTTCGGATATACACCCTTTGTGCAAACTGTGAAAGGGCTGTAAAAGTTATTGGCCAGGGTAAGGTGACCAAAAGTGAAAATGTATATATAGTTTAAAGGGTGAACGGATTTTGAAAACAGACAAAAAAGAGGGGGTGGTTACAGGAAAATCATAAATAATATTTTGTCCGATACTTATGTTAATTTTTGTAAAAACTTATAGGAATTTGGATGTGGAATAATTACAGATTAAGGAGGTTACAGAAAATGGCAGTGCAAGTGGCGGTGATTGGATGGGTTAAAAGGGGTGCTGTGTGAATCATTGACCTGATGTAGAAGGGATTGCGACCCGGGTAGCTGTTTTTAAAACGAATTGAATTTACAGAGTGTGAATCATTGACCTGATGTAGAAGGGATTGCGACGTCAAGGCTGGTGTCTATTAGCTCAACTTTACCATTAAGTGTGAATCATTGACCTGATGTAGAAGGGATTGCGACGCGTTTACGTCAAAGAGGATAAGGAGTATGCGATAGATGTCATAAAGAAACAATTAGTAGAGGCTAAAAGGGATGCTATTGCGAAAAGAGCTAAAGAGGCTATGGCTAATCTCAAAAAGGGACTGGTTAAAAAAGGAACTGTAAAAGATTTATATAAG
>ORJL010398709.1_pt1 | contig 12015 bp, 14 predicted proteins | sample 1779941 | NCBI WGS metagenome assembly ORJL01 (sample SAMEA104232317, study PRJEB22302) | groundwater metagenome | biome: forest; feature: aquifer; material: groundwater | place: USA | collected 2011-08-07 | depth 5.8 m
CAACGACGCCAAGGGTTTTGGTTTCATCACCCCGGATAACGGCAGCGAGGATCTCTTCGCGCATTTCTCCGCCATCAACATGGCTGGCTTCAAATCCCTGAAGGAAGGCGAGAAGGTGACTTTTGACGTGGTGCAGGGCCCCAAGGGCAAGCAGGCGTCGAACATTCAGAAGCCTTGATGTCGATCTTTTCGGTTGCCGGGTAACTCCAGTTCCGAAAAAACAAAGCCCGCCGATTGGCGGGCTTTGTTTTTGGTGATCCGGATTGCTTACATGCGGTCGATCATCGCTTGGCCGAAGGCCGAACATTTGACCTCCTTGGCACCTTCCATCAGCCGGGCGAAGTCGTAGGTGACTACCTTGTCGCCGATCGCGGCTTCCATCGACTTGATGATCAGGTCCGCGGCTTCCGTCCAGCCAAGGTGGCGCAGCATCATTTCGGCAGAAAGGATCAGGGACCCCGGATTCACGTAGTCCTTGCCGGCATACTTCGGCGCCGTGCCGTGGGTGGCTTCGAAGCATGCATACAGGTCGGAAATATTCGCCCCCGGCGCGATGCCGATGCCGCCGACCTGGGCGGCCAGCGCGTCGGAAATGTAATCACCGTTGAGGTTCAGGGTGGCGATCACGTCGTATTCCGCCGGGCGCAGCAGAATCTGCTTCAGGAACGCATCGGCGATGGCGTCCTTGATGACGATGCCATTGGGCAGCTTGAGCCACGGACCGCCATCGATCTCAACCCCGCCAAACTCGTTTTTCGCCAGCGCATACGCCCAGTCACGGAAGCCGCCTTCCGTGTACTTCATGATGTTGCCCTTGTGCACGATCGTTACCGACTTGCGCTTGTTGGAGATCGCGTAATTGACGGCTGCCCGCATCAGGCGTTCGGTACCTTCGCGTGACACCGGCTTGATGCCGATTCCCGAGGTATTGGGGAAGCGGATCTTGGTGACCCCCATTTCCTCCTGCAGAAACTTCACGATCTTTTTCGCCGCCGGAGTTTCGGCCTGCCATTCGACGCCACAGTAGATGTCTTCCGTGTTCTCGCGGAAGATCACCATGTCGGTCTTGCTCGGATCCTTCAGCGGCGAAGGAATGCCGCGGAAATAGCGCACCGGGCGGACGCACTGGTACAGGTCCATTTCCTGCCGCAGGGCAACGTTCAGGGAGCGGATGCCGCCACCGACCGGCGTCGTCAGCGGACCCTTGATCGAGACCGAATAATCCTTGCAGGCAGTGATGGTCTCCGCCGGAAGCCAGACGTCGGGGCCGTAGAGGCGGGTCGCCTTTTCTCCCGCATAGACTTCCATCCATGAAATTTTGCGCTTGCCGCCATAGGACTTCAGGACCGCCGCATCGACCACCTTTTGCATGACCGGGGTGATATCCACGCCGATGCCGTCGCCTTCAATGAAGGGGATGATCGGATTGTCGGGAATCGGCTGGCCGGGAACGATCTTCTGGCCTTGTGCGGGAACCTTGATAAGGGAAGTGCTCATGCCTGCTCCGTTAGTGATGTTATGTTTGGAAATCGAGAGGGATGCGGGATGAATCGCCGGCAATTATCCTCCAAAAATTGGTGGCACTCCAGTAAGCGGAAGTGCTGCAATCCGTAGCTGGGTCGGGGTGCCGCTTGCCCGCTGCTAAAATATTGTCGTTCCTGCAACCGGTAGCGCGCGCCATGCTCGAAGGCCGTTCCGATGACCTGATCGCCGAAACCATCGCCAATGTCCTGGTGGATGGATTCAACAGACACTATCGCCTGTTCCACGAAAGCTCGGCGCTGGCCAAGCAGCGATTCGAGCAGGCACGCTGGCAAGAGGCCCAGCAGGCAGTGCGGGACCGGATCCAGTTTTATGACGACCGCGTCAGGGAAACCACGGAACGACTGCGGCGCGAGTTTAATGCCGACAATCTGGGCGACTCCGTCTGGCAGCAGGCCAAGCTTCAGTTCATCGGGCTGCTGACCAACCACAAGCAACCCGAGCTTGCGGAAACTTTCTTCAATTCGGTGTTCTGCCAGATTCTGCACCGTACCTATTTCCACAATGATTTCATCTTTGTGCGGCCGGCAATATCGACCGAGTACATTGAATCGGAACCACCGACCTACCGCTGCTACTACCCAAACGAGGCAGGGTTCAGGGCATCGATCCACCAGTTGTTTGTGGACTTCGGATGGAACCGGGAGTTCGAGGATATCGAGCGCGACGTGGAATTCATCCTGCGCAGCATCGGCACGCATCTGGGCACCGTCCCCGCGCGCGAGGCCAACCTGCAGATACAGGTCCTGAATTCGGCGTTTTATCGCAACAAGGGTGCCTACGTGATTGGCAAGGCCGTCAACGGCGCGCAGGAGTATCCGTTCACGGTGCCCGTGCTGCATTCGCCGGAGGGCAAGCTGTTTCTCGATACGATCATCCTCGACGCATGGCGCATCGGGGTGCTGTTCTCCCTGTCACGGGCCTATTTCATGGTCGACATGGAAGTGCCCTCGGGCTACGTGCAATTCCTGCGTTCCATCATGCCGAACAAGCCGCGATCGGAGCTTTACACCATGCTGGGGTTGGGCAAGCAGGGCAAGACCATGTTTTTTCGCGACCTGATTTTCCATTTGCACCATTCCGCGGATCAGTTCACCGTCGCGCCGGGCATACGCGGCCTGGTCATGCTGGTGTTCACCCTGCCGTCCTATCCCTATGTGTTCAAGGTGATCAAGGATGTTTTCGGCAGTTCCAAGGAGGTCGACCATGAGACCGTGCGACGCAAGTACCAGTTGGTGAAGCAGGTGGACCGGGTTGGCCGCATGGCGGACACGCTCGAGTTCTCGAAGGTGGCATTGCCGCGCAGGCGCTTCTCGCAGGAACTGATCGACGAGCTGTACAAGGAAGTTCCGTCCTTGATGGAGGAGGACGGCGATGACCTGATCATCACGCATCTCTATATCGAGCGGCGCATGGAGCCGCTCAACCTCTATCTCGAGAAAGCTGAAAGGGCGGGCCGCGACGATCAGGTGGAACATGCCGTGTATGAATACGGCAACGCGATCAGGGAACTGGCGATCGCCAACATCTTTCCGGGCGACCTCCTGTGGAAGAATTTCGGCGTCACGCGCTACGGCCGGGTGGTCTTCTACGACTACGACGAAATCGAATACATGACCGACTGCAATTTCCGCAAGATTCCCCCGCCGCCAAATTTCGAGGCTGAAATGTCGGGCGAGGTCTGGTATTCGGTGTCGAGGCTGGATGTGTTCCCGGAGGAGTTTGAAACCTTCCTGCTGGTCTCGGACAGGATTCGCGATGCCTTCATGCGCAATCACGCCGATCTGTTCGATGCCGACTTCTGGCGCGGCACGCAGGAGCAGATACGCGCGGGTGCGGTCCAGGATTTCTTCCCCTATCCCGAGTCGCAACGTTTCTGCAAGCTCTACGCCAACGACGCGCCGCAGTGAGCCGTGTGATCTTGTTCAACAAGCCGTTCGGCGTGTTGACCCAATTTACTGATGCCGCCGGACGGCCGACCCTGGCCGACTTCATCCCGGTACCCGATGTTTATGCCGCCGGTCGGCTGGATGCGGATTCGGAAGGGCTGGTGGTGTTGACCGGGGATGGCGCGCTGCAGGCCCGCATTGCCGATCCGCGACACAAATTGTCCAAGCGCTACCTCGTGCAGGTTGAAGGTCTGCCTTCAGATGCGGCGCTGGAGCAACTCGCGGCCGGGGTGACGCTCGGCGACTTCCGGACGCGGCCGTGCCAGGTACGGCGCATATCGGAACCGGTTGGACTATGGGAACGAAATCCGCCGATTCGGCATCGGCAAAGCATCCCGACCAGTTGGCTGGAACTGGTTCTGAATGAAGGAAAAAACCGCCAAGTGAGACGCATGACCGCACACGTCGGATTTCCGGCACTTCGGTTGATCCGCTGGTCGGTGGGCGAGTGGAGCATCGACCAGCTTGCGCCCGGGCAATGGCGAGAATTGGACATTCCCGGTCAACCTGATCGGAAGAGCCGCGTTAATGGGCATGACGCCCGGAAAACTCGCGGTGTTAAATTTTCTCTACCTATACCGAAATGAAAGGAAACATCATGAGCAAGCTTCTCGCTACCCTGGCCGCCGGCCTGATCGCCACCTCCGCTTTCGCTGCTGACGCTCCGAAGGCCGCCCCGGCTGCCGCTCCGGCTGCCGCTGCTGCCCCGGCTGCCGCCAAGGCTGCCGCGCCGGCCGCCGCTCCCGCTGCTGCCGCTCCGGCTGCCGCCGCCAAGGCCGATGCCGCTCCGGCCAAGGCTGAAAAGAAGGCCAAGAAGGCCAAGAAGGCCAAGAAGGCTGACGCCGCCAAGTAATTCCTGGAGTCAGGGATAGGAAATGGCAGGGTAACCTGCCATTTTTTTCGTCCACATCAGTCAAAATCGTACTTTTTAAAGGACGTTCCATGCGGTGTCGTGTCGTTCTGTTGGTGCTGTTTCAATTGCTTGCCGCGCCGGGCCACGCGCAGCAAGCTCAGCTTCCCATGATCGAGCTGCTTGCCGGAATGCACCGCATCGAGGCCGAGATTGCGGCAACGCCCGACAGCCGTCAAACCGGAATGATGTTGCGAACCGTCATGCCTTCCCAGCGCGGAATGCTGTTCGTGTTCCCCGAGACCGCAAAGCACTGCATGTGGATGCGCAATACGCTGTTGCCGCTTTCGGTGGCTTTCCTCGACGACAAGGGGAGAATCATCAATGTCGAAGACATGCAGCCGAAGACCGAGGACAATCATTGCGCCACGAGGCCAGCCCGCTATGCGCTCGAGATGAACCTCGGCTGGTTCCGTAGCCGCGGCCTGGGAGCCGGGTTCACCCTCGGCGGTATCGACAAGGCGCCGCCGCCGCGCTGAGCGTCGACGTGGGCGCCCGCCGGTCGGGTGTTCAGTAGTGCGGCGGAATTTCGTCGCGCGGACTTGCCGCTTCGTCCGGGACACCGGACTGCATCAGTTGGTACAACTCGCGTATCTGAGCCTGCAGCAGTTCGATCTGCTGCTGCTGGCGAAACACCGTGCGGTCGAGTTCCTCAAGATGATCTTCGCCGATGCTGAGCTTGATCTCGAGTTCAGTGATCCTTGAGTCCATGTCCATTTCTGCCCATCCAATGACAAAGGGCGCCCGTCGGACGCCCTTTGCGGATCGCTACCCGGTCGGACGACCGGGGCTTGATCACGCAAAGTTCCTTGCCGCGAAATCCCAGTTGGCCAGGGAGGCGATGAAGGTTTCGACGAACTTGGGCCGCGCATTGCGGTAATCGATGTAGTAAGCATGCTCCCAGACGTCAACCGTGAGCAGGGCCTTGTTCTCCGTATTCAACGGCGTACCCGCTCCCGAGGTGTTCACGATATCTACCGAGCCATCCGGTTTTTTCACCAGCCAGGTCCAGCCGGACCCGAAGTTGCCGACAGCGGATGCCTGAAAGGCTTTCTTGAACTCGTCGAAGCTGCCCCATTTCTTGTTGATGGCGTCCGCCAGCGCACCGGTCGGTGCGCCGCCACCGCCGACTTTCATGCTGTTCCAGAAAAAACTGTGATTCCAGACCTGGGCCGAGTTGTTGAAGATGCCGCCGGGAGGCGCTTTCCTGACGATGGCTTCAAGGTCGAGCGCTTCGTACTCGGTACCCTTGATCAGGTTGTTGAGGTTGGTCGCATAGGCCTGATGGTGCTTGCCATAGTGGAACTCGAAGGTTTCCTTGGAAATATGCGGGGCCAGCGCATCCATCGGGTATGGCAGCGGAGGGAGGGTGTGTTCCATGGTGGTTCTCCTGTTGCGTAAGGGTAGGGAGCTTTAAAGTTGACTATTATAGTCAGGAATATGTCAGATGACAACCATTGGTGGGCCGGGCGTGCGGGCAAGAATGCTTGCTTCTGCGCTTCCCCGCGCCAGATGCAGGCTAACGGCCTGGCCGACATGCAGATCCGCGGCATCGCTGAGCACGTGCCCGTCTGCATCGCGGATGATCGAAAAGCCCCGCGCCAGGGTAGCTTCAGGATTGAGGTGGGACAGCGAAGCAGCAAGCAAGTCGAGCGCGTTGAAGCGTTGCAACTGCTGCTTGCGCAGTGCGGCGTCCAGGCGCTGCGCCAGCAGTCCGACCCGGCCCCGATGTTTCTCGGTGCGCGGAACCCTGCGGTCGAACGCCAAGGCCGTCCGGGCCAACCGTTCCCGGTGCCACCGCAGCATGGACGCCAGCGACGCATTCAGGCGCGTGTCCAGCAGGGATATCCTGTCGCCGGCGCGCGCCATGCGTGTCGCCGGGTGTACTAGGCGCAGCGAAAGGTGGTCGAGGCCCTGTTGCAGCGAGGTGATGCGCTGTTCCATGGTCCTGCCCAGCGCGCTTGATAGCTCGACAATCTCGCCTGCGGCCCGGTGCCAGCCTTGCGTCGCCAGTTCGGCGGCGGCGGTCGGTGTTGCCGCCCGCATGTCGGCAACATAGTCGGCGATCGTGGTATCGGTTTCGTGACCGACACCGCTGATCGTCGGCAGCGGGCTGGCGACAATCGCCCGTGCCACGACTTCCTCGTTGAATGCCCACAGGTCTTCGATACTGCCACCACCGCGCGCGATCAGAAGCAGGTCGCATTCCTGGCGTCGGCCGGCCTTAGCGATCGCTTCGGCAATGCCCTGCGCGGCGCCGTCGCCCTGCACTGGCGTCGGATAGAGGATCACCGGAAGCTGGGGTGCGCGGCGGGTCAGGGCCGCCAGGATGTCCTGCAGGGCCGCGGCGCGGGGCGAACTGATGATTCCGATTCGGCGCGGAAAGTCCGGTAGCGGCCGCTTGCGTTCCGCGGCAAACAGGCCTTCGGCCTCCAGCCGGGTCTTCAGCCTGGCAAAGGCTTCGAACAGTCGTCCCAGCCCGGCTTGACGCAGGCTGTCGATATTCAGCTGGAAATCACCGCGCGGTTCGTACAGCGACACCAGCGCCCGCGCCTCGACCTGTTGGCCGTTCTCGATTCGCCAGGGAATCGACTGGGCGCGTGAACGGAACATTACACAGCGAGCCTGGGCGTCCTCGTCCTTGAGCGAAAAATAGACGTGGCCCGAGGCGGCACGCATCAGGTTGGAGATTTCCCCCGCGACCCAAAGCAGCGGAAATTCCCTTTCCAGGGATTGCCTGGCAAGTCGGTTCAGTTCGCTGATGCTGATGACAGCCATTGGCTCGGACATGGGGCTTTGGCTTTGGTCAAGGATTTGGAAAGACCCAAAAATTCTACAGCATCGAGATGCCGCCGCACCGTGCTTGCCGGGCCGCTACAGGCCGGTGGTAGCGTGGTGCGATGGTATAACAGTATGATTTATTTTGAATATACCCAGCGCAAAATTTGTACTGGGTAAGACATGTCCATGCAGCAGGGCGACCGGACCCGATTCGGGGAAGACGATTCACAGACTTATCCACAGAATTTGTGGATAGTCGTTTGGCATTAATGCCCTCCTGCCACAAGGAAGGATTGCACTCGGCGTGGACGCCGCCGGCGGAATTGACCAGCCGGTGCTCCAGGCTCGGCACTTGCCCCATTGATATTGCCGAATCCGCTCAGTCGGGCTAAAGTGCGCGCTTTCCCGCTTACCGGAGTTGCCCCCAGTGTTTTCAATCATTCAGGCCGCCGGCTGGCCCATCTGGCCGCTGTTGTTCGCGTCAATCATCGCCGTTGCGTTGATCATCGAGCGCGCTGCGGCCCTGCGTCGTACCAAGATTGTTCCAACCGGCCTGCTCGCAAGCACCGTGGCCGGGTATCGCCAAAACGGGATTTCGGATGCCCAGTTGGCCGGGCTGGAGGCACATTCGCCGCTGGGCCGCGTGTTCGCAGCCGGCATGCGCAACGTCAAGAGCTCGCGCGAGGTCATGAAGGAGGCCATCGAAGAAGCCGGCCGCGGAGTGGCCTACGATCTCGAACGCTTCCTCACCAGCCTGGGAACCATCGCCTCGATCGCGCCGCTCATGGGCCTGTTCGGCACGGTGGTGGGCATGATCGAGATCTTCGGCTCGCCAACCTCGAGCGGAACCGACCCGCAGGCGTTGGCGCACGGGATTTCGGTGGCGCTCTACAACACCGGCTTTGGCCTCATCATCGCGATTCCGAGCATGATCTTCTACCGCCACTTTCGCGCCACCGTCGATGGCTTCCTGGTCGAAATGGAACAGCAGGCCGTGAAGCTGGTGGAAGTGCTGCACGGCGATCGCCAGTAGGGAGCAGCGATGAACTTCCAGCGGGGGCGCCAGCGCGAAGAGCTCGAGATCAACCTGATTCCCATGATCGACGTGCTCCTGGTGATCCTGATTTTCCTCATGATCAGCACCACCTATTCGAAGTTTTCGGGGCTGGAGATCAATCTGCCCACCGCAGAGGCGCCGCCGACCAAGGAGCAGCCGAACGAAATCAACGTCGTGGTTACCGCTGCCGGTGAAATCACCGTGAACAAGGCCGCTGTCGGCACGCGCGACATCCCGTCGATTGCCGCGGCAATGAAGCGGGTTGCCGGGACGGGCAAGGAGCCGGTGGTCATCATCAATGCCGACGCCAAGGCCGCGCATCAGAGCGTCGTCGACGTCATGCAGGCGGCGCAGCAGGCCGGGCTGTCCCACATCTCTTTTGCCATCCAGCAGCCGCAGCGCTGAAAGCGGATTTGCCGCCATCTGGCGAGGGCGCGGCCTTGCGGCTTGCCTGCTGTTTCCCTTCTCGCTGATTTTCGGCGTACTCGCCGCCTTGCGGCGTGCGGCGTACCACGGCGGACTCCTGCCGCGAGAGCGTCTTCCGGTACCGGTGGTGATCGTCGGCAACATTACTGTCGGGGGTAGCGGCAAGACGCCGCTGGTAATCCATCTCGCCGCGGCCTTGCGTGTCCTGGGGCGTCGCCCCGGCATTGTCAGCCGCGGCTATCGGGGCGAGCGCGCGGGCGTGGCCGAGGTGAAACCCGATGGCGACCCTGTCGCATTCGGGGACGAGCCCCTGTTGCTGGCCCGGCGTACCGGTTGTCCGGTTTTTATCGGCCGTCAGCGGCCGGCTGCCGCGTGCGCCTTGCTTGCCGCCCATCCGGAGTGCGACGTCATCATTGCCGACGACGGGCTGCAGCACTATCGCCTGGAGCGGGACATCGAGATCGCGGTGTTCGATGAGCGCGGCGTGATGAATGGCTGGTGCCTTCCCGCGGGGCCCTTGCGCGAACCGGTTTCGCGTCTGGCTAGGGTCGACGCGCTGGTGCTCAATGAGTGTGCAACATCGCCGGCGCCGACTCTTGGCCGTCCGGTGTTCCGCATGCTTTTGCTGGGTGACAAATTTCACCGGCTCGACGATCCGGCGACGGAATGCCGTGCCGCCGACCTGGCGGGCAAGGTGCTGCATGCCGTCGCCGGCATCGGAGCGCCGCAGCGGTTTTTCGATCGGCTGCGCGAATTGGGCCTGAGCTTTGCCGCGCATTCCTTTGCCGATCACCATCGCTATTGCGCGGCGGATCTGGCGTATTCCGGCGACGCCATCCTGACGACGGAAAAGGATGCCGTAAAATTGGCCAATCTTTCCTTGTCGTTGCCGATCTGGGTACTGCCGGTGACGGCCCAGGTCAGCCCCGACCTTGCCGGATTCGTACTGGAGAAGCTGAATGGACTCCCGCCTGCTTGAAATACTTGTCTGCCCCGTCTGCAAGGGGCCGCTGGAAAACCGTATGGCAGCTGCCGAACTGGTCTGCAAGGGCTGCCGGCTGGCCTATCCGGTCAAGGATGACATTCCGGTAATGTTGGAAGACGAGGCACGACAGCTTTCCGCCGAAGAAGGCTGATGACCTTTCACATCGTGATTCCGGCGCGCCTCGCTTCGACGCGCCTGCCGGGCAAGCCGCTCGCCGACATAGCCGGCAAGCCGATGGTCGTGCGCGTCGCGGCAGCCGCCCGGCGGGCGCGCGCGGATGGCGTCTGGGTCGCCACCGATGACGATCGGATTGCGGCCGCGGTGCGTCAGCACGGTTTCACCGCCGTGATGACCGGCGCCCATCACCTCAGTGGCACCGAGCGTATTGCCGAAGTCGCGGATACGATGAAATGGGCAGACGAGGACATCGTGGTCAATGTGCAGGGCGACGAACCGCTGCTCGATCCGGCCCTGATCGAAGCCGTTGCGGCTGCCCTGCTGGCCAACCCGCAGGCGGCAATGGCAACGGCGGCGCATCCGTTGGTTGACGCGGGGGATTTCTTCAATCCAAACGTGGTCAAGGTGGTCTGCGACGTCCATCGCCGCGCCCTGTATTTCAGTCGTGCACCGATTCCCTGGGATCGCGATCGGTTCGCAGACCGCCGCGATGTCCTGCCGGAGGATCTCCCGGTGCAGCGTCACATCGGTCTGTACGCCTACCGCGTTGGTTTTCTGCGGCGCTTTGGACAGTTGGTGGCATCTCCCCTGGAACGCTGTGAATCACTCGAACAACTGCGCGCGCTTTGGCATGGTTACCCGATTCAGGTCGTCAGCGTCGATCATCCGCCGCAGCCGGGAGTGGATACACCCGAGGACTTGGAGCGCGTGCGCCGCTTGTTTGACGCGGCGAGGGATTCGGAGTAAGTTTTGCTGACCTAAAAATTTAAGAAAATGTATGTAAATCATTTAGATAAACTTTACTTTAGGGGATGGATATGAGATTGATCCTGTTGGGAGGGCCCGGCGCCGGCAAGGGAACACAGGCGGGTTTTATTACCGAGAAATTCGGGATTCCGCAGATCTCCACTGGCGACATGCTGCGGGCGGCGGTCAAGGCCGGCTCACCGATGGGCCTCGCGGCCAAGAAAGTCATGGATGCGGGCGGCCTGGTGTCGGACGACATCATTCTCGGCCTGATCGCCGAGCGTCTGAAGCAGCCGGATTGTGCCAATGGCTTCCTGTTCGATGGATTCCCGCGTACCCTGCCGCAGGCGGAAGCCTTGCGTGCCCAGGGCGTGGAACTCGATTACGTGCTAGAAATTGATGTCAGTGACGAGGAAATCATCCGGCGCATGAGCGGACGCCGGGTGCATCCGGGTTCGGGACGCACCTATCACATCGTCTTCAATCCGCCCAAGGCCGAGGGCAAGGACGACCCGACCGGGGAGCCGCTGATTCAGCGCGACGACGACAAGGAGGAGACTGTGAAAAAGCGGTTAGCCGTCTATCACAGCCAGACCGAGCCGCTGGTTCAGTTTTATTCCGGCTGGGCGGCCACGGGCGACAGGCTTGCACCGCGGTACCGCAAGGTGTCCGGGGTCGGTTCGCTGGATTCGATCACGAGCGCGGTGTTTGCCGCGCTGAGTTGATGCTGCCATGAACTGAAGCGCCCCCGGATATTGCCACGATCGCAGGAGTTCCCATGTCCAGTCACATAAGACGCATAGCGGTATGCACCGGGGGCGGCGATGCGCCGGGACTCAACGCCGTGATCCGCTCCGCGGTGATCGCCGCCGCCAACCGTGGCTGGGAAACCTACGGCATCCACGAAGGATTCAACGGCATCCTGTTCCCGGAGCGCTATTCCGACGGCGGCGTTTTTCGTCTGACGCGGGAGCGGGTGCGCGGCATCGGGCATCTGGGCGGTACGATTCTCGGCACCACCAACAAGGGCAATCCGCTGCATTTCCCGATGAAAATGCCGGATGGGACGATGCGCGACACCGATCGCACGGGCGAAATTCTGGAGTTTTTCGCCAGAAAGGAACTCGATGCGCTGATTTCGATCGGCGGCGACGGTTCCCTGACCATTGCCAATGCCCTGCATCAGAAAGGGCTGCGAGTGGTGGGCGTACCAAAGACGATCGACAACGATCTGGACAAGACCTTCACCACCTTCGGCTTCGATTCCGCCGTCGCCTTCGCCACCGAGTGCCTCGATCGCCTGCACAGCACGGCGGAAAGCCACCAGCGCGTGATGGTCGTCGAGGTCATGGGCCGCTATGCCGGGTGGATTGCCCTGCACGCGGGGATATCCGGCAGCGCCCACGCGATCCTGATTCCCGAGATTCCCTTCGACGTGGAC
>ORJL010441862.1_pt1 | contig 12015 bp, 8 predicted proteins | sample 1779941 | NCBI WGS metagenome assembly ORJL01 (sample SAMEA104232317, study PRJEB22302) | groundwater metagenome | biome: forest; feature: aquifer; material: groundwater | place: USA | collected 2011-08-07 | depth 5.8 m
AAATACCATCTCCATAAGGAAAACCCCTGGCAAAATAAAAGATTTAGAAAAAATACTAAAACTCAAGCCACTCTTTGGTAACACTGGTATTGCTCATAGCCGCTGGGCAACTCATGGAGCACCAACTCAAGTTAATGCTCACCCTCATGAAGACTGCCAAGGAGAGATCGCGGTAGTTCATAATGGCATTATTGAGAATCATGAGTCGTTAAAGGCGCAATTAATCAAAGAAGGCCATAAATTCCGTAGTCAAACAGATACCGAAGTAATTGTGCACCTGATAGAAAAGTTTTATAAAGAAAACTCATTAGAAGATGCTGTTACCCGTGCGCTTAAATTATTGGTTGGTTCTTTTGCTATTGGCGTAATTTCTGTGAAAGAGCCAAATAAATTAGTTGGTGCGCGTTCCGGAAGCCCGTTAATCGTAGGGATCGGAGAGAACGAAAATTTTCTTGCTTCGGATGCTCCGGCGATATTAGAGTTAACCAAGGACATTATTTTCTTAGATGAAAATGAAGTGGCAGTTTTATCGAGAGACAGCTTTAAGATAACGAATCTCGAAGGTAAAACAATTTTTAAAAAGCCCGTACGCATTAACTGGGATATAGCCCAGGCGCAGAAAAACGGCTTCAGGCATTTTATGCTCAAGGAGATCAACGAGCAGCCCAAGATCTTGGATAATATATTAAATATAAGGATAGATAAAAAATCCGGGCAGGTCATTTTTAAAGAGCAAAATGTCCCGGAAGAAAAACTAAAAATAATCAAAGACATTTTTATTATTGCCTGTGGAACGGCGTATCACGCAGGCTTAGTAGGTAAATATGCCTTAGAATCGATTTGCGCTATTCCTGCCCATATAGATGTTTCGAGTGAATTTAGGTATCGGGATCTTTTAATTGGCTCGGAAACTTTAGTTGTAGCGATAAGCCAGTCAGGGGAAACCGCGGATACCTTAGCTGGTGTGCGCGAAGCGCGCAAGCGCGGGGCATCAGTAATCTCAATTTGTAATGTTTTAGGTTCTACCTTGACCCGTGAATCTGACGGAGTAATTTATATCCATGCTGGCCCTGAAATTGGGGTTGCCTCTACTAAGGCGTATACCGCCCAGTTGGTCGCATTATATTTATTTGCTTTTTATCTTGCCCAAATACGCGGCACTCTTTCCGGATTTAAAATTAATAAATACCTCGTTGAATTACGGAAAATACCCAAACAGATGTGCCAGATATTAAAGGAGCAAGAGTCTATAGCGAAGGTTAGCCGCAAGTATTCACATTTTGGATCATTCTTATACTTAGGCAGAAATATTAATTACCCTTCGGCTTTGGAAGGTGCCTTAAAACTAAAAGAGATATCTTATATCCCTGCTGAAGGCTATGCTGCTGGCGAGATGAAGCATGGCCCGATCGCCTTAATTGATGAATACCGGGCAGTAGTCTGCATTGCTTCTCATTCGAAAGTTTATGAAAAGATGGTCTCTAATATTCAAGAGATTCGTTCCCGCAAAGGCAAGATTATTGTTATAGCCAGCGAAGGAGATAAAGAGATCCAAGCGTTAGTCCGAGAGGTCATTTATATTCCCAAGCAGGATGAAATATTCTCTCCGCTTTTAGTTGCGCTACCTTTGCAATTGCTAGCTTATCATATCGCAGTTAAGCGCGGTTGCGATGTTGATCAACCGCGTAATTTAGCCAAGTCAGTTACGGTTGAGTAATGCTGTATATAGTTGCTACCCCAATAGGCAATCTTCAAGATATTACATTGCGGGCTATAGAAGTCTTAAAGTCCGTAGATTTAATCGCCTGCGAGGATACACGCCACACCAAGATCCTTCTTGACCATTATAATATCCATAAGCCAACGACAAGTTTTTTCCAGCAGAACAGATTTACCAAAGGCGAGTATATCTTGGGGTTGTTAAAAGAAGGGAAGGATATCGCCCTTGTTTCTGATGCAGGTACCCCGGGCATACTTGATCCCGGTTATAATTTAATTAATTTAGCCATTAAGAACAATATTGCGATGACAGTAATTCCGGGAGCTACTGCTTTTGTGGGTGCTTTAGTCCTTGCCGGAAAGCCCGCGCATGAATTTATTTTTGTTGGATTTCTCCCCAATCGTTCTGGTGCACGGAAGAATCAGCTGAAAGAGTTAGCTCAGCAAAAACGCACGATTGTTTTTTATGAGTCCTGCCACCGTATTCTCGCGACCCTAGAGGATATTAAATTGGTATTTGGCGAAAAGGAGATAGTAGTAGCTAGGGAGCTAACCAAGAAATTTGAAGAGATAAAACGAGATAAAGCTAGCCAGCTGATAGAGTATTTTAAGCAAACAAAGCCGCGCGGGGAGTTCGTATTGGTTATTTAAAGCTAAATATCGTCTTGACAATTGCAGTAGTAGTGTTATAATTACTTTAAATAAAGGACCTTTAAGCCCGACCCAGAGAGGTTGGCAAGGCAGATTAGAATGAGACGAGAGATTAGAAAAACTGGAACTCAACTGCAACTTATATGCGGTTGGGTTATTTTTTTGCTGTGGCTAATATGAAAGAAAAAGTCAAGATTTTAGATAAAGAAGGAATCGCACGGGCAATTACGCGTATTGCTCATGAAATTCTTGAAAAGAATAAAAGCACGGAAGCCCTTTGTCTTATAGGCATAAGGAATCGTGGGGTATTTCTTGCAGAGCGCCTTGCAGATCGAATCAAAAATATTGAAGGGACTGGCGTTTTAACTGGAGCATTAGATATAACTTTATACCGTGATGATTTAGCCCTTGTTTCTGGCCAACCTTTAGTGCGTAAAACCGAGATAGATTTCGATATCAATGGGAAAAATCTTGTTTTGGTAGATGATGTTTTATATACAGGAAGAACCATAAGGGCTGCTCTCGACGCTTTGATTGACTTCGGCAGGCCGAGGTCAATCCAATTAGCGGTTTTAGTGGACCGCGGACACAGGGAATTGCCTATTCGCGCAGATTATGCCGGGAAGAATATTCCTACCTCGAAGGATGAATCTGTAGAGGTGAGATTAGAAGAGACAGAGGGCGTGGACGAAGTGGTAATTATTGGCAAAGAGGCAAAATGACTTGGATAAGAAAAGATTTGTTGGGGTTGGAAGAGTTAAGCAAGGAAGAACTGGAATTAATTCTCTCTACTGCTGAATCATTTAAAGAAGTCTCCAGCCGGGAGATTAAAAAAGTGCCTGCGTTGCGTGGCAAAACCGTGGTAAATTTATTTTATGAACCTTCTACCCGCACGCGCGTATCTTTTGAGGTTGCCGCTAAAAGGCTCTCTGCGGATGTAATTAATATTGCTACTGAAACATCAAGTGTTAAAAAAGGAGAAACATTAATCGATACCGGTAAGAATATCGAAGCCTTAAAAGCTGACATTATTGTTATGCGTCATAATGCTTCAGGGGCTGCAGCAATGCTTGCCCGCAACTTAAGCATTGGCGTAGTTAATGCCGGAGATGGTTGGCATGAGCATCCTACGCAGGCACTCTTGGACATTTTTACTTTAAAAGAAAAGTTGGGTAGGATTGAAGGCCTAAATGTAAGCATTGTAGGTGATATTGCGCATTCACGGGTGGCGCGTTCAAATATCTGGGGCTTGATTAAATTAGGGGCCAAGGTAACTCTCTGTGCGCCTAGAATACTTATTCCCGCGGACATAGAGAATATGGGCGTGGCCGTAACTAATGATATAGAAGAAGCTTTGGCGAAGGCAGACGCGGTAAATGTTTTGCGTATGCAGTTTGAGCGAGACGGAGAAACGGCATTTCCTAAACAGCTAGAATACTTTAAGCAATTTGGCATTACCTCGGATAGGCTAAAAAAGGCTAAGAAGGATATTGTAGTTATGCATCCTGGGCCGATTAATCGCGGGATTGAGATGTCGAGTGAAGTTGCGGATGGTGCTAATTCAGTAATCTTAGAGCAGGTAACTAATGGTATTGCTGTGCGCATGGCAGTATTATTTTTAGTGGCACAAACCCAAGACAGGTTAGCTAATTTTGCAAAAGATGAAAATACTGATTAAAAATGGGCGTGTTATAGACCCGGTGAATAACGTAGATGAAACTTCAGATATTTTAATTGAGGATGCTAAGATATCTAAAATCGCAAAGAATATTAAGGCAGATGCGGATAAAATTATTGAGGCGAGCGGTAAAATTGTTATGCCTGGTTGTGTTGATATGCATGTACATTTAAGAGAGCCAGGCAGAGAAGATAAAGAAACTATCTGTAGCGCTACCAAAGCTGCGCTGCACGGTGGAGTTACTACTCTTTTGGCAATGCCTAACACTGATCCGGCAATTGATTCGATAGAGAATATTAAGCTTCTAAAAGACGCAATATCTAAGAGCGCCAAGGCAAATGTTTTAATTTGCGCAGCTATTACTAAATCCCGCCAAGGCAAGGAATTAGTTGACATCGAAGGGCTAAGGAAATGCGGGGCAATGGCTATCTCTGATGATGGGGCTTCAGTAGATTCAGACGAATTAATGTTAGAGGCTTTAAAATATGCGCAAGAGGTAAAAATTCCGGTTATCTGTCACTCCGAAGATAAGAAACTATCAGATTCGGGGGTAGTAAATCTGGGTTTTACTTCCACTCGTCTGGGCTTAAAAGGAATATCTAAAGAATCGGAGTACAAAAGAGTCGCCCGTGATATTGGATTAGCAGAGAAAACAGGTGCAGCTGTGCATATCGCACACGTAAGTTGCAAAGAGTCGCTAGAGATAATCGCCCGCGCTAAGAAAAAAGGGATTAAAGTTACTTGTGAGACCGCACCGCATTATTTTACATTTAATGAAGAAAGAGTTTTGGGATTTGATACAAATTTTAAGATGAATCCTCCTTTGCGTAGCAAGGAAGATGTCTCGGCGGTAAGGGAAGGTTTAGCGAGTGGGATCATTGATGTTATTGCTTCGGATCACGCTCCGCATACAGAGAATGAAAAAGAGATAGAATTTGAACGCGCGGAATTCGGAGTAACCGGATTAGAGACAGAATTAGCAGTTGGGATCACAGAATTAATCGAGACCGGTATTTTAACTTGGCAAGTTCTTGTAGAGAAAATGGCAATTAACCCCAGCCGTATTTTAGGTATAGATAAGGGCAGTTTGGGTGTAGGCAAAGAAGCGGATATAATAGTAATTTCTGCGGATAAAGAATGGGTAGTTAAGAAGGGGTATTTTTTATCAAAGTCCAAGAACTCAAGTTTTATCAATCAGGCCCTTAAAGGGGTAGTTGAATATACAATTTGTCAGGGTAAGGTTAATAAATGGAATTCATAGCTGATTTTCATATTCATTCTAAATATTCCCGTGCCACCAGCCGCAATATGGATGTAAAAAACCTAAGCGAATGGGCTAAGCTTAAGGGAATAACTTTGATGGGGACCGGAGATTTTACGCATCATTTATGGCTTGAGGAGTTGAAAAATAATTTAGAGGATTGCGCTAACGGTTTATATAAATATAATGGCATTAATTTTATTCTTACTGCAGAGGTGAGTAGTATTTATTCAAAAAAGGGGAAAACCTACAGAATCCACAATTTGATTTTCGCTCCTTCACTTCAAGATGTAGACAAGATTAATGATAAGCTCGGTCGTATTGGCAACCTGGCTTCAGACGGTAGGCCGATCTTGGGATTAGATGCCGCAGAGTTAGCGCGCATTGTTTTTGATATTAACGAAAACTGCATGGTTGTCCCTGGTCATATTTGGACACCCTGGTTTAGCTTATTCGGCTCAATGTCAGGTTTTGACAGGATTGAGGACTGTTTTGAGGAGCAAACGCCAAAGATTTTTGCTTTGGAGACTGGGCTTTCATCAGATCCTCTAATGAACTGGCGCATAAGCGCCCTAGATAAATTTACGCTTATCTCTAATAGCGACTCTCATTCTCCACAAAAGATTGGCCGAGAGGCTAATGTATTTAATTGCGAGTTAGACTATATGACTATACGTGAAGTATTAAAGACAAAAGACAAGAAAAGGTTTCTTTATACGATAGAATTTTTTCCTGAAGAGGGCAAATATCATTATGATGGCCACAGGCTTTGCAAAATAAGATGGTCTCCTAAAGAAACAAAAGAGCATAATGGCAGATGCACTGTTTGCGGAAAGCCGGTTACAATTGGCGTGGTAAATCGTGTAGAAAAGTTAGCTGATAGACCGGAAGGATTTAAGCCTGATAATGCCATACCATTTAAGAATTTTATTCCGCTAGATGAAATAATTGCTGATGCAAAGGGTGTAGGCAAAGCATCTGTTGGGGTGGAGAGAGATTACCGTAATTACCTAGCAAAATTCGGGACAGAATTTGAAATATTAATGCATGCGCCAAAAGAGGATTTGCTAAAGGGCCTGCCAGCAAAAGTTGCCGAAGGGGTTTTGAGGGTGCGTGAAGGTAAAGTTAATCTCAAGGCTGGATTTGATGGTGAATATGGGACGATTTCTATATTCGGCGAAGACGAAGCCAAGAAGAACGAAGAGCAGTTAAACTTATTTTAAGCCCCTGTAGCGCAATGGATAGCGCACTAGCCTCCGAAGCTAGTGGTACAGGTTCGACTCCTGTCAGGGGCAGTAAACGGTAAAGTGGAGCGTTTAGACATATTTTAGGCTAAAAAACTGGTTAAAGTGGATGGATGATTAAGTAATGAAGGGAATTCTGATGCTTGAGGATGGAAAGGGTTTCGTAGGAGAAGTAGCGGATTTAAAGGGCGAAAGGGTTGGGGAAGTAATTATGAATACAGCAGTAGTCGGCTACCAGGAGATGATTACTGACCCGGCTAATGCAGGAAAGATTCTGGTCTTGACTTATCCTTTAATAGGTAATTATGGCTGTGCCCCTAAATTTAACGAATCGGATAATGTTTGGTTAGCTGGTTTAGTCATTAAAGAAAGGTCGCGCATATTCTCTAATTGGCAGGCAAAAGAGAGTTTCGATGATTTTATTAAACGGCACAAGCTTATTACATTATCTGGGATAGATACACGTACATTGGCAGTACATTTAAGACAAAAGGGTTCTATGGTGGGTATAATCTCTACAAACTGTTTCGATACAAAAGAGCTTATTGCCAAGATCGGGAGTTTTCGTAAAAATAAACCCGTAGATTTACTCTCTGGCATTTCTACCAAGACTAAAAAAGAATTAGGGGGAAGAGGGAAGAAAAAAATAGCGATTCTAGATCTTGGTGTAACTAATAGTATTATACGCCAGTTGGAATATTCAGGATTATCTTTAACAGTTCTTCCGTATAATACCAGCGGTGAAGATATATTAAAGTGTAAGACCGCAGGATTAATTATATCAGATGGTCCGGAAGAAGCGCCTGGATTAGAAGAGGTTGCCAAGAGCTTAAAACCATTAGTTGGTAAGATTCCCATTCTTGGCATAGGCACGGGCAATTTAGTCTTAGCTAGCGCATTGGGTGCTAAAACCAATAAACTAAAAACAGGACATCGTGGCGTAAACTATCCAGTACAGAACCCTGCTCTTTTTAAAGGAGAGATCACTGTACAGAATCATGCCTATGCCATAGATGCTGCTTCTTTACTCAAGATTAAGCAGATAAAAATCACCGGTTATAATTTAAATGATCGTACCGTGGAAGAGATTGAAAGCAAGAAGTTAAGAATTTTAGGGGTGCAGTATTTACCGGTTTGCCCAGGGTTCAAAGAGGTCAGTAATGTTTTTAATAGATTTATAAAAATGCTAAATAGGAGTTAAGCTATGCCGCGCAGAAAAGATATTAAGAAAGTTCTAATGATTGGTTCTGGTCCTATTGTCATCGGGCAAGCCTGCGAATTTGATTATTCTGGTTCCCAGGCTTGTAAAGCCTTAAGAGAAGAAGGGTATTTTACTATACTTATTAATTCTAATCCGGCAACTATTATGACCGATCCTGGATTAGCAGATATTACCTATATTGAGCCTCTTAGCGTTGAAATTGTAACTAAGATTATAGCCCGGGAGCGGCCAGATGCAATATTACCAACTCTTGGCGGACAGACAGGTTTAAATCTTGCCTTCTTTTTAATGAAACAAGGAATTTTAAAAAAGTATGGAGTAGAGTCTATTGGTGCTTCAGTAAATGCGATATCTTGCGCTGAGGATAGGGAACTTTTTAAAAAAGCGATGCAGGGGATAGGTGTTGATGTGCCAAAAAGCGGGATAGCTACTTCTTTAGCAGAAGGGATGAGAATTGGTTTGGCAATAGGCTTCCCATTAATTCTAAGGCCGGCCTATACTTTAGGAGGTAGTGGAGGTTCGATTGCTTACAACCGCGAGGAGCTTGAAAAGTTTTTGATTAAGGGTTTAGAGGCTAGCCCGGTGCATCAAATCCTCGTTGAACAATCAGTTTTAGGCTGGAAAGAGATTGAATTTGAAGTTATGCGTGATTGCGTGGATAATGTAATTATGATTACTTCTATGGAGAATGTAGATCCCATGGGAGTGCATACTGGAGACAGTATTGTAGTTGCGCCTGCACAGACTTTGACTGCAGAAGAGTATGCTAATTTCGTGAATTTATCCAAAAAGATTATTCGTAGGATTGGCATTACCGGAGGTGGTGCGAATATCCAGTTTGCCCAGAATCCGGATAATGGCCATATTGTTATTATTGAAGTTAATCCAAGGCTCTCTCGTTCATCTGCATTAGCCTCGAAGGCAACGGGTTTTCCTATTGCCCGCGTAGCTACAAAATTAGCTGTTGGGTTTACTCTACCCGAAGTAATGAATCAAATTACTGGTAAGACCGCATCATTTTTCGAACCTACGGTTGACTATTGTGTATTTAAAATTTGCCGTTTTACTTTTGAGAAATTTCCTAGCGCAGAGCGTATACTCAATACATCAATGAAGGCGGTAGGAGAGGCAATGTCTATTGGTAGGAATTTCAAGGAGGCTTTTCAGAAGGGCATCCGTTCTATAGAGATATCGCGCTTTGGATTTGGCGCAGATGGTAAAGATAAGATTACTGATGAGCAGTTAAAAAAAGCTGATAATACTCTTATTAAGTTAATCCGCGATAAGATTCGTGTACCTAATGATGAGCGGATTTTTTATATTCGTTATGCGCTTAAGCTAGGTTTATCCGTAGATGAAATTTACGCATTATCGCATATTGATCGCTGGTTTATTGATAATATGAAAGAATTGGTTGAAGTTGAGGGGAAAATAATAAAATACAGAAACAACAAGCCCGAAGAAGAGATAAAATTGCCCCTTGAATTATTAAAAGCTGCTAAAGAGAATGGTTTTTCTGACCGGCAGCTTGCGTTTATGTTAAATTCCAAGGAGGATAAAGTGCGAGAATCACGCAAGAAGCAGAATATAAAAGTAGCCTATAAATTAGTTGATACATGTGCTGGCGAGGTCGCGGCTAAACAGCCCTACTATTATTCTACTTATGAGACAACTGATGAGTCTAGGCCTGGTAAGAATAAAAAAGTAATAATCTTAGGGGGTGGCCCTAACCGGATCGGACAGGGTATTGAGTTCGACTATTGTTGTTGTCATGCAGCCTATGCCTTAAAAGACGAGGGCGTTGATAGTATTATGGTTAATTGTAACCCTGAGACTGTATCTACAGACTATGATACTTCTGATAGATTATATTTTGAACCGCTTACCTTTGAAGATATCATGAATATCATTGAGCTTGAAAAACCCATGGGCGTAATTGTGCAGTTCGGGGGGCAAACACCACTGAACTTAGCTATATCATTGCGTAAAGCAGGAGTGCATTTATTAGGGACATCAGCAGATAGTATTGATATTGCCGAAGACCGCAAGCGTTTTAAGCAGATGCTGCATAAATTGAATCTTCTGCAACCTGAAAATGGGACTGCTTTTAATTTTGAAGAAGCAAAAGAAGTAGCTAAGAAGATAGGTTATCCTGTATTGGTCAGGCCTTCCTATGTTTTGGGCGGAAGGGCGATGGAGATAGCTTATGACGAAAGCACTCTGGAGAAATTTATTAAAGAGGCGGCCGAGGTCTCTGGTGAACATCCGGTATTAATTGATAAATTCTTAGAAGATGCTATTGAGGTTGATGTAGATTTGATCGGAGATGGTGAAACCTTTATTATTGGCGGGATAATGGAGCATATTGAATATGCCGGGGTTCATTCAGGAGACGCAGCCATGTCTCTTCCGACCTATACTTTATCAGAAGATATCTTGCATAAGATACGCCTTGCCACAGAGCAGATGGCTAAAGAATTAAACGTAATCGGTTTAATGAATGTGCAGTATGCGGTCAAAGACGATAAAGTTTATATCCTTGAGGTAAACCCGCGTGCATCTAGAACTGTGCCATTTGTCTCAAAGGCCATAGGCGTTCCATTAGCCAAATTAGCTACTAAGGTGATGTTGGGTAAGAAATTAAAAGACTTAGGTTTTACTAAAGAGATTATACCTAAGTATTTCGCAATAAAAGAATCGGTTTTTCCCTTTAATCGTTTCCCCGGAGTAGATGTTATTTTAGGCCCAGAGATGAAATCTACCGGAGAGGTTATGGGAATAGATAAAGATTTTGGTCTAGCCTACATTAAGAGCCAGCTCGCGGCCGGACAGAAGCTGCCCAAAAAAGGGAATGTTTTTATCTCGGTACGAGACAGGGATAAACGGCAGGTAATTTTTATCGCCAAAAAGCTGGCAGATTTAGGGTTTAATATCTATGCTACCATTGGCACAGCCGAGGCCTTAGAGAAAAATAATATTAAGGTTACTGTCTTGCCTAGGATTTCCGAAGGAAGGCCGAATATTTTAGATTTAATGAAGGACGGGAAAATACAATTTATGATTAACACTCCATCGGGTAGAATTCCGCGCCAGGATGAAGTGAAGATTCGCTCTCAGGTAATATTGTATAATATACCTTATACTACAAGCATATCTGCGGCTTCGGCCACAGTAAACGGTATTGAGATATTGTTGAAGAAGGGCTTGGATGTTAAGTCTCTGCAGTCTTATCATAAAGGTATCAAGAAATCGAAGAGAATAATTTAATACTAAACGCAAGAGTAGCATTACATTAAAGGAGGCTAATGCCTGAGTTGCCAGAGGTTGAGACTATAAAAAGGGATTTAGAAAAAGTTATTATAGGAAAAAAGATTAGCGAGGTCTCTATATACAACTCTAAGGTAATTCGAGAACCTTCTTTGCAGAAATTTAAGCAAGGATTGAGGGGGGTAAGAATAAATAAGGTTTTACGTTGCGCAAAGGTTTTGATCTTAGAGTTATCAAACGCTAAGTCTTTGACTATCCACCTGAAGATGACCGGCCAACTTGTTTATCCGGGTGGTGGTAATAATGCGAGAGTAACATTTCATTTATCCGATGGCAAGAGCCTAGATTTTAATGACCAGAGGTTATTTGGCGAACTCAGGCTCTTAGATGATTGGAGAAAGCTAAAATTTATCCAGAATTTGGGTCCTGAGCCAAAAGATTTAACCTTGAGAGAATTTAAAGATATGCTGGCTATGAAAAAAACTAAGATTAAGCCATTGCTCCTGGACCAAAAATTTATTTCTGGTATCGGTAATCTTTATGCTGCAGAAATATTATTTCGTGCTAAAATTAATCCAGAGCGTAGGGCCTGCGAACTTTTAAATAGGGAGAAAGAGCTTTTGTTTACCTCTATGCAGGATATTTTGGCTGAGGCTATACGCCATGGCGGTTCTTCCGTAGATGACTATGTAAGGTTATCTGGGGAGAAGGGAAAATATATAAAATATCATAAAGTTTATGGCCGTGAAGGAAAACCCTGTTTTATCTGTAAAACTTTAATCAAAAGGAATACATTGGGAGGAAGGGGCACTTACTTTTGTCCTAAGTGCCAAAAGTAGATATGAAAAAACGTCTTAAGATAAATGGCTTAGTTATGTTTTTAGCTACTCTTTTATTAGTCGTATTTCCTGCAGTATTTTTACGTAAAGATATTACCGGATCTTCAGATAACATTGCGGAGATCTTTGGGGTT
>ORJL010593646.1_pt1 | contig 12015 bp, 9 predicted proteins | sample 1779941 | NCBI WGS metagenome assembly ORJL01 (sample SAMEA104232317, study PRJEB22302) | groundwater metagenome | biome: forest; feature: aquifer; material: groundwater | place: USA | collected 2011-08-07 | depth 5.8 m
CGGCATCCCTGAAGACGACGCTCGAAATCCTGCCGTCATCGCGGACAACGTTGGTGATAATGTCGGGGACGTCGCCGGGATGGGCGCGGATTTGTACGAATCTTACGTCGGGTCGATCGTGGCCACGGCCGCTTTGGGCGTGTCGGCGGGATTAGGTGTGCCGGGCGTCATTGTCCCCATGGTCATTGCCGCCGCCGGTATCCTGGCTTCGATGGTGGGGATGATCTTTGTGCGCACGAGGGAAGAGGCTTCACAAGGCGCGCTTTTGATGGCGCTGCGCCGCGGGATATTTACGGCGTCGGCACTTACGGCCGGGTTGGTCTATGTTTTGGTCCGCTCGATACTGGGTGTAGAACACATCGGCATTGCCTGGGCGATCATCACGGGGCTTGTGGCCGGGTTACTGATCGGATTATCCACGGAGTTTTTTACCTCTTCCCTTTATAAACCCACCAAACGCATCGCGGACGCCGCGTTAACGGGTCCGGCCACTATCATCATTGAAGGCATGGCGGTCGGGATGTTGTCCACGGCGTTCCCGATCATCATTGTGGCTTTGGGGATCGTGGCCAGTTTCGGTCTGGCGGGCGGATTTGAGAATTTCAGCATCGGGGTCTACGGCATCGGCATTGCCGCCGTCGGGATGTTAAGCACGCTGGGGATCACGCTGGCCACCGACGCGTATGGTCCCGTGGCCGATAACGCCGGCGGGAACGCCCAGATGGCGGGCCTGGAACCGAAAGTCAGGGAGCGCACTGATGCCCTGGATTCGCTGGGCAACACGACCGCGGCCACGGGCAAAGGTTTCGCGATCGGTTCGGCGGCTTTGACCGCGCTGGCCTTGATCGCGGCTTATAAAGAAAAGATCTTGTTGGAAGGCGGCAATATTGCGCTGGATCTGATGGACCCGATGGTTTTGGTCGGAGTTTTTATCGGCGTGATGATGCCGTATCTGTTCTCGGCGCTTACCATGAGCGCGGTCGGTCGCGCGGGCAGCAAGATCGTTGTTGAGGTCCGGCGGCAGTTCCGGGAGATCAAGGGATTGATGGAAGGGAAGGCCAAACCGGATTACGCGCGTTGTGTTGACATCGTGACCGTGGCCGCTCTTCGCGAAATGCGGGTGCCAGCCGTCATGGCGATCGTGACACCTGTTGTCGTCGGGATCTTGTTCGGGGTTAACAGCGTGGGCGGGCTTTTGCTGGGGGCGACGACCTCGGGTTTTGTCCTGGCGGTCATGATGGCCAACGCCGGGGGAGCGTGGGATAACGCGAAGAAATATATTGAAGAGGGCCATCACGGCGGCAAGGGATCGTTCGCGCACAAGGCGGGTGTGGTGGGCGATACGGTCGGGGACCCGTTTAAGGACACGGCCGGGCCGAGCCTGAACATCCTCATTAAATTGATGTCGATGGTCTCGATCGTATTCGCGGCGTTTGTTCTGCAGAATACTCTCTTTCATTGATCCGCGCGGTGCGCAAAAATAAGGGAAATTTGTTTAATATTTCCGGCTGGTTTTTTATAATAAAAATATGAACAGGGTAAAGGAGCTTTTGTGTATTCCGTTGCTGGCGGTTTGTCTTAACGGGTGTATTTATCTCGCCATCGGCGGGGTAGGGGCTTTGGGCGGTTACATCGTCAGCCCGGACACCGTTGAGGGCCTCGCGGAATCAGACACGGAGCAGGTCTGGGACACGGCCGTTGAGATCGTTTCGATCATGGGATTGGTCGAATCAAAGAACGAGGCCGGCGGCGTCCTCAAGGCGAAGATCAACGGCGCCAGCGTGACCGTGATGGTCCTGGAAATGAGTTCTTCCTCCGTTAAGCTCAGCGTCAAGGCGCGTAAGCACTACCTTCCCAAAATATCTCTTGCCCAGGATGTGTTCGTCAAGATCATGAGCCGGGTCAATGAATGACATTAAAGGACTGTCCGCAGATTGATTGTTGACAGTGGGCGGGCCCTTGGGTAAAATGATGCAATTTTAAGTTGCCTTGTGTTAAATGTTGCCGATTCTGCTACGCCTCATCCGCCTGAGGCGGAGGAGGCTTCGCAGAATAACGGCAAATTTATTCTAGATATTGAAATAATAAAGGAAAATTTGCCGAGATAGCTCAGTTGGTAGAGCGCAGGACTGAAAATCCTGGCGTCCCCAGTTCGATCCTGGGTCTCGGCATCTTTTTTTGCTGGCGTAGCTCAGTTGGTAGAGCAGCGCATTCGTAATGCGCGGGTCGTCCGTTCAATTCGGATCGCCAGCTTTATTCGCCCGCGGAGAAATTCTCTGCGAATAAACCCTCAGCATTTTGATTCACTTTGTGCCGAGAAGTCGTTTTCTAAACTTAAGAGGGCGAAGTGAATCAGCGGAGGGTAAACAAAAACCACGTCCTCCGGTGTCCGTCTCGTGACCCCAAAATTCTTTCAAGCCGCACGGCGATCTTTCCGGGAAACGTTCCGGACGACACGCGGGATGGTCTTTGCGTTGGTCCTCGGCGGGCTGATCGCCCACGCCGTGGCCCTCAACGGTTCCTTCAAGACGATGGACGACGAGAGCTCGATCGTCAACAACCAGAACCTGCGCAGTTTTTCTTCGGTGGGACGTATTTTCAGCGAATCGTTCTTCAGCGACGACCGGACCTACTATCGGCCGCTGGTGACCTTCAGCTTCCTTCTGGATTACCAGATCGCCAGATTAAGGCCGTTCTTCTACTACTTGACCAACCTGCTGCTGCACCTGGCGAACGCCGTCCTGCTTTTTTTTACGTTCAACGTTTTTTTTAAAAAAGAGCCTTTGAGCTTTGCCGCCGCGCTTTTATTCGTCGTTCACCCTATCCAGTGGGAGGCCGTGGCCAACATTGCCGGCCGGTCGATCCTTTTGTGCGCGTTCTGGCAGTTCGCGGCATTCTTGCTGTACTTGCGATACGCGTCGCGTTCCCGGCTGGACCCCTGGCGCAAGGCATATTACATTTGTTCGCTGTTGGCGTTCACGCTGGCCCTCCTGAGCAAAGAATCCGCTGTGGTGTTGCCGTTTCTGATCGCCGGGTACGAATACTGGATGGAACATCGGCACAAGGGCAAGCTGTTGACCACACAATCCGTGGGGCGCGTCCTGCCGTTCGTGGCGGTTGTGGCGGGATATTTGTTGCTGCGCAAATTTCTTGGCGTCACCAATGTCGCTTTCTGGCCGTCGCCGCAGCAACTGATCTTTGGCGTGCTGACGTTTCTTAGCAGTGTCCTGGTCTACTTGCGCGTATTCATTCTTCCTGTTGACCTTCATTTCGACCGGACCACGGCGTATTTTACAACGTTCGCGGACTTAGGGTTGTGGTTGACGCTGGCGGCGGTCGTTATTTTCAGCTGGATGGCCGGACGTTTTCACCGTCAATGGAGCCGCCGGGCCAAGTTCCTGCTTTTTTGGTTCGGGATCACGCTTTTGCCGGTCGCGCAACTGGTCCCCATCCCGGCACACTCCGGATACGCGGCCACGGCCGACCATTTTTTTTACATCCCCGCGGCGGGATTGTTCGCTTTCTTTGTTTTGGCCACGCGTACCGTTTTCCAGCGGATCATCCATCGCCGGACCATCTCCCGGCCGTCGGGGTTCCTGCTCGCGGCCACGGTCTTTGTTTATTTTACGCTTATCACGATCGGTCAGAACCTGCACGCCGTCCACGAATTGAGCATGTTCGAGAAGTCTCTTTGGTATGATCCGTACAACACGCGGGTACGCAATTGCTACGCCTTGGCCCTGGCCAAGGCCGGGTTGTTCGAAGAGGCGGGGGAAGAGTTCCGTAAAGTCCTCATTGCCGAACCGTGGGACATCCGCGCGCGCATCGGGTTCGCCAAAAGCCTTTGCGACCAGGGCAAGTGCCTGGAAGCGGCCTTTGAATACGAGGCCATTTCCGACGCTGGTAATATGCAGGACCTTTTGGACCACAATTTGAAGTACACTTACAATATTGTCATCCGTCAGTATCAAAAGCGCCTTGAACAGGAACCGGACAACAGCCAGCTGCATTACAGCCTTGGTGTCATGTACGCGAAAACGCTCCGTTCGCGCGAGGCCATCCGGGAATATCTTCAGGCCCTGCGCCTTGACCCGCGCTCGCGGCCCGCGCTGTACAATTTAGGGTCGCTTCTGGAGTCGAGCCCCCAGCCGGAGAAGGCGGTCGTGTATTTCAAGAAGGTGATCGCCTTCGGACGGGAAAAAGACCAATTGACCGAATACGCATATCGTCATCTTTCGAAGATCTACGAACTCAAGGGGCAGGCGCGTCTGGCCAGGGCCTATTTTCGCGCGGCCGAGAGAATAGTGGGTAAGGAATGATCAATCTCTTGTTCGATCCCAAAAGCAGGAATTTCCAGCGGCTCTGGTGGGCGCAGCTCGTCTCGCAGTTCGGTGACCGCATCAACCAGCTAGCACTCGTCGGGCTCATTGCCGAACGCGTGCCCGGCTCCGCGATGGAACTGGCCAAACTGATGGCCTTTACCATCATACCGGTTTTTCTCATCCAGCCGTTCGCCGGAGTGTTCGTCGACCGCTGGGACCGCCGCGCCACACTCCTTATTTGCGATCTTGTCCGCGGGGCGCTGGTCTTGAGCATCCCGTTCCTGTTTTTCGCGGGCGGGTCCATGGTCACCATTTATATCATTGTCTTTCTGGTATTTTGTTTCAGCCGTTTTTATTCGCCGGCGAAGATGTCCATCATCCCCGATCTGGTGGAAAAAGACAGCCTGCTGATGGCCAACACGCTCGTATCAACGACGGGGATGATCGCTTTTGTCATGGGCTGCGCCTTGGGCGGGTTTCTCGTTGACCGCTACGGCGCGCGCAACGGTTTTATCATCGACGGCGTGACGTTCCTGGTCTCCGCGGCGCTCGTTTTTTCCATCGATCTTTCTCAGACGTTGAAAATGCACAAAGGGAAGATCCTCACGGTCAGCAAAGAGATCATCGGTCCCATCCGCCGCTCGGTGTGGTCCGAGCTGGGAGAGGGCCTGCGTTATCTCGTCGAGAACAAGGAATTGCGCCTTATTATCGGCATGATCTCGGCCATCCTCGCCGCTGCCGGCGCGGTGTACGTCGTCATCATCGTCTTTATCCAGGAATCGTTTGGCAGCGTGACCCGTGACCTGGGCGTTCTGGCCGTCTGTCTGGGCGCGGGATTGTTCCTGGGCGCCGTTCTTTACGGAAAATGGGGCAAAAGGCTCGTCTGGTACCGGACGATGTTCTGGAGCCTTTTTACCGGCGGGGCGTTGATGGTCGCCTTCGCCCTGGTCGTGCATTTTGAAGCGCGCCTGACCGCGGCGATGGTCCTGGCGCTCGCTCTGGGCATCGTGACGGGCCCGATGTTCATCACCGCGAACACCATTATCCACGTTGTCAGCGACGAGCACATGCGCGGCAAGGTCTTCAGCGCCCTGGAGATCGTCATCCACTTCGCGTTTTTGGCGGCGATGCTGGTCAGTTCCTGGTTCGCCGAATTCATCCCGAAGGTCTGGATCCTCACCGGGGTGGGCGCGATGTGCATCGCCATCGGTGTCACAGGATTACGGATGAAACCCCGGTTCACCACATTGGGCACGGAATAATTGCGCAAGTTTGAAACACGTGGCATAATTGATGCGTTACAGTGGTCAGTGCCCAGTGGTCAGAATCAACTACTGATCACTGAACACTGGCCACTGAGCACTAACTACTATTTTAAAAGGAGCTAGAATGTTGCGCTTTGCTGTCTTCGCTTCCGGTAACGGTTCCAATTTACAAGCCATTATTGACGCTGCCCAAAAAGGCATTATCAAGGCCGAGCTCGCGTTAGTTTTCTCCGATAACCGCAAGGCCTTCGCGCTCAAGCGCGCCACGACCGCCGGCATCAAAACATTGTGCCTGGAACGCAAAGACTACGCCGCGCCGCAGAGTTATGACCGTGACATCATGATCTATTTAAAGGAAGCGAAGATCGATTTTGTCGTCCTCGCCGGATATATGCGGCTTTTGACCCCGTTTTTCCTGAAAGAATATCCGGAGAAGATCCTCAACGTGCACCCGTCGCTTTTGCCCGCGTTTAAAGGCATGCAGGCGATCAAGGACACCTTTACTTACGGCTGCAAGGTCGCCGGGGTTACGGCCCATATTGTCGACGAGAAAATGGACCATGGGCCGATCATCCTGCAGGAGGGGTTCAAGATCACCGAAAAGGAGACTTTGGAGAGCCTTGAGGCGCGCATTCACAAGGTCGAGCACAAAATTTATCCCAAGGCCATCGCCCTTTTTGCCGAGGGGCGGCTGAAGATCAAAGGGCGCCGGGTAAAGATCCTGGATAAGCCCGCCAGCCATTCGGCGGGGGCGCAGGAAGCCAGCCCGACCGGTGATACTGAAGAAAATTCTGCCGTGGAGCCCGAATCGTAGTATACTAAATACCATGAGATTACGCGCGAACAGACCATATCCTCCGACCCCGCTGCTAGAAAAAGAATACAAGTATTACCTCTGTCATCTGGAAAAATTCTGTGAAGAACATTTGCACCGGTTTGTCCTGATCAAGAAAGACAAGGTCGTCGGGTTTTACGGTTCCTACGCCGAGGCGCTTAAATCCGGCGTCAGGGATCTCGGCAACGTCCCGTTCTTTATCAAGGAAGTTGAGCGGGAAGAAGCGGTCCATTCGTTCTAGCAGAGGTTCATGGCACGGTCATTCACCTTCAATCTGTCCCGGTTACGCGAGAGCGGCCCCACCTGCCAGGTCGTCATTAAACCATCTGAGCCCGTCATTGAAAAACTCAAAGCGGAAAACAAAAAGATCCCGAGCGTTACGGTTTTGGCGTTGATCGATACCGGCGCGAGCACGACCGCGGTCAGTCACCGGGTCGTCAAGAAACTTAAACTGGTTCCGCGCGGCACGGTGCAGGTCTATACTTCGCACAAGAAACCCGAGACCCGTAATGAATTCGACATCTCGCTGGCCTTCGACGCGCGCACCTGCTTGACGATCGTCAAGGTGCTCGACGCCACTCTGCAAAATAGCAGCATCGATTGCCTCATCGGCCGCGACGTCCTCGAGCATGGTGTTCTGACCTACAACGGGCCGAAGAAAAAGGTGATCTTGAAATTCTAGAATTTTTTTATGACCAAGGCACTCACCACAACCGCCGACTATCGCAAGCTCATCGCCGCGATCCGCGATGAAATGGCGCATGGGCTTAAAAAGATCGAAGAACTTCTGGAGCGCCAGAAAGTCCTTTCCTGTTGGGCCATCGGCCGCAAGATCAATGTGTACCTTAATACTCACGTAATGCCGCCCGGCGCCGTCGGGGCGTTCTACGACGACCTTTCCCGCGACCTTGAAATGCACGGTCGTACCCTGCAGCAGTGCGAACAGTTCTTCCGTTATTTTCCGAAGTTCAAACCGGATAAAGATCTCAAATGGTCGCATTACCGTTTTCTGTTGAGCGTCCCCGAGGCGGTCAAGCGGCAGGCATGGATCGCCCGTATCAAGAAAGAGAATATCAATACCGACCAACTGCGCCTGATGCTGATGCCTGTGGGTGCAACTGATGACTTGCCGGAGTTCGACCTTAAAAAGCCGGTGCGCGGCAAGCTCTACACCTACCGGCTCCTGCGCGCGGATGAGGTCGAGAATTTTGAAATTCCCTGGTTCGTGGACCTGGGCTTTGCCGGATGCGTGGAAGCGCCGGCCTCAAAAGCCGTGCTCGATAATAAATATCTTTATACTTCGCAGAAGATCGACGGCATTTACGGGCTCAAAGTTTCCGATGCCAAGGTCAGCGACCTGTTTACCTTCCGCGGGAAACTGCGCCGGCTGCCCGATGCCGACAGCCCGGTCCTGCTCATCGACCAGGGTTTCGGGAAATGGATCTTCCAGCGCCTGCGTCTCAACGGCATCGACGCGCCGGAGATCGAAACCCTCGCGGGCCAGCGCGCCAGAAAATGGGTTGAAAACGAACTCAAGGACGCTGAAAATCTGGTGATCAAAACCTACAAAAACGACAAGTGGGACCGCTATCTGGTCGACATTTTTTATCTGCCAAAGGAAAAAGACCTGCACCGTGTCGCCGCCTCCGGCCTCTGGCTCAACGGCCGCATGGTCGAATCCGGCGTGGCGAGGGTGTGGAGTTCGTAGCGGCACGACAACGGCCTGGCTGTCTAAAAGTTGGTTATAAAGTTTTTGTTGTAATTTAATTGATCCTCGATAAAATAGCTCAATCCCCCCCCAAAAAAATCTCCCCCTTGAAATTTTTGAAGGAGGGAATTCTTATGCTCCAGCCGAATAGTTCCATAAAGTCATGGCCAAAAGATGAGCGGCCCCGAGAAATTTTGCTTGATAAAGGCGCCGATCATATTTCCGATGCCGGACTCGTCGCAATTCTTTTGCGTTCCGGAGTAAAAGGAAAGGACGCAGTATCTTTAAGTCGTGAGCTAATAGTTCATTTTGGGAGCCTGCGCGGATTACTAAGCGCTGGCAAAGATGATCTTATGAAGGTCAAGGGCCTAGGCCAGGCGAAAGTTTCTCAGCTCTTGGCTGTTATTGAAGTCGCCAAACGCGTCCTGAAAGAATCGATAGAAGGCAAGAATTATATACGCAACAAGGAAGATGTGCTCAAATATCTTTCTTTATCGATGAAGGATCTGAAGGTCGAGTTTTTTAAGGTCATTTTTCTTGACCAGTCGCACGGGATCCTGCAAATCGAAGAGTTGTGCAAGGGCACGGTCAATGAGACCGTTGTTTATCCCAGAGAAGTCGTCAAAAGGGCGCTGGATCTCAATGCCGCAGCCGTCATTTTTGTCCACAACCATCCCAGCGGAAATCCCGCCCCCAGCGCCAAAGATCTCGCTTTGACCAAGCGGCTATTTGAAGCCTGCCGAAATATCGATATTACACCGCTGGATCACCTTATTGTGGCTGGAAATAGCATCGAGAGGGTCGTATTTAGTTAAACTAGATTTATAGTCCGAGTGAAATAATCATAAAATATTACAATTAGGGTAAAATATTGACTTTTTACCTACTTTGTGTTATGCTTTACCCGCTATGAACGAAGCACAAACACGCAAAAAATACATCGATGAATCTTTGGCCAAAGCCCAATGGACTAAGGACGGGGCCTGCCAGTATATCGAAGAATTCGAAATGGACAAGGCTTGGAGTTCCAGCGCCTCAGAACCAGCGGGGCCCTATGAAAATGAACATGAATACGCGGATTACTTATTGTTGGGGCGTAATGAACAGCCTTTGGCGATCATTGAAGCGAAGCGCACCAGTAAAAACGCCCGTCTTGGTCAAAAGCAGGCTGAAGGCTACGCAGAAAATATCAAAGCCAAATTCGGCATCGATCCGTTTATTTTTCTAACTAATGGGGAAGATATATTATTTTGGGACCGCCAGCAATACCCGCCGCGTCTTGTCTATGGTTTTTTTGAGCGCAGGGATTTAGAGCGCCTCTATTTTCAGAGACAAGAAACCGCCAAGAATTTATCCAGTGTCAAAATCAATCCGGAAATAGCCGACCGCGATTATCAGGCCGAAGCCATTCGTGCCGTATTAGCGGGAATACAAAACGGCCATCGCAAATTTCTTTTGGTCATGGCCACCGGGACTGGTAAAACGCGTACGGCCATGGCCATCATCGACTGTCTTTTAAGGGCCAAGCGTATCAACACCGTTTTATTCCTAACCGACCGCAAAGTCCTCCGGGATCAAGCCTACGGGAAGAAGGGATACCAGGGCTTCTTTACTGAAAGCTGCGGCAAGATCACCTCCGGAAAATTCAATGCTGAAAAGCGTCTTTACGCGGCGACCATCCAGACAATGATGGAATGTTACAAGGACATTTCACCCGGTTTCTTTGATCTGGTTATTACTGACGAATGTCATCGCTCCATCTACAACAAATGGAAAGATGTTCTTTCTTATTTTGACGCCCTGCAGATCGGCCTGACCGCCACCCCAGCCCAATTTATTGAGCGCGACACATTCCGTTTTTTTGAAGTGGATTCAAAGAACCCTAAGAGTAATTTCTTTAATTATTCCTATGAAAAAGCCGTGGAAGAGAAACATTTGCTTCCTTTTGTCCCTTACCATGCCAAGACATCCTTTCAGATCAAGGGGTTACGGGAAGACGAAATCCCTCCGGCAGTTAAAAAGAAATTAGTAGAAGAGGGAAAGACGCTTGATGAATTGAATTTCGAAGGGACCGAATTTGAAAAACGTTTTACTAATATTGGCACCCATGAGGCCATGGTCCGGGAATTTATGGAAGTATGTTTTAAGGACGACACCGGGACATTGCCCGGCAAAACCATCATCTTCGCGATGACCAAGAATCACGCTTATCGGCTTTTAGACGCCTTCGACAGGCTTTATCCGCAGTATAAGGGAAGACTCGCCGAAGTGATCGTTTCGGACGATTCGCGGGCGGATAACTTTCTGGGCCGATTTGAAAATGACAGCTATCCCAGGGTCGCCATTTCCGTGGACATGCTGGATACCGGCGTGGATATTCGGGAAGCGGTCAATTTGGTCTTTGCCAAGCCGGTGTTTAGCAAAATAAAGTTCTGGCAGATGATAGGCCGGGGAACGCGCACCCTTGATAAAAATAATATGAAGCTGTGGTGTCCACGAAAAGAAAACTTCCTGATCATCGACCATTGGAGCAATTTTGAGTATTTCGGGGAAAAGCCGGAAGGAGAAGTTCCTCCCATTGAGGATGCGATCACATCGAGGGTATTTAAAGCCAAGATCAACCGCTTGCGGTTTTATCTTCACCAGAAGGATCGGAACGAGATCGCACATACCAAAAAAGAATTACAGGCCATGATCGATGAACTTCCCAAAGATTCGATCAGCGTCAAAGAACGAAAAGATGTTTTGCAAAGACTGGCCAGCCCGCAATTTTGGTCCAATGTGGATACCGATTACCTGTATGATCATGTGGCCCCCTTGATGCGTTTTCTGGAAGACATCAACTATGATGAATACGCTTTTGTTCTAAAATGCGAACAGTTGGAGTTGGCCCTTCTTCAAAAGGATGAGCGCAGAACTCTTGAGCTTAAAGAAGCTATTAAGGAGGACCTGCAATTGCTGCCCATGACGCTTCAAGTGGTCAAGCGTCAGGAACAGGCGGTATTTAAAGCTGCCTCGGATGCCTTCTGGGGCGGGCTTAATGTTGAGAATATCCGTGAGGCCAAAGAAAAGTTGTCGCCGATCATGAAATACAAGCGCAAGGACGGACGCAAGATCATTGAATTTGACCTTAACGACCAGATCATTGAGCGCAGGTGGATCGAGTTCGGGCCCAATGGTGAGGGTGATTATGTTCATATTTATAAGGAAAAGGTTGAAAAACGTGTTAAAGAATTGGCGGATAAAGAGTCGGCCCTTATTAAGATCCGTAATGATGAGCCGGTCAATGACCAGGATCTGGAGTCTCTGGAAGTCACGTTAAACAGTCCGGAGCTTTATATTACCGAAGACAAGTTGCGTACGGCCTATAGTCAGCCCTCGGGAACCTTGGTCCAGTTCATCAAGTCGATTTTTGGGAAATATAAGTTCAAGAGCCAGGAAGACGAGATCGCCGAAAGCTTTGACGCGTTTATCATCGCGCATAATTACAATACCGATCAAACGCGTTTTTTACGCGTCATCAAGCGCGTGTTCCTGGACAAAATCCGGCGTCACGAACTTCTGGAGATCGACGATTTCTATGAGGGGCCCGTGGAAGCCTTCGGTGTGGGCGCGGCCGACCGGCTTTTCAAGAAGGGCGATCTCAAAGAAGTCATTGAATTCCTTAATCAAAGAGTGCTGGTAAAATGAAATCTTTCTCAGAGGATTATTTAAATAAGATCCGTATCACGCCGCAATTGTTGAGCCTCACGAACGCCTTGTCAGAGTATAAGGGGAAGGAGGCATTATATACCCGGCAATCTCCTGATATATTAGAGAAGCTCGTTGAGCGGGCCAAAATCGAAAGCGTTGAGTCATCCAATCGGATCGAAGGAATTAACGTCA
>ORJL010981576.1_pt1 | contig 12013 bp, 11 predicted proteins | sample 1779941 | NCBI WGS metagenome assembly ORJL01 (sample SAMEA104232317, study PRJEB22302) | groundwater metagenome | biome: forest; feature: aquifer; material: groundwater | place: USA | collected 2011-08-07 | depth 5.8 m
CGCGAGGCGCTTGGTGTTGTCGGGGACCGCGGCGTCGTCTTTCAGGATGATTTCGATCTTCTTGCCGGCGACCGTGTCGCCCTTCTGCTGCATGTAGAGCTTGACCGCATTGTCGATCTGCTTGCCGGTCGACGCCTGACCGCCGGTCATTGGCAGGATCAGGCCGATCTTCACGCTCTCCTGCGCCTGGGCCGGCGCGGCGGCGAGGGCGATGCCGGTGGCTGCCAATGACAATAATTTAGTGCGAATCGACATGAACGCTCTCCCCATGATCGGCATCGTGCCTCGAACCGAGTCCCCGGCCCTTGTCTCACCTTAGCCGAAATTTTTTCGCCCGTGTATCGGCGTGGCATGGCGACCCAGCCGCGCGGTATTGTCAATCGCGACGAAGGGCTCGATTTTTTCGCGACGAGCCGGGCCATTCCTTGCCGCTCCGATCGGCGCCAGGTCGTGTTTCGGAGAGGTTGATAGGTATTTTAATACCATAATCTCCAATAAGCCATTTTACTGATTTAACGGGTACGTTCAGCCGGCGGAATTCCGGCGGCGCGATGTCGTGTATATCCAAACCGGATCCCGGGTGACCGACGTGAAAACTCACCAGAAAAGGTTGCGACGCTTCACAAATGCCCATCAGCATCCGCCATCTTGCCGTCGTCCTTGCCGTCACGCTCCCGGCGTGCGGCCTGAGCGGTTGCGGGACCATCAACGAGAAGCTCGCGGCCGGAATGGGCGAGGTTATCCCGCAATGGGCCGGTGGCTTGCCGGCGGACGCGCCGCCCCGTCCCGGCACCGCGAAATACGACGAGTTTATGCGAGAGCGGGAAAGGAAGCGCCTGGAACCCGCGCCGGCGAAAGATGACGCCGCCAGACCCAACCCATCATCTTTGGAGCCCGTGCACTAGCCGTGCATTGAACCGCATTTGATGTTTTCCATCAAAAATAATGAGCGGCAAATATCTGCTCTGACATTGTGCGGGTCCGCACCGAATCTTCTATGAATGCGAAATCGCTTCCTGCGAGACAGCGATTCGAGATTGCCGGGGACGAGAGCGCCAAGTGGACACCAAAACCGAGACGGAACAGGCCAGAAGTCTGGTCATAGGCGGCAGAGGGCTGGTCGGCGGCTATATCGTCGAGCACCTTATGCGCCGCGGCGAGCGCCCGTTTGTCTTGTCGAGGTCGCAGCAGACCAGACCCGGCGCCGATTGGTTTTGTGGAGATCTGGAAAAGCCGGACACATTAAGGTTTCCACCTTTTGCAACCCTCTACTGCACCGCCGACGCTATCCTCTTGCCGCCGGCGTTGCCCTATCTGTTCAACCCGTCGTTGAAGCGGGCCGTCGTTTTCAGTTCGACCAGCGTCATCACAAAACTGGATAGTGAAGTTGTTGCCGAGCGGGAAATGTTGAGAACTCTCGCCGACGCCGAACAAAAAATCGTCGCTGCCTGCGAACAGAACAATGTGGCCTGGACGATCCTGCGCCCGACCCTGATATACGCCGAAGGCCGCGACATCAACATCACGCCGTTGTCGCGGCTTATCCGCCGTTTCGGATTCATGCCGCTCGTCGGCGGAGCACCTGGCTTGCGGCAACCGGTACATGCGGAGGACCTGGCGATCGGAGCCATTGCCGCGGCATCGAGCCCTGCCGCAGCGAATAAGTTCTATGCCTTGTCCGGCGGCGAAACGCTCTCGTACCGGGAAATGGTCGGCCGGATTTTTGATGGACTGCGGAAGCCACGGCGCACCATTCCGGTTCCCGTCTCGCTGTGGAGGGCCATCTTCTTGCTGGCCAAACCACTCGCTCCGGATGCGAATGTGGCAATGGGCATCCGCATGATGAAAGACATGACTTTCGATTCCACGCCGGCAGCCCGGGACTTCGGCTGGAATCCAAGAACCTTCCACCCCGTGTTCGACTAACGCCGGACCGTCAGTCCATGAACACCACGGTCTTGCGGCCGTTGAGGATCACGCGATCCTCCAGATGATGGCGCATGGCGCGCGCCAGCACGCGGCGTTCGATGTCGCGTCCCTTGCGAACCAGATCTTCGGGCGTATCGCGATGACTGATGCGCTCGACATCCTGGTCGATGATCGGGCCTTCATCGAGCGTGCTGGTGACATAGTGCGCGGTCGCGCCGATCAGCTTGACGCCGCGCTCGTGCGCCTGATGGTAGGGGCGCGCACCCTTGAACCCCGGCAGGAACGAATGATGGATGTTGATGCAGCGCCCCGACAGCCTCGCCGACATCTCGTCTGACAGGATTTGCATGTAGCGCGCCAGCACCACGAGGTCGGTTTTGGTTTCGCCGACCAGATTCCAGATCGCCGTCTCCTGCTCGCGCTTGGTCTCCTTCGTCACCGGCAGATAGTGAAACGGAATCTCGCCGAAATCGAGATTGCTGTAGGTTTCGCGCGGATGGTTGGAGACGATCGCGGTCAGGACCATCTCGAGTTCGCCGGTACGCCAGCGATACAGGATATCGGCGAGGCAATGATCGGATTTCGAGACCAGCAGCATGACCCGGCGCAGGGTGGCGCGGTCGCGCATTTGCCAGTCCATGCCGAAACGTTCCGCGATTGCGCCGAAGCCGGTTTGCAGCGCCGCCAGATTGACCGCGAGATCGGCGGCATTGAACACCACCCGCATGAAGAAATGACCGGTCTCGACGTCATTGAACTGCTGGGCGTCGAGAATGTTCTGCCCGTTATGGGCAAGGAACGTTGAAACGGCCGAAACGATGCCCGGACGATCCGGACAGGACAAGGTCAACACGAACTGATGATCGGGCATGGGCGGGCTTGACTACTTCAGGGCGACGCGGATGGAACGGCGATTTTCGGGCCCTGCTCTATCACCCGAAACGCCCTTGCGCCAATCCCGGTCCAAGCGCCATGATGAACAAACAACAGGCGACGGCACTAGAGCAGGATCATGGCTGACAGACTGAACGGCTATCGCATTCTGATCCTGGAAACCCGCGAAGAGGCGCAGTTTTCCCGCCTGCTCGGGGAACAGGGCGCGGACGTGCTGCAATGTCCGATGTTCACCATCCACGACGCGCCGGATTCCACGCCGGTCGAGGCCTGGATCCGCCGTTTCATCGACAAGCCGTGCGATGATCTGGTGCTGATGACCGGCGAGGGTTTGCGGCGGCTGATGAAGGTGGCGCGGCGGATCGGCGCCGAGCAGGATTTGATCGCAGCCCTCGGCAAGGCGCGCAAGTTCGCGCGCGGTCCAAAACCCGGCCGGGCGCTGCGCGAGATTGGGCTGGAGCCGCAGGTGACGACGGAGAAGCCGACCTCGGAAGGCATCGCCGAGATGCTGGCGCGCGTCGATCTCAGCGGCCGTCGCGTCGGCTTGCAGCTTTATCCGGACAAGGATCACAGCGCGCTGATCGGCGCGATAACGGCGCAAGGCGCGGAGGTCGATGCCGTGCTGCCCTATGTCTACGATGCGCAGGCCGCCGACGGCAACATCGTCATCGCGATCGACGAGATGGCGCAGGGCCGTATCGATGCGATTGCGCTGACCAGTTCCGGGCAGGTGCGCCGTCTCATCGATGTCGCACGGGCGCATCGTTGCGAAGATAGATTGCGCGACGGGCTGGCGCGCACGCCGATCGCCTCGGGCGGGCCGGGGGTCTCCGACGAACTCAAATCACAGGGCCTGCGCGCCGACATCTCGCCCGCCAACGATGCCTTCTTCATGAAGCCGCTGATATCGGCGATGGCGGCAGCGCTCGGCAAGACCGCGCCGCGCAACGCGGCCAAGACCTGATGAAGGCCTGTCGGGCTTGACGCGCTCTCACTGATCGCACGCTCTGGCGCCGGACGCGGTTTGGTGTAGGCTCACGCCAAACAGCGGGCGGCAAGCTCGCGGCGTTACAGGGAGGCGATCATGAATTTCACGCAGGTCCTGCGCAATTTCACCTTGGCCGTGATTGGTTTTGCGGCGGTTGGTCTGCTGCCCCTGGTCTCGGCGCCGTCGCATGCCCAGCAGGCGACGGTTGCCATCGACAATGACGACATCGGCGGCGTGGTGCGCGGTCCAAACGGACCCGAAGCCGGCGTCTGGGTGATCGCGGAGACGACGGAGCTGCCGACGAAATTCGCCAAGATCGTCGTCACCGACGACCAGGGCCGCTACGTGATCCCCGACCTGCCCCCGAAGGTGAACTACGAGGTGTGGGTCCGCGGCTATGGTCTGGTGGATTCACCCAAGCTGCGCGCCAAACCCGGCCAGCAGATCAACCTGACGGCGGTGCGGGCGCCAAACGATGCGGCAGCGGCCCATTATTACTCGGCGATCTACTGGTACACGATGATGAAGATTCCGCCGGCCAAGGATTTCGGCGGCAGCACCGATATCCCCAAGGAAATCACGCAGGATATCTGGCGCCTGCGGATGAACAATGTGGACTGCATCGGCTGCCATCAGATTGGCCAGGAAGCCACGCGCACGATCCCGGGCGCGTTTGGCGAATTCAAATCGGGCGAGGAGGCATGGATGCGCCGCGTCGCCTCGGGGCAAACCGGCGAATGGATGGTGAACCGGCTCGCCGGGCAGCTCGGCGGCGTGCCGTTCAAATATTTCGGCGACTGGACCGACCGGGTCGCCAAAGGTGAACTGCCCAAGTCCAAGCCGCAGCGGCCGGCCGGCATCGAGCGCAACGTCGTCATCTCCTCGTGGGAATGGGCGACGGAGAAGCATTTCGTCCACGATCTGATTTCCTCGGACCGGCGCAATCCGACCGTCAACGCCTACGGTCCGCTGTACGGCTCGAACGAATACTCATCCGACGACATGCCGATTCTCGATCCGAAGACGCACACGGTGACGTTCTTCAAAATGCCGGTCGCCGATCCGAACGCGCCGGAGTCGCTTGGACCTCCCCTGCATCCCAATGCCACCGTCAAGCCGATCGGCGCCTCGGCCTACTGGGGCGACGAGAAAATCTGGAGCCAGCGGGCGAACAATCACAACGGCATGTTCGACAAAAAAGGCCGGGTGTGGTTCGCCGCGGCCGTGCGCGGCATCGAAAATCCGGCTTTCTGCAAGAAGGACTCTGAGCATCCGTCGGCAAAGGTCTTTCCGCTCGATCGCTCGGGGCGGCAAGTGTCGATGCTCGATCCCAAGACCATGAAGTACAGTTTCATCGACACCTGCTTCGGTACGCATCACCCGCAGTTCGGCTACGACGCGGACGATACGCTGTGGCTCTCCGGGACCGGTCCGGTGGCCGGCTGGGTCAATACGAAAATATGGGACGAGACCGGCGATGCCGTGAAGGCCCAAGGCTGGGCGCCGTTCGTTCTCGACACCAGCGGCGACGGCAAGGTTGGCGAATACACCGAACCGGGCGCGCCGGCGCAGCCGGGCAAGGACATGCGGGTCGCGGGGTCAGGTCCGTATGCCGTGATGCCGCATCCGACCGATGGCTCGGTCTGGTACACCGTCAATATCTTTGTTGGTACTCCCGGCTTCATGCGTTTCGACCCCAAGACCAAGTTGTCGGAGTTCTACGCCATTCCGAAGGAAGGCATCGGCGTGCGCGGCGGGGACATCGACAAGAACGGCGTGCTGTGGGGCTCGGGCTCAAACGGCAGCCTGATCAGTTTCGACCGCCGCAAATGCAAGAATCCGCTGAACGGGCCGGCGGCGACCGGCAATCACTGCCCCGAAGGCTTTGCCTTCTACAAATATCCGGGGCCCGGTTTCGAGGGCTTCGAAAACGCCAGCGCCGAGGCGAGCTACTACACCTGGGTCGACCATCACAACACGGTAGGGCTTGGCGAGAACATCCCGATCTCCACCGCCAACCTCAATGATGGTTTCGTTGCTTTCAAGGACGGACAAATGGTGATGCTGCGCATCCCCTACCCGCTGGGCTTCTTCGCCAAAGGCCTCGACGGGCGCATCGACGACCCCGGCGCCGGCTGGAAAGGCCGCGGGCTCTGGAGTACGAGCGGCGATCGCGTGCCATGGATGATGGAGGGCGGCAAGGGCTCCAAGCCGCGCGCCGTGCACATCCAGATTCGCCCTGATCCGCTGGCGCATTAGAGGCCGGCCGCTTAGCCGGACCGGCCTGATGATTGAATGGCGCGGTTCGCTGCGCCGTTCGATTTGTCGAGCCGCTGTCCTTGCTAATCCACCCTGGCGCCCGAGAACTTGACCACCTTGCCCCATTTTTCGGTTTCGTCCGCCAGCAGTTTTCCGAAGTCGGCAGCCGAGCCCGGCAGCAGAAATGCGCCGAGCTCGGCAAACCGCGCCTTCGCCGCGGGATCGGCGAGAATGGCGTTGGTGGCCTTGTTCAGCGTCTCGATTATTTCAGGAGGCGTGTTCTTCGGTGCACCGAAGCCGTACCACGCGCTGGCTTCATAGCCCGGCAGGAAATCGGCCACCGTCGGCAGGTCGGGCAACACGTCCGACCGCGTGGTGCTGGTTACCGCGAGACCGCGCAGCTTGCCTGACTTGACGTGCTCGGCGCAGGTCGGAATGTTGTCGAACATGACATGGACCTGCCCGGCGATCAGATCGGTAAGCGCCGGCGCGCCGCCGCGGTAGGGCACGTGGAGCATGTCGGTGCCCGTGAGCATCTTGAACAGTTCGCCCGACATATGGATGGTGGACCCGTTGCCGGAGGACGCCATGTTGAGCTTGCCGGGATTGGCCTTGGCGTAAGCGATCAATTCAGGGATCGATTTGACGGGAACCGACGGGTTCACCACCACCACATTCGGAAACCGGATGATGCCCGCGACCGGTTCCATATCGCGCAGGAAATTGAAATTGAGCTTGTCGTAGAGCGTGGCGTTGATGGCGTTCGCCGGTGCGACAAGAAGGAGCGTGTAGCCATCCGGCGCGGCCCGTATGACCGCCTCGGTGGCGATGTTGGTGCCGCCGCCGGGCCGGTTCTCGATGACGAACGGCTGACCGAGCCTTTCTGAAAGCCATTGCCCCATCAGTCGCGCGGTCAAGTCCGCCGAGCCGCCGGGGGTATAACCTATGATCAAACGAATGGGGCGCGTTGGATAGCTTTGCGCTTTTGCGGTCTTTGAAACGACCGGCAGCAGGGCAGCGCCGGCGGCCAGATGCAAAAACTGACGACGCGGAAATTTCATGACGCCTCCCCGAACAAGACCTTCGCCGGCGGCTCAGCAATAAATATGGAACGATGCGGCCGCGCTATCCATGCCTTGAGGAACAAAGCGTACATTCGGCCGGGCGCATCTTACAAGCCGGATAAATGAAACCCTCGTCTTGGCGAGCGATCATTTCGCTTCGCTTAGGTACGCCTGATAGGCGAGCCTGATGCCATCCTCGAGCGGCGTGCGGGCGCGCCAGCCCAGTTTGGCGAGGCGGCTGACGTCGAGCAATTTGCGCGGCGTGCCGTCGGGCCGCGAGGTGTCAAAGCTGATCTCGCCGGTGTATCCGACGGTCGCGGCGACCACGCGCGCGAATTCGGCAATGGTGATATCCTCGCCGGTGCCGATGTTGACCAGTTCGTCGCTGGAATAGGTCTTCATCAGGTGGATGCAGGCGTCGGCGAGGTCGTCGACATAGAGAAATTCCCGCCGCGGCGTGCCGGTGCCCCAGACCACCACATTGCGGACGCCGGAGACCTTCGCTTCATGAAACCGGCGAATCAGAGCCGCGACGACGTGGCTGTATTCCGGGTGATAATTGTCGCCGCGCCCGTACAGATTGGTCGGCATCACATTGATGAAGTCGCAGCCATACTGGCTGCGATAGGCTTCGACCATCTTGATCCCGGCGATCTTGGCGATGGCATAGGGCTCGTTGGTCGGCTCGAGCGGTCCGGTCAGCATGGAATCCTCGCGCAGCGGCTGCGGCGCCAGCTTGGGATAGATGCAGGACGAACCGAGAAACATCAGCTTCTCGGCACTGTTGGCGTGCGCGGCGTGGATCACATTGGCCGCGATGATCAAATTGTCGTAGATGAATTCGGCGCGCAGCGTGTTGTTGGCGACAATGCCGCCGACCTTCGCCGCCGCCAGAAACACGGCTTGCGGGCGCGCCGTCGCGAACCAGCCGAACACCGCAGCCTGATCGCGCAAATCCACCTCGCTGCGCTTGACCGTCAGCAGTCGGACATCTTCCTGTCCGAGCCTGCGCACCAGCGCCGCCCCGACCATCCCGCCATGCCCGGCAACGAAGACCGTTTTGCCTTTCAACTCAAACGGGGTTCTTGCCATTGGCAACCTCCCGCCGGGCAATCGCAAGGTCGCCCTCCACCATTTCCTTGACGAGTTGCGCGAACGTCGTCTTCGGCTTCCAGCCGAGCTTTTCGCGCGCCTTGGTGGCGTCGCCGACCAGCAGATCGACTTCGGTGGGGCGGAAATAGGTCGGGTCGATGCGAACCACGGTCTTGCCGGACTTCTTGTCGACGCCGGTTTCCTCGACACCCTTGCCGCGCCATTCGACAGTGCGGCCGACTTCAGCGAATGCAAGCTCGACAAATTCGCGCACCGAGCGGGTCTCGCCTGTTGCCAGCACGAAATCGTCGGGCGCATCCGCCTGCAATATCCGGTACATGCCCTCGACATAATCCTTGGCATGGCCCCAGTCGCGTTTCGCCTCGAGGTTCCCGAGATAGACTGTCTCTTCGAGTCCGGTCTCGATGCGGGCGACGCCGCGCGTGATCTTGCGCGTCACGAAGGTTTCGCCGCGGATCGGGCTTTCATGATTGAACAGGATGCCGTTCGAGGCATACATGCCGTAGGCCTCGCGATAGTTCACCGTGATCCAGTAGCCGTAAAGTTTGGCGACGCCATAGGGCGAGCGCGGATAGAACGGCGTGGTTTCCTTCTGCGGGACCTCCTGAACCAGGCCGTACAGCTCCGAAGTGGAGGCCTGATAGAACCGCGTCTCCTTTTCCATGTCGAGAATCCGGACCGCTTCGAGCAATCGCAGCACGCCGATCGCGTCGGCATTGGCGGTATATTCCGGACTTTCGAAGCTGACGCCGACATGGCTCTGCGCCGCGAGGTTGTAGATCTCGGTCGGTCTGATCTGCTGCATCAGCCGGATCAAATTGGTCGAATCCGTCATGTCGCCGTAGTGCAGCAGGAACGGTACATTGCCGGCGTGCGGGTCTTCGTAGAGGTGATCGATGCGCGCGGTGTTGAACGAGGACGATCGCCGCTTGATGCCGTGCACCGTATAGCCGAGGCCGAGCAGGTATTCGGCGAGATAGGCGCCGTCCTGGCCGGTGACGCCGGTAATCAGCGCAACGCGCCGTTTTGTATCCTGAACCGCCATGTTCACTCCAACAACGCTCCGAGACTACCCAAGAGCAGCCGGGACCAAGAAAAACCGCGACACATTGCGCTGGACCGGCCAGTGACTCTCAGTCCCATGGACGCAAGCCGGACGGCCCAAACCCCTATCACGCCCCCCTTCACTCAAGCAAATAGGTTCCGGACAGGGCGTTAACGACCAGGCGACCACCGGGCTTGCGGGCTATGGAGCCTTGGCTCACAATCAAGTAGATGAGGGCCGATGGCCGGATCGCCAGGAATTCAGCCATTCCGGTATCCGGGCCCAGCCAATACCAAGAAAAGCCAACTAAGGGAGAAATGACATGCGCAAACTCATGATGGCTGCAGCCTTCGCACTGCCGATGTTCGGCACTGCTGCGATGGCGCAGGAGACGCTCAAGATCGGTTATATCGATCCGTTGTCGGGTGGCGGCGCGAGCGTCGGCGAAGTCGGACTGAAGACGTTCCAGTTTCTCGCCGACGAAGTGAATGCGAAGGGCGGCATCCAGGGCAAGAAGGTCGAGATCGTTCCGCTCGACAACAAGACCAATCCGCAGGAGAGCCTGATCCAGGCGCAGAAGGCCATCGACGCCGGGGTCCGCTATCTCACCCAGGGTAACGGTTCATCGGTCGCCGGCGCGCTGGCCGATTTCATCACCAAATACAACGAGCGCAATCCCGGCAAGGAAGTCCTGTATTTCAACTATGCCGCAGTCGACCCGGTCCTGACCAACGCCAAGTGCAGCTTCTGGCATTTCCGCTGGGACGCGAACTCCGACATCAAGATGGAGGCGCTGACCAATTACATGAAGACGGCGCCTTCGATCAAAAATGTCTACCTGATCAATCAGGACTACTCGTTCGGTGAATCCGTTCGATCCGCCGCCAAGGCCATGCTGGTCGCCAAGCGGCCGGACATCAAGATCGTCGGTGACGAACTGCATCCGCTGCTCAAGATCACCGACTTCGCGCCCTACATCGCCAAGATCAAGGCTTCCGGCGCCGACACCGTCGTGACCGGCAACTGGGGCCAGGATTTCGCGCTGCTGTTGAAAGCGGCCGCGGACGCCGGTCTGAAGGTGAACTGGTACACGTATTATGCCGGCGGCACCGGTGGCCCGACGGCGGTCAAGCAGGCCAACCTCAATCACCAGGTATTCCAGGTCGGCGAAGGCATCCCGAATCTCGATCACCCCTCCTCGCAGGAATTCGAGAAGGCGTTCCGCGCCAAGTATGATGTCAGCGTGTTCTATCCGCGCGCCGTCAACCAGATGCGTATGCTGGCGTTGGCAGCCGACAAGGCCAAGTCGATTGATCCGGTCAAGGTCGCGCTCGCGCTCGAAGCCATGGAATTCGAAGTGTTCGATGGCGGCAAGGGCAACATGCGCAAGGACGATCACCAGTTCTTCCAGCCTATCTACGTTTCCTCGCTCGGCGAGCGCACCGAAAAGGAACCGTTCGACGAGGAAAAGACCGGCTGGGGCTGGAAGCTGGTTGCGAAGATCGACACTCCCGCGACTGTGCTTCCGACCACCTGCAAGATGGAACGGCCGAACTGATCGTTCGCACGTAACTCGTCCGCCCCGAACAAGATTCGGGGCGGACGCGAATCCCGATTTCCAGGCGGTGTGCCGTGCTTGAACTGATCGTCATCTCCACGCTCAACGGTGTGCTGTTCGGCATGCTGCTGTTTTTGATGGCGAGCGGCCTCACCGTCATTTTCAGCATGCTCGGCGTGCTCAACTTTGCGCATGCGAGCTTCTATATGCTCGGCGCGTTCTTCGGATTTCAGATAAGCCGATGGTTCGGATTTTGGCCCGCACTGCTGATCGCACCGCTGCTGGCCGGCACGATCGGCGCCGGGGTCGAGCGCTATGGCCTGCGCCGGGTGCACAAGAACGGCCATGTCGCTGAACTGCTGTTCACGTTCGGCCTCGCCTTCGCGATCGAGGAGATCGTGCAGATCATCTGGGGCAAAAGCCCGGTCGATTTCCGGGTGCCGCCGTTGCTCGATTTTCCGGCCTTCACGATCTTCTCCACCAACTACCCCGCCTACAAGATGTTCATGCTGCTGGTCTCCATTGTCATCTTCATCGGGCTTTTGATTGTCCTGAAGAAGACGCGGATCGGGCTGATCGTGCAGGCTGCGCTGACGCATCCCCACATGGTGGGCCATCTCGGTCACAACGTCGGGCGCATCTTCATGCTGGTGTTCGGCGTCGGCACCGCGCTAGCCGCAGTCGCCGGCGTGATCGCCGGACCCGCACTTGTGACGCAGTCGAACATGGCCGGACTACTGGGCCCGATCCTGTTCGTGGTCGTCGTGGTCGGGGGACTGGGCTCGTTGCCGGGAGCCTTCGTCGCCTCGCTGCTGATCGGCCTGGTCCAGACCTTTGCGGTCTCGATGAACGGCTCGCTGTCCGGCGCGTTCGGTCCGCTCAGCCCCGACTATGCCTCGACATGGCTCGCCGACATCTGGGGCGTCACCATCGCGCAGATCGCGCCGATCATGCCCTACGTGCTGCTGGTCCTGATCCTGATCTTCCGCCCGATGGGCCTGCTTGGGACGCGCGACACATGAGCGAGATGACCTCCAGCGCCGCACCGCCTCTCCCGGCCGCTGCCGAAAGGCTCAAATTCTATGGATTGTGGGTGGCGGCCGCGATTGCGCTCCTGCTGCTGCCCAAAATCTTCTCTACCGGCGGATCTCTGACGACGTTCA
>ORJL011132790.1_pt1 | contig 12007 bp, 9 predicted proteins | sample 1779941 | NCBI WGS metagenome assembly ORJL01 (sample SAMEA104232317, study PRJEB22302) | groundwater metagenome | biome: forest; feature: aquifer; material: groundwater | place: USA | collected 2011-08-07 | depth 5.8 m
CCACCAGTAGAAGGACCGAAGCTAGAACCGCCAGTCATGCCACCAGTAGAAGGACCGAAGCTAGAACCGCCAGTCATGCCACCAGTAGAAGGACCGAAGCTAGAACCGCCAGTCATGCCACCAGTAGAAGGACCGAAGCTAGAACCGCCAGTCATTCCTCCAGTAGGAGCACCATAGCTAGAACCTCCACTAGTATCCCCCATAGGCGCGCCGCCGGTTACCTGCGCAAAATAATTAGCACCTGTAGGTGCTGCTGCAACCACTAATAGAGCAAGGGCTGCACCTGCTGCGAAGTGTTTGAACTTCGACTTATTGCCGTGTTTTTTCATTTTTGTTTTTGTTAGAAAATATATTTTAAATGAAAATGCTTAATGATATTATACGACATAAAAAGGCAGTTGTCAAATCAAGAATAATGCCAAATTCATTCATTTTTACTTTCCGCCAAATATTAACTATAATCTAAGCCATGAAAACTGAACAAACCTGTAAGAACTGCGAGCACAAATTCCAAATAACAAACGAAGATTTAGACTTTCACAGCAAATTTGCGCCTGTTTTTAATGGAAAAAAATACGAAATTCCAACACCGACCTTTTGCCCCGATTGCCGCCAGCAAAGACGAATGGCCTTTTGCAACGAGAGAAACCTATACCCCGGGACTTGCGACATGTGTAAAAAGAGAATTTTGACCGAGCATCCGCCTCAAGCCAAACAGCCGAATTTTTGCAGAGAATGTTGGGTGAGTGATAAGTGGGACACAAGAGACTACGGTCGCGATTTTGACTTCGACCGCCCTTTCTTCGAGCAATTTTATGAATTAATGCGCGCGGTACCGATGATGGCGCTCAATACCTCCGGAACAATTCAAAATTCCGATTATATTCATTACGCCGGATATTCCAAAAACTGTTACCTGATTGCGCATGCGGATTATTGCGAAAATTGTTTGTATGGTTACGGCTTTAAACAAAACAAATCTTGCGTTGACGGTTTTTATAATTTGCATGATGAGCTTTGTTATGATTGCGTGGATTGTCATAAGTCCTATGGGCTTAAGGGTTGCCAGGATTGTCAGAATTGCCATTCCAGCGCTTTCTTGAGGGATTGCACTGGTTGCAAAAATTGTTTTCTTTGCGTGGGATTAAAGGATCAGGAGTATTGTTTTGAGAATGAGAAATTGGGCAAAAAGGCATACGAAGAAAAAATGTCAGAAATAGATTTGGGGTCGCATGCGCAATATCAAAAATTCAAAAACAGACGCAGCGAGATTGAAAAACCTCATCATTTTAAGGAATTCCAAGGGCACAATTTGCAAAATTCCATTGGCAATTATTTATATAACAGCAAAGACGCTTATTATTGTTTTGATTGTGAAGATGTGGAAGGCGGGCGTTATTGCACTCAATTGGTTCTTGGTTCGAAGAATAATATGGATATATATCAGTACGGAACCGGACTGCAGCAGTCATATGATTCGACTATTTGCGGAGACAATAGTTACCATATCCTTTTTTCTCACGAAATTTTCATAAATTCTTTGGACATGTATTATTGCACTCACGCTCACACTTCCAAGAATTGTTTTGGATCAACTTGTCTTAATCATAATCAATATTTGATTTTGAATAAGCAGTATAGCGAAGAGCAGTACAATAGTTTGGTGCCAAAAATTATCGAACATATGAGGCAGTCAGGCGAATTTGGCCATTATTTTCCAATTCAATATTCTCTTTTTGGCTATAACAAAACAACAGCGCAAACCTGGTATCCTTTGAAAAAAGAAGAGGCTCTGGCAAAAGGTTATAACTGGGATGATTATGAGCCGCCGTTGCCGGATATGGACAAAAAAATCCACGCTTCCAAAATTCCTGATAATATAGATGATATTCCTGATGAAATTTTAAATTGGGCAATCGAATGTGAAGTTACAGGCAGATTATTTAAGGTTACTCCTGCTGAACTTAAATTTTACAGGATGCAAAGGTTGCCGATCCCAAGACGCAGTCCGGAGCAAAGACATTTGGACCGTTTTCATTTGCGCAACCCGCGTAAATTTTGGCAGCGCAAATGTGACAAGTGCAACAAAGACATCCAAACAACATATTCTCCCGAAAGAGGGCTGAGTGTTTATTGTGAAAAATGTTATTTGGGGGAGGTTTATTAGGCGGCTCCCCTTGTTGCAACCATTTCAATAGCATCAACCGGACAAAGCTTAGCGCACGCTCCGCAGCCTTCACAAAGTTCAGGTTGTGCTTCAAGCTTGCTGCCAACCGAACCAACAGCACCATGCATGCCTTCGTCGCAAGTTGTCTCGCAATTTCCACAGTCAACACAGGCATCACGATTATGGACTGCCACCAGTTTAGGAGACTTCTCAACCAATTTATCAAAATCCACCCTTCCGTTAAGACCATTAACAATATCCATGGCCTTTTTGCCAAACAAATGACAATACCACCGAAGAGTACTCAAAGCTTCTTCAAATATATTTACACCCCTCTCAATAATAGCTGTCCCAAATTGTACGCCGTCCGCTCCGGCCTCCAACATGGCAATTCCATCTTTGCCAGACATCATTCCGCCGGTTCCCCAAATTTTTAAATCCGGATATCTTCCTTTTAATGCTGATGCAAGCGTATGCACACTGGCGAGAGATGCGGGAGTTATGCCTGCGCCGGTATATCCAACTGCAGATACAACGCCTTCATGACTGGGTTGGAAAATTTCATCACCACCATAATTATCACCAAGTTCGGCATGGACCAGCCCGTGAACGGAATTAGCGCATGTTATATATCTGATTCCGGCTTCACATAGAGCTTCAGCAACTCTAACAAACGGCGTATTGCTTGTAGGAATTTTTATTGAAACGGGGAAATCGGGTCCAACCGCAGCAATCATTTCTTTTGCAGCAGCTACAGCTTGTGGAATATTTTGTCCGAGCATTCCTCCAAAACTTTCCCCTTGAGCAATTGTGCCTTCTTCATCCAAATTACCTTGAGGACAAGAAAAAGAACACTCAACACCATCAAGCCCTGCATCTTTAACCATCTTTGCGAGCACGCCCCAGCCTTTAATAGTTCCTGACATTATGGAAACAATAATAGCTTTATCTGGGAATTCCGCTTTTAATCTTTTTGCTGTTTCAAGAGCTTTAGTAATTCCGGCTCGGGAAATATGATCCGCATTTCCCATACCCGAAACAGCCCCGTCAGTTCTTACACTTTGCATATAATGAGCAGGCATATTGATTTCTTTATCATCAAAAGTAACGGTTTTTATAACAATTCCCGAGCAGCCTTCTTGGTTCAAAGCGGTGCGACAAACATGAATATTTGCCGCGTCGGATGTTGGAACAGCAGCAACCATAAAAGGGGTTTTTGTTTTCATGCCTTCTATAAATTCCGCTGAGGTGTCTACATCAGGCTGTTGGAGAATTGGTTTTTCCTCGATGCCAAGCTGATCCATAAGATATTTTGCACCATTCATTCCGGAATTTACAGCATGAGCGACGGTTTTTTCTTTGGTCATTAAATCTCCAGCACGTACACAAGGAATCTTTAACTCATAATATGCGGAATCTGTTTCAGCCTCTCCGGGAGTTGCCCACACAACAATATTTGCTCGATGTGTTTTGGATAATGGCGTAGCTTTTACAGGACGTTTGCCTTGTGAAGGCTCGCCATCCACTTCCATCTCCCTAAAATTTACAAAATATTCATTTACACAACCCCCATCTTCCTTAGCATCCTTCAAGGATTCCCCGGATTTAACAGGATCCAAAAGCGGATGGACAGTAATTCCTGCATCAACAATAGGTTTAAAATCATCCATTGAACCCAAATCTCTTCTGTAAAATACTTCAACTTGCGCGCCAAGTTTTTGCGCAAGAAGCGCAGCATCTGCAGCGGTTTTCCCTCCTCCAATTATCATCACCTTTTTCCCATTCAGCAATTCGGTAGGAACTGTGTTAGCATACTCTTTTATGAATTCTACAGCATGCATTCCGCGATGAGGCTTGCCTTCGGAATCATTGGGAACATTATATTTTAATCCGCTCGCAACAATTACCCCGTCAAAACCTTCAGACAAATTGGAAGGACTACCTTTTTCTAGTCTAATAGAAATAAATTGTTCAAATTGTCCAATCAGCTTACTTGTATCGTCCAAGCTTTCTCCCTTAACCCTTGGAATGTCATTTACAAGACCACCAATACTACCGGATTCAGAAAAAATAACCACCTTAGTCCCGCTCGCCGCCAATTTTATAGCCGCAGCTATAGCGGAAGGCCCATCCCCGACAATAGCAACTTTTTTCCCATTAGGCCTTGGCTTAGAAAATACGAAATGTTCCATATTATCAGCAAAATGCCTGGCCACGATTTCATGCAAGGCTTGGACAGGTATGTTCGATAATTTATTCCTACAGCCCTCTTCGGCTAAACAGGGATCACAAGCCTCCACGCAAACAGTTCCCAATGGATTTTCATCCATTGCCAATGTAGCCGCGGCATAAAGTCCCGGCACACCATTATTAACAACAAGCCGCCTGATCTTATCGATAGGTAAACCTGTGGGGCATCCTTCCTGGCATCCGCCCTGGGGATTTGAACATCCGTAGCAAGGAGTAAGTGCGAGTGCTAATTCTCTATCGGAATATTCTACTGTAGGAGGTTTCATATGAATTGTAGTTAAATTTTAAAAAAGGAAACAAGAATAAGTGTCACTACAAGGTTTGTCAAACTTTTAACACCGATTGCGAATTCTTTTGATCAATTGTAAAATCAAAAAAAATAATAAACCACATGGGATATTTCTCCATCATTTTAATAGCACTGGGCTTATCAATAGATTCTTTTGCTGTATCAATAAGCTGCGGACTGGAAGCAAAAATTTTAAAATTCAGCAATATCATAAAAACCGCACTAATATTCGGGATTTTTCAGAGCGGTATGACGATAATAGGTTGGGCTGTAGGTTCCAGCTTTAAAAAAATCATTACTGGGATGGACCAGTGGATCGCTTTTGTATTACTTGCGATCATAGGAATAAAAATGATTTATGAAAGCCAAAAACAAGGCATGGGAAAGAAAAAACAGGATTCATTCTCATATTCAGCTCTTATTATACTTGGAATTGCCACAAGCATAGACGCTTTGGCTGTTGGCATAGGTTTTGCATTTTTGGATGTGAAAATTGTGAGCGCAGCCCTTATTATTGGAGCGGCAACAGTTTTGCTATCATCAGTTGGATTGATTATTGGCAATAAAATAGGCCATTTATTTGAAAAAGGGATTCAAATTTTTGGAGGAATAGTTTTGATTGGAATTGGAATAAAAATACTGGTTGAACATTTGGGTTGAAAAATGATGGTTGAAAAACCTTTCCTGCTTATTCTTGGTTTATTTTGGCTTTCAGAAGTCAAGTCTCTGCTTGCCATGCAGAAATATCAGCTTCGTTATTGTGATGCATTTCGACAAGCATCGCTCTGAGGCGAGTTTCTTCTCCTAAGTCCCCAACCAAATCCTCAGTTCTTATTGTTTCTCCAGCCATAGAAACCGTACCTGAAACACCTTTAAATCCTTTCAGTAGGTCAGCATAAAAACCGGCTACAGTTTCGTCATTCTGGCCCGGGTGCAATCTTTCATCTTCGCCCATAGTTGGATTGTTAAATTACATCAATTTTATATACCAAAAATAGAAAATTTACAATTAAACTTTTCAACTTTTTGACAGGCTACCTCAACAAAGGTGAGCGTATACTCACCACACAATGTTTCACAAAAACTTCAAGTCCATTTGCTCGATTTCTCTTTATTCTAAGGTAAAATAAGGACGTACATAATCAACAAAAATATGAAAAAATTATCATCAAAAGACAAAACAATTCATGACCAATTTTCACAATATGGCAAAAATGCAAAAGAATGGATGAATAAATGCATTCTGCTCCTGCCGCAAATCGAAAAAAATAGAATTTGGGAGAAAAAAGGGTTTAGCTGCATCTATGAATATGCGGCAAAATTGGCAGGCATGAGCCGAAATAAGGTAAATGAAGGTTTAAGAATTCTTAAGAAAACCGAAAATTTGCCCGCAATAAGAAAAATAATAGAAGAAAAGGGCATTTTTGCAGTAAAACCTGTTGTAAATATCGCAACCCTGGAAACGGATCAACTTTGGGCAAAAAGAGCATCGGAAATGACGCAACGCACACTTGAAACCTTTGTAAGAGATTTTAGGAAAGAGCAGGAAGAAAAGTCTCAAGAGCGCTTCAATAACGAACAGAATCTATACCGCCTTACGGCGGGGAGTCCGATAAATAACGGCTTAAATAAGCCAGGAATTTTTCAGGAAGGTTCAGGGAGCCTCAGCGAAAAAGGGGCAAGTCATCATGACGAAAATTCAGATTCAAAAATTCAAGTCTCCATGAAACTTTCTCTAAAAATTATTGATGCACTCAAAAAAATAAAAGGAGAAGGTGACTGGGAGCAAGCTATGAAAAAATTACTTAAATATAGCCAAAAAGAACTTGAAGCTGAACAAAAATGCCTTGATGCAAAAGAAAAACAGTTTGAGGAAGAATTGAAGAAGGAAAAACCAGAAGCGGTCAAAACCAATACTCACACAGTTACCACGTCTGTCAGCAACTATATTAAAAAACGCTCTCGAGGTATGTGTGAACACCCGAATTGTAATAAGCCAGGTAAACATATTCATCATCTTGAACCATTTGCTCTAAAAAAAGAACACGATCCTGATAAATTAATTTACCTTTGTGAAGAACATCACCAGATAATCCATCTCGGGTATATCGATGACAGCCGGATCGTGCCCGAAATGGAGCAAATAATCAATTCCTGGAAACAAATCAAGAAATTGCCTAACTACGACATAAAAAATGTCATTAACAAGCGCATCGCCGAATTTCGGCAAAACCATAATTCACAACAATTTATAACATAAACAAAACTACCATGAGTGAAGAAGAAACCATTGCAAGATTAAAAAAATTAAATGAACCGACTTTTATTTGCAATCATTTGTTGGAGAATCCCGACCAAAATTTAAATTTCCAATGCGACATAGAATACGACAATGAAGTCTGGTGCGATGAGTGTGAAAAAATCCTTATGAAAGAGGGTGGATGGACAGACAGAGCCTCAAAATTTGTAGACATGAAACCATATTGCAGATACTGCTTTGCCGAGCTGAAACAAGGATACATAGAAAAGCAAAACTGCATATAGTACAATCGTGACATGGCGCAAACACATCAAAAACTCACAAAACAGGAATTTTCAAAAAAAATAAAAAACAATCAACTTGTTTTAAGTTTGATTGGCATGTCGAACATCGGGAAGACTTACTGGGCTGAAAAATTTAAAGAAATAGGATTTTACCATGCGCATTGCGATAATTTGATAGAAGAAAAATTAAGAAATGCAAAAATAATTTCTAAAAACATTCAAGGGATAAATGGCATAGCCAAGTGGATGGGATATCCGTATGAAGCGCGTTTTAAAAAAGCGCAAATAAAATACCTTGGGTTTGAAAAAGAATCGCTAATGGAAATTATGGAAAAATCGGATAAAGGCGCTTTGGAAAATACGATAATAGACACAACCGGAAGTGTTATATACACAGGGAGTAAAATTTATAAAAAACTTCGGGACAGGTCGCTTATTTTATACATAAAAGAGACTGAAGAAATGAGAGAAAAAATGTTTGAGAACTTTATTAAAGTCCCAAAACCGGTTATTTGGGGAAATATTTATAAAAAACGTAAAAACGAAACTGAAGAAAAAGCACTTGAGAGATGTTATAGGGAATTGCTACAGTACAGAGCCGAATTGTACGAGAAATATGCGGATATAATAATTCCGCACAAAATTATCGGAGATGGAAAAGTCAGCGTATACGAATTTCTAAAATTAATAAAAAATCAATTGTGAAATTATACAGTACGAACAATAGGGAAAATACAGCTCCATTCGATGAGGCGTTAATGAAAGGCTTGGCTAAGGACGGAGGCTTATACATGCCGGAAAAAATTGGACAAATTCCGCGTGAATTTATGGAAAAATTGGAAAACGGTAAACTTGAAGGAACGCCTGTGGATATTTTACAAGAAATCGCTTTTGAAATTGCGATGGTTTTGATGGAGGGGGACATAGATCCGGAAACTTTAAAGAATATCATAAAAGACGCTTTAAATTTTGATGCTCCGCTGGTGGATTTAAATGAAAACGTGCATGCTTTGGAACTTTTTCATGGGCCAACACTTGCTTTTAAAGATTTTGGCGCGAGGTTTTTATCACGTTTAATGGCGCATTTTTCCAAAGAGACTAAAAAAGAAATCACTGTTTTGGTGGCTACGTCCGGAGATACGGGAAGCGCTGTCGCCAGTGGATTTTTGAATGTCCCGGGGATTCGCGTTGTTCTTTTGTACCCGAGCGGAAAAGTAAGTAAAATTCAGGAACAACAGCTTACAACCATGGGAGAAAATATTACAGCACTGGAAGTGGATGGAGTTTTTGACGATTGCCAAAGATTGGTAAAAGAAGCTTTTGTAGACTCGGACTTGAATGAAAAACTTGTTTTGACATCAGCAAATTCGATAAATATCGGGAGGCTTCTGCCTCAAATTTTCTATTATTTCTACGCATACTATCAATTAAAAGATAAATCCAAACCGGTCGTAATATCCGTTCCGAGCGGAAATTTTGGGAATTTAACAGCAGGGCTTATCTCAAAAAGAATGGGTCTGCCTATAGATCGTTTTATCGCGGCGGTAAACGCAAATGATACATTTGAAAAATATCTGCAAACAGGAGAATACGTCCCGCAAAAATCTGTGGAAACAATGTCGAACGCCATGGATGTCGGGGATCCAAGCAATTTTACAAGGATCATGGAGCTTTATGGTCATGATGTGGAAAAAGTAAAAGCGGACATTTGGAGTAAAAGTTTTTCGGATGAAGAAACCGCACAAGCGATTAAAGAAGTACACGGAAAATATAATTATTTAATGGATCCTCACGGTGCGGTAGCATATCTGGGATTGATGGAATACAAAAAAACACATCCAGATATAAACGGAATCTTTTTCATAACAGCCCATCCGGCAAAATTCGCAGACAAAGTCGAGCCGATAATCGGAGAAAAAATTCAAATTCCGGAAAGGTTGGCGCAGTGCCTGCAAAAAGAAAAAAAGACAACAAAAATAGGAACAAACTTCACTGAATTCAAAAAATATCTCCTGGAGGGCTAAATCAGGCCGCAAAAACAACCTGCAAAACGTTGACTTATTAAGGACTGCTGTTATAATTGCGAGCCGTAATTCAGACTGACATGCCTATCCAAGAAAAATCAATCACAGTAAACAAAATCGGCGGCGCGAATATGAGCCGGCTGGATCAGGTGTTGAACCTGGTTAGAGTTTTACGCGAGAAAGGGGAAAATCCTATTTTGGTTGTGTCAGCATTCAAAGGAGTGACAGATCACTTAATTCAGGCTTTAGATCAGTTAGACGGGAAAGATTATGATGAAGCGGCAATTAGAGAAGCGTTCAAAAAAGCTTTTGATATCGTAACCGAAAAAATTGATGAATTTATAAAAACAGAAGATCGCAAAAGCCAAGCGCGCGAACACGTACAAAAAGAAATGGATATCTGCATTCAAACATTGCTGACTCATAAACAGATAACGACCGCACTCGCGCCCGATTCAAAAACATATGAAGTGAGAGACAAAATAATTGCTTTTGGCGAAAGATCGGCAGTGGGAGTTTTAGAAGCTTATTTGCAGGAAAATGAGGTTACTGCAAAAGCAATAAACGACGTGGCATACAAAGGGAATGGAGAAGCAGCCGGAACCAAAGTTTCCAAAAGAGAACTGCATAGGGGAATTCAACGTGGTATAGCTGAGGCTTTAAGCCCTGAAATAGGAGAGGTTGATCAGCGAATATTGATTATAGGCGGCCATGTAAAGGATGTTTTAAGAGGGATGATTCCGGAAATCGGACGAAGTTATACGGACACAACTGCGGTAGACACAACACTGGCCATTGAAAGAATTTTAAGAAGACCTGTGGATGCCACTATTGCCTGGAAAGAAGTGAGCGGCATATTAAGCGCTGATCCAAAACAATTGGACCCGACAGTGAACACTCCCAGAGTACATCATGATGTTTCTCTAAGGGAAGCAATAGAATTTGCAGGATCCGGATCCGAGGTGATGCAGCTTGACGCCTTAAGTTTAGCTCTAACGGAAGAAGTTTCTTTGGCTTTGAAGGATATAAAAAATCCGGAGGCTGAAGGGACAACTTTTAGCATTGGTGAGTCAAGATCCGAGTTCCCATTCAAAGTTGTCAGGTTTAATAAGAATGTGGATATTGTTTCTTTTACAATACCGGAAATGGAGATGACGCCAGGATTTGTAGCAGAGTTGGCACAGCCATTCAAAGAACAAGGCATAAGCATAAATGACATTTTGACAGCGGGAACATCAATAAGTTTGACAATAAATTTGCCGACGGGTGACGCGGAAAAAACAGAATTAAGAAGAAGAATCAGAAAAACAATAGCACGGTTAAGAAGTATAAAATTGGGAGAAGAAGTATACGAATGCAATCCGCAGTGGGATAAAAGCAAGGCTAATGTTGTAGTTATCGGGGATGAACTGAAAGGAGCTGCAGGGATATTAAGTATTATTTCAGGCGTTCTTGCGGCACACAGAATCAGTATCGAAGGCATTACTCACGACTCCGAGCAAAGAAAAATCTCTTTATATGTGGATAAGAAAAATGCCACAAAGGCTGTGCAAGCTTTACATAGGGTATTTATAGATAAAGACGAGGAATATGCCAAAGAAATCGCAGGGAAAATCCAGGATGTAATGAACTCATTTCTTCAATCCAACTAAAAATGGCTCATCAAAATATCATCACCATAGGAACAGGCAATATCGGAGTGGAATTTATAGCTCAAGTTGCAGAAAAAGATGCTCCACATCTTGGGCGACATCCAAATCCTACAAATATTGTAGGAATGGTGAATAGTGACGGATGGCTATACACGCCTGGAGGAGTTGCAATCCAAAATAGTCCAAGCCTTGTCAGAGATCTACAATCTCAAGATCGAGAATCGGTTTCTCAAGGCGGGCCGAGAACCGCAATCAAAGATTGGATGAGAAGTCAGCTGGAATACATGGAGGGTGGAAATCTTTTGGAATTATTCGAAGAAATTAAAAGGCAGGGGATGGTAGATGATGTGGTTTTTGTTGATTTAACAGCGAACGATCTAACAAGTTTTCACCAAAGAGTGATTGATAGCGGTGGGAAAATCGTTACAGCCAACAAAATACCCGTAGCGCAAAGTTCATGGGACATTTTTAAACTTTTAACACAATTCAGAAGGAGATATGGCTTTAGCTGTTCCGTAATGGCTGGTGCGGGAGCGGTACCGTTTTTGCGCGATGCATTTGATATAAGTGATACGGTGAAAAGTATAGAAGGGTGTTTTTCAGGAACGCTTGGAAAATTATGTAATTTGTTATATGAAGGGGAAATTACTTTTTCAGAGGCTGTAAAACAATTAAAAGCAGGTGGTGACACGGAGCCGGATCCTCGTGATGATTTGAGCGGAATGGATGTGGCAAAAAAAATAGTTATTTTAGCCAGAACTGCCGGATACCAAGTGGATTTGAAAGATGTTGAAATAGAACCGTTTGTTCCTGGCGGATTTAGAGAATTATCAGACTGTAGCGTGGATGAATTTATGGCAAAAGCCAATATTTTTGATAAAGAAATTGCAGAAAAATTTGAGGCGGCGAAGAAACAAGGAAAAACCCTGAGATATGTAGCAAGTCTGACGATAGATAACGGTAGACCGATTGTAAACCTGGGACTACGTGAAGAAAATCTGGATTCACCATTGGGAAGTCTCAAAGGCAATGGCAACAAAATTGTAGTTTATACTTCAGCATACAGTCAGGTTCCATATGA
>ORJL011148579.1_pt1 | contig 12006 bp, 9 predicted proteins | sample 1779941 | NCBI WGS metagenome assembly ORJL01 (sample SAMEA104232317, study PRJEB22302) | groundwater metagenome | biome: forest; feature: aquifer; material: groundwater | place: USA | collected 2011-08-07 | depth 5.8 m
ACCGCCGCCGGAGGTGTCTCCGGAATCCTCCGTCCGGGGCCAAATCGAGCATCCGCTCGCACTCTCCACATCAACGTCGCAACCCAATTGAACCCGAAAACGGAAAACCCCGCCGACAGCACCTGGGATCGCCGCCGCCGTGCCTTCCGGAGAAGCGAGGGAGCTGCTCCACGAATTGAAGGTGCACCAGGTCGAACTGGAGATGCAGAACGACGAGTTGCGCAAGACGCAGCTCGAGCTCGAGGCGTCGCGCGAAAAATACTTCGACCTGTACGACATGGCGCCGGTGGGGTATTTCACGGTCGGCGGGGACTGGCTGATACTTGAGGCGAATCTCGCCGCCGCCGGGATGCTGGGCGTGGAGAGGAACCGGCTGGCCAGGCGGCCCCTGTGCGAATGGATCGCCCCGGAGGATCAGGACATCCACTACCTGCACCGCAAACGCCTGTCGGAAACGGGCGAGCGGCAGGCGTCCGAGCTGAGGATGCGCCGCCGGGACGGCTCCCCGTTCTGGGCGCGCATGGAGTCGGTCCACGCGGGGGACGACGAGGCGGGGGAGCCGGTGTACCGCGTAATCCTGAGCGACATCACCGGCAGCAAACTGGCGGAGATGGAGAGGGACAAGATGCGATCCCGGCTCCTGCAGGCGAAGAAGATGGAAAGCCTGGGCTCACTGGCCGGCGGGATCGCGCACGACTTCAACAACCTCCTGACGCTCGTGCTGGGGCACGCCGAAATGGCCATCATGAACGTCTCTCCGACGTCCCCCGCGCGCGGCAGCCTGGCCGCGATCATGACCGCGGCGAACCGCGCCGCCGACTTGTGCCGGCAGATACTCGAGTACACGGGCAAGGCGATGATCGTCAAGGAACGGGTGTCGCCGGGGGAGCTGGTCGTGGAGATGGCGCGCCTGCTCGAAACCGCGATCCCGAAGAAGACGGCCCTGAACCTGGAGATCGAGGAGGGCCTGCCCCGCATCCTCGCGGATCCGGGCCAGATCCGCCAGGTCGTGACGAACCTGATCGTCAACGCGTCGGAAGCGATCGGCGACCGCGGGGGCGTGATCACCGTCACGGTGGGCGCCGCCCGTTGCGGCGCGGAACGCCCGGGCGACGCGGAACTTCCCGACGACCTCCCCCCGGGGTTGTACGTGCGCCTCGAGGTGACCGACACCGGATGCGGGATGGACGACGCGACCCGGTCGCGCATCTTCGAGCCGTTCTTCTCCACGAAGTTCACGGGGCGGGGCCTGGGGCTGGCCGCCGCGCAGGGGATCGTCCGGGCGCACGGGGGGGCGATCGCCGTCCGCAGCGAACCCGGCAACGGGACGACCTTCAAGGTCCTCTTTCCCGCGATGGAGAACGTCGGGAACGGGGGGAGCGCGGCGCGCTGACGCCAACCCAGGAACCCGAACCCCGGAACCGGGACGTTCCTGACGCACCCCGTCGAACCCGAAGTGCCGCTCGCCACGATCCGGGCGCTCCTCCGGATGAAGCGGGCGGAGGAGGAGGCCCGCAGGAAAAACCGGGAACTCGAGGAAGCCCTTTTGAAGATCCGGATCCTCAGCGGGATGCTCCCCATCTGCTTGCGATATCGAGATCCGCGGGTAATCGGCTCAGCCGGTTCCTCCCCGCTCGAATGACGCTGCGATCCGGGACATCGCCTTGTCGAACGTCACGAGGCGAAACCCGCCCCGTTTCGCCTTCGCGAGAACGAGGCAGTCGACCAGGTCGAGTTTCTTCGCGGCGAACAGTTCCAGTCCCTCTATCAGTCCGGCACGGTCCTCGTTGACGATGCTCTTGTAATGCAGCAGGCCGGCCAATGCCCGGACGGCATCCGCCTTCGGGACCCTGTAATATTTGGTCAGAACGTAAGCGCACTCGGCGAGCACGCCTTCCGTGCGGCGCCTCGCGTGATCAGGCGAGGTCGTACGGGATCGGGAACCCGGGCACCTTTCCCTTGGGCATGTCCTTCACAAGAATTTATCCTTGCAATTATGGACTGTTTATCCATAATTGATAGCATGATTCTGCGGAGGTTGTCCCTGCATCTGCATGAGCTTCTGGGCCAATTCCCGGCCGTCGCCCTGCTTGGGCCGCGGCAGTCCGGGAAAACGACGCTCGCCCGCGCGATCGCAGGGGAGGCAGAAAGCCTTTATCTCGATCTCGAAAACCCGCACGATCTCGAAAAACTCGGGGATGCCCGGAGCTATCTGGAAGCACAGGCCGGCAGACTCGTTGTTCTCGACGAGGTGCAGCGCGCCCCGGAGTTGTTCCAGACGCTGCGCGGCCTGATCGATGACGGCATCCGCAAGGGTCGGACATCGGGGCAGTTCCTGCTGTTGGGATCCGCCTCGATCGACCTTTTGCGACAGTCCGGCGAGAGCCTGGCGGGTCGTATCGCGTATGTGGAACTGGCTCCTCTCGATGTGCTGGAAATCGAGTCGGGCCGGGAGTCGCAGCTATGGATCCGGGGCGGTTTCCCGCGCAGTTTCCTCGCCGGCAGCGATCGCCGGAGCGTCCTCTGGCGGGGAAATTTCATCCGCACGTATATCGAACGGGATATCCCGCAACTGGGTCCCCGGGTTCCCGCCGAGACGTTGCGCCGATTCTGGACCATGCTGGCGCATTCGCAGGGGGCGACGCTGAATGCCGCGCAGCTCGCGCGCAGCCTGGCCGTCGACGGCAAGACGGTCGCGAAATATCTCGACCTCATGGTGGACCTGCTGCTGGTTCGCAGGCTTCCCCCCTTTCACGCCAATGTCCGCAAGCGTCTCGTGAAATCGCCGAAGATCTACGTGCGGGACAGCGGAATCGTGCATGCGCTGTTGCGCCTCGACGACGGGGATGCCGTTCTCGGCCACCCGATCGCCGGGATGAGCTGGGAAGGGTTCGTCATGGAGAATCTGCTTCGCGTCGCGCCGGAGCGGACGCAGGCGAGCTTCTATCGGACATCCGCCGGTGCGGAGATCGACCTTCTGATCGAATTGCCCGGTCACCGGACCTGGGCGATCGAAATCAAGCGCGGCGGAGCCCCGCGGGTGGAGAAGGGATTTCATATGGCGCTCGAGGACATCCGGCCCGACAAGGCGTTCGTCGTCTATTCCGGGCGGGAGCGCTACCCGAAGGGGAAGGGGATCGAGGCGATCGGCGTCCGCGCCATGGCCGAAGAGCTGGCCGCGATTCAGTAAACCCCGATATCTTCCGGGAGCCACTTTCCATGGCCCGGGAGATCCTGGATCAGTTGATGCGGGTAGCAGGTTTTCCCCGACCGTCCCGGACCGGCCACCGCGATGATTTCCGACACGCGATCCAGCACCAACTCCGGGGCGTCTCTTCGCACCAGAGGCGGGAACACCTTTTCTTCCAGCCATTCGTCCATGATTTTCTTCAGGATTTCGGCGTTCATCGTTTGTTGTCCATCCATGTGAACAATTTACATCTCGAATGACGCTGCGATCCGGGACATCGCCTTGTCGAACGTCACGAGGCGTTCCGCGCGGGCGGCGTCGAGCAGCCTTGCGTCCGTGCAGGCGAAGACCCCGTTTTTCTTGAGCACTCAGCCAAATTCAGGCGGAATCGCAAACAGGAACAGGCCGCGGCAGTGATCCGTGGAAGCCTATCCCGTGAATGGATATGTCGACGGATATCGGGTATCCTGTGCCTTTCGGACTCGAGCCGGGCGGCGATAAAGCGTCCGGCAACCACGAACCGTTTTCGTGGGGTAGCCGATTGAACTTCTTTTCAAGCCTGAAAAACCGGCTGCAGCTCATGGTGCTGGCGGCGCTGTTGCCGGTTCTCCCCCTGCTCCTCTACGCCGACCTGCGGCACCGCCGCTCCATCGAGATCGAGGTCAGGAGTAATGTCCGGACCCTGAGCCTCATGGCCAGGGGAAACCTGAACACTCATATCGACGAAACGAGGAATCTGCTCTTCACCCTCTCGCACACGAGCGAGATGCTCCGGGAAGACCACAAGGTCGGGACGGGCTTCCTGAGAAAAATCCATTCGAATTTCCCGAATTACGCGAACATGGGCATGGCGGATGCGCAAGGCGACCTCGTGTCCAGTTCCGTCCCCATCATCAACCCCGTGAATTCCTCCGACCTGTTCTGGTTCCGTCAGGCCGTCCGGACGCGCGATTTCTCGATCGGGGAATACCAGGTGGGCAGGATCGTCGGCTTTCCGGTGCTCGTCATGAGCCAGCCGATGTTCGGTCAGGACGGCAGGATCAAGTCCGTGCTCTACACATCGATCAACCTTGGTTTGCTGAAGAAGCTGGTCACCGAGGTCACGCTCCCCGCCGGCTACGCCTTCGTCATCACCGACAGGAACGGAACCATTCTCGCCCGGCATCCCGACCCGGAACGATGGACGGGAAAACCGCTTCCGGAGCCGCTCCGCCGGGCCCTGCTCCGGCCGGACCAGGACCTTGCCGAAGTTCCGGGCATCGACGGAGAAACGAGGATTTATGCGGTTTCCACCGCGGGATACAAGGATAACCCCCTCCATATCGCGATCGGCATATCGAGGTGCGCCGCCTTCGCGGAACTCAATAAAATCCTGGCCATCGACCTTGTCCTCCTGCTTCTGGTCGGGGCGGGCGGGATGCTGGCGGCCCGGCTTATCAGCGGTGCGTTGATCCTCCGGCCGGTCCATGCCTTGAAGAGCGCCGCGCATCGCCTGGCCGAAGGGGATCTCGGCGCCCGCACCGGGCTGCCCCCCGGCACGGACGAGATCCGCCTGCTCGCGGAAACGTTCGACCGGATGGCGGAGACGATCCAGACCAACGCCACCGCGCGCAAGGAGATGGAGAAACGGCTGGTCAGAACGGCCCGGATCTTGTCCGCGATCGGAAAGTGCAACGAGCTTGTCGCGCATGCGAGGGAAGAGCGGGAGTTGATGGATGACGTGTGCCGATCCATCGTGTCGGCGGAAGGGTATCGTTTTGCGTGGGTGGGTTACGTGGAGCGGGATGAAAGGAAGTCGATCCGGCCTGTGGCGCAGTCGGGCTTCGAGGAAGGATACCTCGAAACGGCGGATGTCACCTGGGCGGACACGGAAAGAGGGAGGGGGCCGACAGGCACGGCCGTAAGGACGGGCACTCCTTCCGCCTGCAGGCATATCCCGACCGACCCGAAATTCGAGCCGTGGCGCGCCGAGGCGATAAAACGGGGCTACGCATCGAGTATCGCCCTTCCCCTGGTCCTGGGCGAACACTCCCTCGGGGTGATCAATGTCTACGCGGAAGAGCCGGACGCCTTCGACGAGGAAGAGAGCGGGATGTTGGCGGGGATGGCGGAAACCCTCGCCCACGGCATAAGGTCGTTGCGCACGGAGGCCGAACGCGACAAGGCCTCGGAAGAATTGAATAGGCATCACGAATATCTCGAGGTACTGGTGAGCGAACGGACCGCGGAGCTCGAGAAGAAGATCGCGGAGATCGAGCGGTTGAACAAGCTCTTCATCGGCAGGGAACTGAAGATGGCGGAACTGAAGGAAAGGATAAAAGAACTGGAAGGGAACCGGGAACGGTGAGAAAAAAGCACGTCATTGGGGTCGCATTGCTGCTGGCCATGGTTTCCACGGGGCAGGCGCACGCGCTACAGGAGAGCGGAAAACTCCTCGCGGGCGTCCCCGCGAATTTCCCTCCCCACTATTTTATCGACAATACGACGGGGAAACCGGCCGGATTCGCCATCGACGTCATGGAAGGGGTTGCGCGAAAGGCCGGGCTCAAGGTCGGGTATGTCGTGTATCCCACCTGGGCAAGGACCATCGAGGCGATCGGGAAGGGGGAGATCGATCTTATTCCGAACATGGGCATCACCGCCGAGAGGAAAGCATCCATGGACTTCACCTCGCCGGTTGAAATCTTCGATATCTGCATTTTCGTCAGGGAAGACACCGTCGACATCGAGGGCATCGAAGACCTTATCGGGAAAGAAGTGGCTGTCGTGGAACAGAACAAGGGGCAGTCCCTGATGGAGGAAAGGGGCGGTAGCAGGCTGCGGGTCTGCGGTTCTACGGAAGAAGCCTTCCTGTCGCTGATCTCCGGGAAATCGGACGCCCTCGTGTTCCCCCGGCCTCAGGTCATGCATCTTTCCCGTGAAGCGGGCCTTGAAGACCGCATCAAGACGGTCGGGAAACCGCTCCTCGAGGTAAAACGGGGCATCGCCGTCGGAAAGGGAAATCATGAATTACGGAAGAGGCTGGACGACGCGCTGAATGACTTTGTCAAATCCAGCCGATATTCGGAGGTCCATGCGAAGTGGCACGGAAAGCCGGAACCGTATTGGACCGCAAAACGCCTGGTAGTCGTCGGAAGCGGGCTTCTCGTATTTACCTTTGTGACCTTGTTGCTCCGGCGAAACGTTTCGCTGCTCCATCTGAATGAAAAGCTGAGGGTCTCCGTCGAGGGACGACGGAAAGCGGAAGAAGAGCTTCGTGAGAAAACCGAGGAATTGGACAGATATTTCACGAACGCGCTCGATATGTTCTGCATCGCCGATGCGGACGGATACTTCCGAAGGGTCAACAAGCGATGGGAAACGACGTTCGGATATCGTCTGGAAGAGATGGAAGGGAAACGCTTTCTCGATTTCGTTCATCCGGAGGATATGAAGGCGACGCTGGAAGCAGTTTCCAGGCTGGATGCGCAGCGGGAAGTATTGAATTTCGTAAGCCGTTATCGTTGCAAGGACGGGTCGTACCGGTGGATCGAGTGGAATTCGACTCCATCGGGCAATTTGATCTATGCCGCCGCGCGCGACATCACCGGGCGCAAGAACGCGGAGGATGCGCTGCAGGCGAGTAAAACGCGTTTGCGCCAGCTGATCGACGGTCTCGGTCCGCACATGTTCGTGGGCTTGTTGATCCCCGACGGGACGGTGATCGAGGCCAATCGGTCCGCGCTGGCAGCGGCGGGGCTGAGGCTGGAGGATGTGCTCGGACAGTCGTTCGAGCAAACCTACTGGTTCGCCTATTCCAAGGCGGTCCAGCAGCAGCTCCGCGAGGCCGTTGACCGGGCGGCAGTCGGCACGCCGTCGCGCTACGATGTGCAGGTTCGTGCGGCGGAAGGCGTGTTCATCTGGTTGGACTTCTCGCTTTACCCGTTGCGTGACGAGACGGGCAAGGTCGTATTCCTCGTCCCGTCCGGGATCGTCATCACCGAGCGCAAGAACGCGGAAGATGCGCTGCGCGCGATCGCCGCCGATCTCGAACGGCGGGTCGTCGAGCGGACCTCGGACCTGGAGGAGACCCGGGACGCCCTGATGAACCTCGTCGAGGACCTGAGCGGAAAGACGCAGGAGCTGCAGAAGGCGAACGTCCGGCTCCATGAAATGGACAAGCTCAAATCGGTTTTCCTCGCCACGATGTCGCACGAGCTGCGCACCCCCCTGAACTCGATCATCGGTTTCACGGGGATCCTGCTCCAGAAACTGGCCGGCCCGGTCAACGAGGAACAGGTCAAGCAGTTAGGGATGGTCCGGAACAGCGCGCACCACCTGCTGGCGCTCATCAACGACGTCCTGGACATCTCCAAGATCGAGGCCGGCCAGCTGGAAATCGTCCGGGAGCCGTTCGAACTCCCCGAGATGATCGAATCGGTCCGGAAGACGATGGCGCCGCAGGCGGAGAGGAAGGGGCTCGCCCTCTCCGCGGATATCGAGCCCGGGATCGGATCGTTGACGAGCGACCGGCGGCGCGTGGAGCAGATCCTGCTCAACCTGGTCGGCAACGCCGTCAAGTTCACGGAAAGCGGGCAGATCCAGATCGAATGCCGCGTACGGGACGGCCGGCTGGTGATCCGCGGCGCCGACGCCGGGATCGGCATCCGTTCGGAGGACATGGACAAGCTCTTCGTGCCGTTCCGCCAGATCGAAACCGGACTAGACCGCCCGCACGACGGCACAGGGTTGGGGCTTTCGATCTGCAAAAAACTGGCGGAGATGCTCGGCGGTGAGATCCGGGCCGAGAGCACGTGGGGGGCGGGCAGCGCGTTCACCTTCACCTTGCCGACGGAAGGGGGTAGCGGTGGAAAAGATCCTGGTCATCGAGGATAACGAGCAGAACCTGTACCTCGTGACGTATCTACTGGAGAAGAACGGTTACGAGGTCGTCCCGGCGCGTGACGGCCTGGAAGGGATCATCCTGGCGAACCGGATCGAACCGGCGCTGATCCTGCTGGATATCCAACTGCCCCTCATGGACGGCTACGTAGTGGCACGCGAGCTGAGGAATGTGCCGTTCCTCAAGCATGTCCCCATCGTCGCCGTCACTTCTTACGCGATGGCGGGGGACCGGGAACGGACCCTGGCGGCCGGTTGCACCGGCTATATCGAGAAACCGATCGATCCGGAGACGTTCGTCTCGCAGATTGGCGGGTATCTGGGTGTGCCGGCACGGGGAAACGGAGGCGGGAAATGACCAGGGTGCTGATCGTCGACGACCAACCGGAGAATCGCTACCTGCTCCAGGCCCTTGTCCGGGGCTTCGGATACGATCCGGTCGTCGCCGGAAACGGCGCCGAGGCGCTGGAGGCGGCCCGCCGCGATCCGCCGGGCATCGTCATCTCCGACATCCTCATGCCTGTGATGGACGGTTTCACCCTCTGCAGCGAGTGGATGAAGGACGAGCGGCTGCGCCTTGTTCCCTTCGTTTTCTACACCGCCACGTACACCGGATCGAAGGACGTGGAGCTGGCGAAGAAGCTGGGAGCGGCGCGGTTTCTCGTCAAACCGATCGAGCCGGAGGATTTCATCGGGGTCGTGCGGCAGGTCTTGCGGGAACAGGAGGACGGCCGGTTGGTTGTGCCCCCGATCCCCGTCGAGGAGGAAACGGTCAAACTGGATCTCTACAACGAGGTCCTTATCCGCAAGCTGGAAAAGAAAACGCTCGATCTGGAAAAAATCCGGAAGGAACAGGAACAGGAGATCGCCCGGCGCGAGAGCGTGGAGAAAGCGCTGCGGGAGAGCGAAGAGAAGGTCAGGCAGATCCTCGATTCCACGGCGGAAGGGATCTGCGGGCTGGACCTCGAGGGGAATTGCACCTTCTGCAACCCGGCGGCCCTCGAAATACTGGGGTTTCACGATGAAAAGGATCTCGTCGGCCGGAACATGCACGAAATCATTCACTACAAGAAGACGGACGGCACTCCGTTTTCCAAGGAGGAGTGCGCCATCCTGGACGCCATGGAAAAGGGGGAGAAGATCCATTTCGACAATGAGATACGCTGGCGCGCGGACGGCAGGAGTTTCCCGGTCGAATACTGGGTCCATCCGATCACCCGGGAGGGGAAGGCGGTCGGCGCGGTGTTCACCTTCGTCGACATCACGGAACGCGTGAACGTCGAAAGCCAGCTTCGGCAGGCACAAAAGATGGAGGCCGTGGGCCGCCTGGCCGGCGGCGTCGCACACGACTTCAACAACATGCTGAACGTGATCCTCGGCTACTCCGAGATGGCCCTGGCCCGGCTGGACCCCGGCTCCCCGCTGGCCCTGGATCTCAATGAGGTCCGTAAAGCCGGCCTGCGTTCGGCCGAACTGACCCGGCGACTCCTCGCCTTCTCCCGGAAACAGATCACCGTGCCGACGATCATGAACCTGGACAAGGCGATCGCGGACGAGGTGGAGATGCTGCGACGATTGGTCGGGGAGGATCTCCGGATCGAATTCGTCTCCTCCGGGGATCCGTGGAACATCCGGATGGATCCGTCCCAGGTGTCGCATATTCTCGCCAACCTGGCGGTCAATGCCAGGGACGCCATCGCCGGGGTGGGGACGGTCACGCTCGAAACGTCCAACACGATGCTGGACAAGGCGTATTGCCAGGAGCACGACTACGCGACGCCCGGGGAGTATGTGATGTTGGCCTTCAGCGACACGGGCATGGGGATGGACGCGGCGACGCTGGAGCGGGTTTTCGAGCCGTTCTTCACGACGAAGGAGGTCGGCAAGGGAACGGGCCTCGGCCTGGCGATGGTCTACGGCATCGTGAAGCAGAACGGGGGGATCGTCACCGTGTACAGCGAGCTGGGGATCGGGACCACGTTCCGGATCTATTTCCCGCGGGTGCGGGAGGCGGCGGGGGAAGCGGTGGAAACGTCGAAGGAAGCCGTTCCCACGGGCACCGAAACCGTGCTGCTTGTCGAGGACGAGGAGCAGATCCTCTCCCTGGCCGCGCGGATCCTGGAGGGGCAGGGATACCGGGTGCTTTCGGCCAGGTTGCCGGAGGATGCGTGCCGGCTCGCCGAACGGCACGACGGGAAGATAGACCTGCTGCTCACCGACGTCGTCATGCCGGAGATGAACGGCAAGGAGCTTCAGGAGCGGATCGCGGCGCTGCTTCCCGGGATCAGGACCGTCTTCATGTCAGGCTACGCGGACGACGCCATCGTCCACTGCGGCGTCCTCGACGACGGGGTCGCCTTCGTCCAGAAGCCGTTCACGGCGCGGTCCCTGGCGGTGAAGGTGCGCGTGGTGCTCGACGCTTGATCCAGGAACGTCCCGGTTCTGGGGTTCCGTTGATGCCACCATCGTGAAACAGTTGGATGTCGCGTTGCATCCAACGAATATTTGTGTCCTTCCCCGGCAAAGGAGATCAGCATGCCCCGACCCGCCCGATGTCCTTCTATTTCCGCCCTGCCCGGGGCGGCGCTGCTTCCCCTGATGTCCGTTTTCTCGCTCCTGCCCGTCGCCGCGGCGATCCTCCTGATGGCCGTGGGGCTTTCCGCCTGCGGGGAAAAGGGGAAGCAGGGGGAGGCGGTGTCCCGGCCCGTGGTGCGGGACGTGGAGTTGGTCGTCGTCCGGCCGGTCCTCCGGGAGACGACGGCGGAAGCGTTGGGAACGGTCCGGGCGAAGACGACCGCCGCGGTCGCGCCGCAGGTCATGGGGCGGCTGACCGGCGTCGCGGTGTCGGAAGGTTCGGTGGTGGCGGCGGGGGCGCTCCTGGCGACGATCGACGACACGACGGTCCGCGCGCAGCTCGCCTCGGCGGAAGGGGCGGTAGCGGAAGCGGAGGCGGCCGGGGAGGAGGCCGACCGCGTCGTCGCCCAGGCGGAGGCGGCAAAGGCCCTCGCGGAGAAGACGTACGAGCGGTTCCGCAGGCTGGTGGAAGGGAAGCTGGTCGCGCAGCGCGAGTTCGACGAGGCCGATACGCGCCGCACCCTGGCCGTGAAGGACCTGGAGCGCGCGGGGCAGAGGAAGGGCCAGGCGGTCGCGAGGCTCGCGCAGGCCAGGGGACAGGCCGACGCCGCCAGGGCGGCCGTCGCCTGGACGAAGGTGACCGCCCCCTTCGCCGGAGTGGTCGTCGAGAAGCGGGCCGACGCGGGGTCGATGGCCGTCCCCGGCGTTCCCCTCTTCATACTGGAGGATCCGCGCCGCCACCGCATCGAGACGTTCGTTTCGGAGACGTATCTCCCGCTCCTCCGGAAGGGGACGCCGGTCCAGGTGGTACTGGACGCCGACCCCGGAAAGCCGTTTTCGGCCGTCGTCACGGAGATTGTCCCCACGATCGACCCGGCGAGCCGCACCTTCACGGTGAAGGCGGACCTCCCGGCGGGCCGGGCCCGGTCGGGCCAGTCCGGCAAGGTGCGCTTCGCCGCGGGAAAGGGGACGGTCCTCGCGGTCCCGAAACGGGCCATCACCCGCGCGGGCAGCTCCGAGGGCGTGTTCACGGTCGGCGCCGCGGACAACATGGCGCACCTTTCGATGATCACCCTCGGCGCGGAGTTCGACGGCCGGGTGGAAGTCCTCTCCGGCATCGAAGACGGGGCGCGGGTCGCCGTGTCTCCGATCGACAAGCTCTCCGACGGGGCGCGGGTGGAGGTCCGCCGGTGAACGCCCCGGAGCCGCCCCGTCATCCCGGGATCGCCGGCCGGATCGCGGCCGCCTTCATCGGGTCCCGCCTCACACCGCTGATCATCATCGCGTCGGTCCTGCTCGGCGTGGGCGCCGTGCTCCTTCTCCCGCGGGAGGAGGAGCCGCAGATCGTGGTGCCGATGGTC
>ORJL011220650.1_pt1 | contig 12006 bp, 10 predicted proteins | sample 1779941 | NCBI WGS metagenome assembly ORJL01 (sample SAMEA104232317, study PRJEB22302) | groundwater metagenome | biome: forest; feature: aquifer; material: groundwater | place: USA | collected 2011-08-07 | depth 5.8 m
GCGCTCGAGACGCTTCGCGAGAGGTTCGATATCGACGGGAGGATCGATGAGAAAACATGGCTGCACGAGTTTCGGACGGACAGGTTTCTTGTAGATGAGATCCATAAGGCGCCCGCTGCCGAACGACGCATCCGCCTCGATATGCAGCTCGCGCACGCGCGCCATAAGCGCTTCCTTTGTCACGGTTCCCAGATCGATTCCCGTTTCCTTTTTGAACGCTTCATAGTAGTCGACGGTCGGCCACGCGCCGCTCCAATCGAGCTCATTCCCCATGTAGTTCGTTCGAAGCCCTCCGAACATCGCCTGAATGACTTTCTTATACATCGCCTCGGTGAATGCCATCATGTCGCGATAGTCGGTGTAACTCCAATAGCATTCCATCTGCGTGTAATCCTGAAGATGTTCGCGATCGATGCCTTCATTACGGAATATCCTTCCGATTTCGAACACTTTTTCGAAGCCGCCGACCAGAAGCCGCTTCAGGGGAAGTTCGAGCGAGATGCGGAGATAAAAATCCGCATCAAGCGCATTGTGATGAGTGATAAACGGTTCCGCCTCCGCACCGCCGGGTACGGGCTCCAATACGGAAGTTTCCACCTCGCGGAATCCGTGCTCTTTGAGATATGCCCGTATAGTGCTCCAAAAAATGTCCTTTTTTACGAACAATTCGCGGACATCGGGGTTTGCGAGAAGGTCAAGATACCGCTTGCGGAGCTTCAATTCCGCATCTTCAAGACCGTACCACTCGGAAGGGATGGGGCGGACATTCTTCGCGATGATGCGGAGTTTTTTTGCGAGCAAGCTCTGTTCACCGCGTTTCGTGGTGAAAGGCGTTCCGGTGATTTCCACGAAATCGCCGATATCGGTCGTGCGGGACGCACGCGCGAACGTAGCGCACTCGCGCTCGTTCAGGACCGCTTGGAACTTTCCGCTCTCATCCTTCAGGTCCGCAAAAATGATCTTCCCTTGGTCGCGCCATGCGGTCACCCGACCCACGATGGAAATTTCCTTCCCCTCCTTCTCGAGCGCATCAAATCGCGCGCCGAGCTCCCCGAGTGTCATGTCCCGCGTTACGCTGGACGGATACGGGTTCTCCTCTGCCCGGTAGGCCTCGCACTTCTTTTTCCTTTCTTCAATGAGATCTTCCAACATAGGAGGAATGGGATTCGGCTACCGTATTTCCATTATTTCGTATTCGACGATGCCGTTCGGCGCTTTCACCTTTACGCTCTCTCCCGCCTTCCTTCCGAGCAGCGCCTGACCGATGGGTGATTCGTTCGAGATGAGTCCTTCGAGCGGCTTTGCTTCATCGGAACCCACGACGCGGTATTCGACAAGCGTTCCGTTCTTCTTCACTTTCACGCTTGAGCCGATACGGACGGTGAGACTCCCCGATTCCTGTTTGATAATGGACGAGTTGCGGAGCAGCTCCTCGAGCTCGTTGATACGCGATTCGAGATTCGATTGGTCCTCCCGAGCAGCCTGATATTCCGCGTTTTCGGAAAGGTCACCGAGATCCTTCGCATGACGAAGACGGTCCGCCACCGCGAGGCGTCCTTCCGTCCTTAATTTCTCGACTTCACGGACAATTGCATCGTACCGTTCCTGCGTGAGATAGTTTTTTTTCAGTTTTATCGCCATAGTGTGGTGGCTGTTATTGATAACCCCGCATTGGTGCGGGGAATCTGCGCCTATTCGGTCTTCGCTTTCAGCCGATGGTCATAGTACCACAGGATGGCGTCTTTTGCTATAGGGATGGTATTATGGCTGCCTTCACGGGCGTTTTCGACGAGTATAAGAATGACTATCTTCGGATCCTTATAGGGCGCGTATCCTACGAAAAAGGCGTTTGTTTTCGCATTATTCTCTATCTGTGCCGTACCGGTTTTCGCCGCCACCTGCACCGGAAGCGAAGCGAGAAGATTCGCGGTCCCATAGGATTTCTGTACGGCATCCCTCATGCCCTGCTGGATGTGAGGGAGCACCCCCCCGATGTTCTTACTGATGTCCGCACGCGCACTCGGAAAACTGCGGAAAGCTTCCTTCCCCGACTCATCCGCGATGAATTCAACGACACGGGGACGGTAGAGGACGCCTCCGTTCGCAATCGCACTTATATAGTTCAGAAGTTCGATAGGTGTCACGGAAAAATCGCCCTGTCCGATAGAAACGTTATACGTATCGCCGATACGCCACGGCTGTCCGGTTTTCTTCTCCTTCCACTCGGGAGTAGGAAGGAATCCGGTTTTCTCGCCGGGCATGTCGATTTCCGTCTTCTCATCAAGTCCGAACAGATCCCACCATCGATTCAATCCCGCGATGCCGAGTCCTTTCTGTTCCTCGAATCCGCCCCCTACTTCGTAGAAGTAGACGTTACTCGAACGCGCAAGCGCGGAGTAGAGGTCGATCCATCCATGCGCCTTCCAATCCACGAACCTGCTCGGCTTGTCGGGACTGTAGGGATTCGGCAGTTCGATATAACCACCGGAATAGAACTGCTGTGTAGGCGTTACAAGGCCTTCCGCGAGAGCCCCCACTGCGACAAGCGGTTTGATGGTGGACCCCGGATTGTAGACACCGCTTACTGCGCGGTTGAACAGCGGGCGCCGGGGATCGACAATCGCCTCGCCTATCTTCCCATTTTCGAAACCGGGAATATTGACGAGTGCGAGTACCTCCCCGTTCGAAGGATTCATGGCGATGCCGATTCCTACATCGCGTCCGAGTTCCGCAAGTCCCTGTTTCATACGCGCATGGAGATACTCCTGGAATTCCGCATCGATATACGTCCGTATGTTCTTCCCCGCTTCGGGTTCTTTGAGAAGGCGTTCTGACTGCACCTGACCTTTTGCATTGCGGAATATCACATCCTTCCCGTTTTCCCCGCGCACATAGGAATCGTAGTATGCTTCGAGTCCCGCGCGACCTATTTCATCGTCCATAGTGAGTGCGCTATCCTCCGCAAGATCGTCCTTTGTAACAAGTCCCGTATAACCGACGAGATGCGAAAAGGCGAACGGCACCGTCTGCGCACGCTTGAATCCCTCTTCTATCCGTATGCCGAGCTTCTCGCTCGAGGTCAGTTCCACAAGCTGTGTCTGCGTGACTTCGCTCGTAAGAAACAATTTCTCGCTCAGATTCCAATCCCGTTCTTTTATGCGCGCAATGAGATCGCTCTTTTCCATGCCGAGTATGGATGCGATGCGGACAATAGCCTCTTCGCGCGAATCCGAATCCTGCGGAAGATGTTTCGGAACGAGAAACACGTTGAACGAGGGAATATTTTTCACCAACGGTTCTCCGAAGCGGTCGGTGATGATGCCCCGGGGCGCCCGCTTCACCTTCGTATCGCTCACATTGTCGAGTGCGCGCGAAGCATAGGCGTCGTGTTTTGCCGCGCCGATGGAAAAAAATTGGAAAAGCACCGCGAGGACTATGAGCATGCAAAGTCCCAGGAGCGCATAGAATACGCGCGGAACGATAGGTACCTCGAGCAAATCGTGCTCCGCGGTCTTATCGGTCAATATATCCTCGATGTGGACCGGCGATCCTCTCATAGGCACACTATGCCACAGACCGGAGATGGGTGCGAATAGGAAGAGTAAGAATCCATGCTACGGCTCCCAGAACGAGTGTCGAAAGACCTTCGTAGGCTACCAGTGCATAGGGAAACGGGGAGAGATTGAATATAAAGAGGATTCCGTGGAACAACAGGGTACCGAATGCTATGCGTATGAACAAATCGGCGTGAGGATTCCCCGTAAACCACCGCGCCGCGAGGTGCATGAAAAGGAGTACAGCCGCAAGCACCGCGGATTCATACATCCAGAACGGAGCGAATAGCGCACCGCACACGGCACAGACCGCAATAAGGACGGAGTAATGGAAACGAGAAGCACCTGACCAGAGCACCCAGACCATCGCAAGAAGCACAAGATTCGGCTGTACTCCCCACATGCGGAACCATCCTCCCTGCTGAAGGAAAAAAGAAAACGCCACAAGCGCCGCATACCATGCAAGCCGGTTGTGCGCGTAGAAAGACATCAGCGGAAATGTGTCATAACGAACACGGACTGGAGGTCATCGATTCTGTAGGGAAGTTCCACGTCCGCCGCAAGCCACACCTTCTTCGCATCGTCCCCCGCCGCGCGCGCGGTCCCTATAAGCAGCCCCATGGGGAAATCGGGATCGATGTTCGTGACAGGATCGCCCTCGCGTATCGCCGCTTCTTTCGGAATAAGACCGATACGGGGCGGCACACCGCCTTCAAGTACCGCGCGCACGCGCGCTTCTCCCACCGCCACGCTCGTCTTCCAAGCCGGGTCCGCGATCGTCTCCACCTCGCTCTGTACGCGGCGAACGGCACTCACCCTGCCGAGAAGCACTCCTTGCTCCGCAAGCACGGGCATACCTTCCGTAATGCCGTCTTCGAACCCTTTGTCTATGGCGATGCGATTCTTATCGCTGAAGGGATAGCGCGAGTAGACCCTGGCCGATAGGACAGTAGCCGATACGCGGAACGGAGCGGGATTCTTCAATCCCCTCAATTCCTCCGCAAGCGATGCATTTTTCAACCGTTCTTCCCGGAGCGCCGCATACGAATAGCCGGGATCAAACACGCTGAGTGCGAGGTCATGCAGATAAGAAAAGGAGCGCGACGCCTCTCCGCGGAAAAAGAAGAACACGACGAAGCACGCAAGAAGAATGAGTGCCCGGATGATTCCTTTGGCTGTTTTCATGGCGTCGTACTGCAGTAATGCGCACCAACCCTACTCGTCGAGCTTCAGGCGCGCGAAGTTATTCAAAAGGTGCCGATGATCCTCGAACCGTTCACACACAAGGCCCGTTCCCCGCGCGACGCACGTGAGCGGATCCTCTACGATCTGCACATGGACGCCTATTTCCTTTTCGGCAATCTGTTCGATGCCCCGGAGAAGACTCCCTCCTCCGCAGAAATACATTCCGTTCTTGTAGATGTCACCGACGAGTTCGGGCGGTGCGGATTCGATGAGGTCCTTCAAAGCTTCGATAATGAGTTTGAGCGGCCGGACGAGCCACATGCGCACCTGCGTATCGCGTATGGAAATTTCGCGCGGGAGGCCGTTTCCCACATCGCGTCCCCTGATGACGATTTCAAGCTTCTCACCCGTGGGAATCGCCGACCCTACCGCCATTTTTATCTCCTCGGCGGTGGGTTCTCCGATATGGAGCCGCAATTCCTCCCGCACTCCTTTGATGATTTCGTTATTCAGAAAGTCGCCCGCAATCTTCAATCGTTTCGAAACGACGATGCCGTTCATGGAGATGATGGCCATATCCGTCGTACCGGCGCCGATATCCACGATAAGGAATGCGGACGGCATATTGATATCGAGACGGCTTCCGAACGCCGCGGCAAGCGGCTGTTCGATGAGATACACCTTGTTGGCACCCACTTCGTGCAGGAGGTCCTCAACCGATTTGCGCTCCACTTCGGTCAGATTGGTAGGCACGCTGACCACCGTCTCGGTCATCCAGGACCACGGAATCTTCTCCTGTTTCAGGAAGTGCTGGAGCATCTCCTTCACCATGTCGAAATCGGCAATGACGCCGTGACTCATAGGACGAATGGCGGTAATGTGCGCGGGCGTGCGGGAAAGCATCTTTTTCGCTTCCTCGCCCACCGCGACCACGCGATCGGTGCGATTATTGAACGCCACGATAGTAGGCTCGTTCACCACGATGCCCGCTCCTTTCAGATAGACCTGAGTCGTATCGGTGCCGAGATCGATACCTATGCATTTCTTGATAATCATATGGAATGTGTATTGTCCGCGAGTGCGAGAAACTCCGATTCGGTGAGAAGTCTCGCCTCCTTCTCATCCCTCCGTTTCACTTCGATTTTTCCCTGCCCCAGCGTTTTTGCGCTTATGACCGCCCTCCATGGTATACCGATGAGGTCGGCGTCGCTGAACTTCTCCCCCGCCGATACCCCCTCCCTGTCATCGTAAAGGGTCTCTATCCCTTTCGCAGTAAGCGTAGTATAGAGCGTATCCGCAGCTTTTTTCAAATCCTCCGTGGGCGCACCGAGAAGAAGGAGGTGTACGGCGAACGGCGCGACCGCGTCCGGCCACATGATTCCTTTTTCATCATGGTACCGCTCAACGAGTGTCGCCATGGTACGACCGAGGCCTATTCCGTAACACCCCATGTAATACGGCTTCATCGTCCCGTCCTCGTCCCGATAGGCGGAACCCTTCATGAGGTTCGTATAATGGAATCCGAGCTGGAACGTGTTGCCCACTTCGATACCGCGCCCCTCTTTCAGTTCGCTCCCGCTCTCCGAACGGTCACCGGGTTTTGCCATCGCGATATCGGCGAGCATCTCGCAGGTGAAATCACGTCCGTAGTTTACATTGACGGAATCGGTTTTCTCTTCCTTCTGTCCGCCTATCAGGTTGCGTGCATCCGCGAGTACGAGGTCGCCGATATAACGGGCTCCCGTGTGGCCCCAGCAGTGCACATAACCGCGCTTCGTGCCGATTGCCGCAAGATCCGCGTCTTCCGCGGGAACGAGTTCCCCTACGGCGCCAAGCGCATTTTCGAGTTTCATCTGATTCACCTCGAGATCCCCCGTGAGAACCGCTATCACGATTGCACCCGTTTTTGCATTCTTATACACCACATTCTTCAAAAAAACGTTCTTTTCCTTCTTATAATGCTTCATATTATCATCCATCGTCTGGACCCATTCTGGCTGGTCGATGATTGCAAACGGTTTCTCTTCCTCGTGGGCATTCGCGGGATTCCTCGAAAACCGTGCCACATCTTCGTGGGCGGCATAGGATCCGTCTTCGGCCGTGAAGTACCTGCTTTCCCCTATTTCCGACTCGACGATGAATTCGTGCGAATACTCCCCACCGATGTAACCGTTATCCGCTTCCACGACCGCGGTCGCAAGTCCCATACGCTCGAAAATGCGGCGATAGGTCGCTTTCATCTCCTCATAGGTTTTTTTGAAATCCTCCTCGTCCCGGTGGAACGAATAGCCGTCTTTCATGACGAATTCTCTTACGCGCAGCAATCCGCCGCGCGCACGGAGTTCGTCGCGGAATTTCGGCGAGAACTGGTAAAGCTGGAAAGGAAGGTCCTTATAGCTCAGTTGGTATTTGCGCACGAGGTCGACGAACATCTCTTCGGCAGTCCCGCCGAGTGCGAACTCGGAGCCGCGACGGTCCTTGACCTTCATGAGCTCGAATCCGGTCGTATTCGTGCGGTTCGTCTCTTTCCAGAGTTCGAGCGGATGGAGTATGGGAGATACCATCTCCTGCGCGCCTGCGCGGTCCATTTCCTCCTTGATGATGCGCATGATGCGTTGCTGCACCCTATGTCCCAAGGGAAGGAAATAATAGCGGCCCGCAGTGGACTCCTGCACATATCCTGCTTGTTTCAAAAGACGCGCCGAAATGATGGTATCCTCCTCGGAAAAAGTCTTATTCGTTCTCGAGAAATAACGCGATTGTCTCATAGGTACATCATGCTACATTTTCCGCACATCATGAATAGTGACCAGAATCATAAGCAGAATGAGCAGCACGAATCCCGTCGCGTTGACCATGCGCTGGGAACGCGATGAAATGGGCTTCCCTTTTATCTTTTCGATGAGAAGAAAGAGCACTCGTCCTCCATCGAGCGCGGGAAAAGGTATGAGATTCAGGACTGCGAGGTTTATGGAGATGAATCCGATGAGCTGTGCGAGATACGTGAAACCGATTTTCCCCGTCTCTGCAGCGAGTGTGAAAATACCGATAGGTCCTGCCACTCCCTGGAGCGCCGTGCGCGGTTCGGTGAATACCCCCAGGATGAGCATTATAAATCCCTTGATCGTCATCCAGAGTACGGAAAACGTGGTAGTAAACCCGTCTGCGATTGCCGCAAAGAACGATTCCCTTGGGAATCCCGCATCGGCGAGTTCCACACCGAGCGCCCCCTGTCCTTCGGGAGGATTCACCCGCGGCATGAGCGTCACTTCTCTTGTCTCTCCGTTGCGGACGAGGGAAAGAGCGATACGATTCCCGTTCGCTTCTTTCACCGCCGCGATGAACGCATCAACACGTATCGGATCGTCCATTGCCACCGATCCGAATTCGGCACGCATGATGATATCGCCGAGCGCGATTCCTTCCGCGGCTGCCGGCGATCCTTCCGAAACGCCGCTTATCATGAGATGCTGCGGGCTCCCGATCATAAACACCACGGAAAAAATAATCCATCCCGCGAAGACATTCATGGTAACACCCGCAAGCAGTATGACCGCCCGCTTCCATGCCGCCTTATGGATGAATCCACGGCCCTCTTCGAGTGCCGCCCCCGTTCCCTCCCCCTCGTCCTCGCCATGAATACGCACGAAACCGCCGAGTGGCAGGAGATTCAGGCTGTAGACCGTTTCCCCTATCTTTTTCCACACTATTTTCGGAGGATAACCGATGCCGAATTCCTCTACCTTCACGCCGAACCATTTCGCAGCGACAAAATGCCCGAGTTCATGCACGAGTACGAGCACCGCAAGACCGAGAATGACGGCAGCAATAATCATGATTATTCCTCTATTTCCTTTATCTTTGCGTCAAGCGCGGCTTCGATTTCCTTATTCGTCGCTTCGGTATGTTTCTGTATCTCTTCCTTGATCTTGAATTTCTGGTCCTCTCCGATCTCCCCTTCGTCGGAAGCCGCTTCCGCGCCCTTATTGGCGTCGTCACGATGATGGCGCAACTGAATCCTGAACTGTTCCGATATCTTCTTCACATGGCGGGCAAGCTCTTCGCGCCGCTCCTCGCTCAGTTCCGGAAGGAAAATGCGTATGGTGTTCCCTTCCACATTCGCGGTGAATCCGAGCGACGCGCTCTCGATCGCCTTCGCGGCGGGTTGTACTGCTTCCTTATCCCACAGCTGCACAATGAGCTCGCGGGGAGGCATGACGGAAACATTGCCCATATGCTTCAGTGGCGTAGGCGTTCCGTAGTAATTGACTTTGATCTCTTCGAGAAGGGCTGTGGAGGGTCTCCCTGCACGTACGCCGCTTATTTCCTTTTTAAATTCCTGGATGACCGCAGCGGCCGCTTTTTTGAATTCTTCAACGGTAGTATGCATATAGTGGATGATTTCTTAAGTATAGAGGTCTCTCGTCTCGTATTCAACGGCTTTCCGCTGGATAGTCGGATTCAGATTGTACTGTCTGAGGGATGCGGCACGAGCGACGAGTTTCCCGATGAGCGACGCATGACGGACGGGATCCTCCTCATAGCGCGCGAGTATCTCGGCCTCGAGATCCCGCTCGAGGGCGAGTTTCCCGTCTTCTTCCGAAGATGTGGCCAGAGGGCCGCGGAAAAGAAGAAGTGCTCTTCCGAGAGACCCGAACGAGCGTGCGGCAATCTGCTCCGCACGGACCGGAGGGACACTAAACATATCAACCAACGTATCTTTCAGTTCCTTCCTGGGTAGGCGTTTGAAATGGATGCGCGCAGTTCTCGAGACGAGTGGCGGAAGGAGTTCATTGGTATCATGGGCGACGAGTATGACAAGGCCGTGTGCGGGCGGCTCCTCCACAATCTTCAGAAGCGCTCCCTGCGCTTCGGGAGTCATGCGACCCGCATCATCCACAATCGCCGTGCGCCGTGCGGAATGGAACGGCGTCTGCCAGAGGAACGCGCGGAGCGCTCTCACCTCCTCGATCCCTATCGTGCCTTTCTCGTTCGGCGAACATACGGACAAATCGGTGAGAGGCGTACCCGTTTCCTCGAACGAACCGCACTCGATGCGGCGAGCGAGCGAACGGGCGAAGAGCGACTTACCGATTCCCTCGTCGCCGAAAAAAAGATAGGCGTGCCGAAGCCCGCCCTCCCCTATCAGTCGCTCGAACGATTCCTGTATGTGGCTGTGTCCGCGGAGCATATCAACGCCGGAGAAGCGTCCGTTTATATACGTCCAAATGATTGAGGATGGTCGCGGTCCCCTTCGCCACGCAAAGAATGGCGTCTTCGGCGCGGTATGCGGAAACACCGAGCGAACGCTTGAAAAATTCTTCGAAATCACGGAGTTGGGAGGTTCCTCCCGAAAGGATGATGCCTTTTTCCATGATATCCGCGGCGAGTTCCGGCGGTGTCACGTTGAACACCGATTGCACCGAATTCATGATATCCACCAGATGGCTGTTGATCGCTTCCGCAACCTCGTTCGAATTGATGACAAGGTCCTTAGGAAGGCCCGAATGGAGGTCGCGGCCGCGTATCTTCATCTCCATCTTGTTGCGGTTCTGCATGGCAGTACCTATGGAAATCTTGATATTCTCCGCGGTATTTTCCCCTATGGCGAGGGCATATTTCTTCTTTATATATTCGCTTATTGCGTTATCGAACCGATTCCCCGCCACGCGGAGACTCGCCCATGTCACGATGCCGCCGAGGGAAATAACCGCCACTTCGGTCGTCCCGCCGCCGATATTCACAATCATATTACCCTCCGCGGAATGGATGGGGATACCCGCACCGAGTGAGGCGAGAAGCGGTTCCTTCACGAGATAGACTTCCCGCGCTCCCGCTTCCTTCGCGGCATTCATGACCGCCCTATATTCCGTGGAAGTGATGCCGGCAGGAACGGAGATAACCACCTCGGGCCGTATCACATTGAACCGGCCGATGCTCTTCGAGATGAAATATTTGAGCATCGCCTGCGTGATGTAATATTCCGCAATGACGCCATCCTTCAGCGGACGGTAGGTCACGATGTCGTCCGGTGTGCGTCCGACCATCTCCTTCGCTTCCGCACCGACCGCAAGCACGGTGTTGTCCGGCTTACGGAGCGCGACTACGGTAGGTTCGTTAATGACGATGCCTTTTTCCGGAAGGAAGACGAGTGTATTGGTGGTGCCGAGATCGATGCCTATTTTACGGGTGAACATGGGGTCGGTATTGCTCTACGCCTCTACTCTACCCTCACCCGGGAAAAAATTCAATTCTTGCTGAAGTACGCTTTTTCAAGTACGGTAATGACACCTATGAGCATCCTCCCGCGTGTCAGAACGGTCATCTTCCTGTGCCTTACGGGTGCGTTCATACTCGTGGGTTCGTACCTCGTCATAAAAATGCAGGGGTATGTCATCGACACGAATCACATGCGTCTCGTGAAGGCGGGGGCGCTCAATTTCCGCTTCACGCCCGCTGATGCCTCCCTTTTCATCAACGGCGGAGAACGGCTTGAGAAACGCGGACTCCTCAGCCGCAACGTATTCGTATCGGGGTTGAAGCCCGAGACATTCGTCACACGCATCACGCGCGAGGGCTATTTCGACTGGAACAAAGAACTCTCGGTCGAACCCGGCCGGGTCACTTCCGCTTCGCATATCGTGTTGTGGCCGAAAACAATCGAAACGGAAACGATCGCCACAGGTACGCAGGCATTCTGGCTGACGGCGCAGGGACCGATCATCAAGGACGAGGGAGGCGCTCTTTCCATACGCAACATCCCTTTGCGGGGAACATCGGTAACCGCATCACGGGAAAACTCCACATTCATCGTCACGCGCGAGAACAGCACCCTGCTTTTCACGGATCTCGCGAAACCTTCCACAACGCTCGATATCACCTCCCTTTTCGTAAGGGCGATGAGGAACGGACCCTATACCGCGGGAACACGGACCCTGCGGGAGGTGCTGATACACCCCTTCAGCGACACCAAACTCGTACTCATGACGCAGTCGGAGGCATATGTACTCGATACGCGCAAAGAGGAACTTGAGCTTCTCCATGCGGCTACCGGGACAATCCGTGCGCACGCGCTCAGTGCCAACATGCTCTTCACCATCGACGGAAACGGCATATTCACCGCGAACGACCTCGTACTGCATACGGCTTCGGAAATACTCCTTGGACAAGCATCGAGCACGGTGCGTATGATTGCATCCGATGACGGAGCCTTCATCCTGTTCACCGATACGAAGGACGCGCTCTCGCTCTTCGACCGCAACCGGGA
>ORJL011434328.1_pt1 | contig 12000 bp, 8 predicted proteins | sample 1779941 | NCBI WGS metagenome assembly ORJL01 (sample SAMEA104232317, study PRJEB22302) | groundwater metagenome | biome: forest; feature: aquifer; material: groundwater | place: USA | collected 2011-08-07 | depth 5.8 m
AATGCCTTTTTCTGTTTTTTTTGTTTTGTCGAAGAGGGCACCTAAGTAATAAAGAAGGCCTTCATTTTTTGGAAAGTTTTGAACCGCTTCTTCTAAGATTTTAATTGCTTCCTCATGATTTTTATTTTCTTCATAAAGTGTTGCCAGTGAATGATAAAAAGTAGGAACATCTTTTTTCTCTTCGATTGCAGCTTTTAATATCTTTATAGCTTCATCATTATTCTTTGCACTTTCCTTATGATAAAGAACCTGCTGAAGTATGGCTTCATCATAAAATTCAGAATTGGTAGGAATTTTTTTCCACTGATCTAAGGCGAGTGGCATCTTCTTCAACTGTTTATACAGCAATCCCAGTGCATAAACTGCTTCAAAGGCTGATGGATCGGCAGCAATAACGTTTTCTAACTCTCTAATGGCATTGCCATGCTGTTTAAGCTCTGTGTAGAGCTGTGCCAATTGAAGCCGAAACTCTGTTTTTGTTGGATCGTCTTTGGCTCTTTTTGCAAGGTATTGAACTGCTTTTTCATAATCTTTTGCTTCAGCCAGTATTCTAATAATGTGTTTATGAATAAACTGATCATCTGGGTTTGCATTCACAAATTTCTTATAGAAATTGAGAGCCTCTTCTTTTTTATTTTGTTGTTCGTAGATAAGCCCTATTAAATAAGCTATTTCCGTGGCATCAGATTTAAGCTCGAGAGCCTTATTTAAATTCTTTTGAGCAGCATCTAATATATTCTGCTGAATGTAGGCCTTGCCCAAAAGATAATAGGCCTGTGACGACAATGGATTCTTTTTAACAAAATTTTGAAGTAACTGAATAACCTTTTTCTCCGTTCCATTCTTTGAAGAAAGCGCAAGTAAGCGTGCGAGCGCTTCTTCATTTGAAGGATCATCAGCTAAAATTTTTTCCAATTGATTAATGGCTTTATCGTAGTTTTTAGAAACACTTTGAATACTAGAAAGAAGGAGGCGGGCTTGGGTATTATTAGGATCAAGCTCCAATACCTTTTTGCAATGCTGCTCAGCCAGATCAAAGTCACCCATATCTACATATACTTCAGCTAAAGAAAGATGAAGTGTTGCGTGTTTATCATTGTATTCAAGTGCTGTCTTAAAATTATTAAGCGCTCCCTGTTTGTCATCAGCATAAAAAGCATTGAGTCCAACAAGATAATAGTAATAAAAATCTTGATCTTTTCTTTGCTGCTCGCTTCGTACGAATGCAAACTGAGTTGTAAATGTTTTGAGTTTGAAAAAAGATGAAGGGATACCACGATCTGATGGAACATGAAGCCCGTTAAGATCACCATTTTTTACGGATTCTCTGTTGATTCCGTAAAAGAAAATCAGACCGGAACAGAGTATAAGAAAAATGCCTATAATAATATATTTTTTCATGTCTAAAACCACTCCTGAATGGGGCTTCTTACCCTATATTCTTTATCGGCTATCATAAAGAAATTCTTAAAGAAATGTAGAAAGCACCTCTTGACGCATAGTGGCATTGATACTATGTTTTCGAGGTTATGGCAGAAATAAGCAAAGTTTCGAGGGTTATCAAGCGTTATTCTAATAGAAAGCTCTATGACACAGCTCAAAGCTGTTATATTACACTTGAAGATATTGCCCAGTTTGTAAAAAGTGGCGAAGATATCACTGTTATTGATAATCAGACGGGTAGAGATATTACCTCCCAAACTTTAACTCAAATTATCTTTGAAAACGAAAAACGCTCTCAAAAAGACATCCCCACTTCATTCTTAAAAGATATCATTCAATCTAAGGGTGGGTCTATTTCTTCTTTCTTTCAAAAAACGGTCATTGAACCTGTAGCACAGGTAGGTACTGGCGCTGGCCATGTTATTAAAGATGTAGCTGGTGGATTTGAAGACTGGCAAAAAAAAATTGATAGACAAATTCGGGCTACCGTTCAAGAAATTATAGGTGTAAGCAAATTAAGGCAAAAAATTAGTCATTTAACTAAGCAAGTTCGTTATCTTGAGAAGAAAGTAGATGAATACGAACGAGGCTCAACGCAACCTCAACCCTGATTATTAATTAATTGATATCCGCTAAGGTTTGTTCTCGAACTGAATCAAGTGCCGCTTTTACGTTTAAGCGTCCACCCGATACGCTTTTTCCTGAAAGTGTTTTAATAGGTTCCACTGTTTGAATGAGCGCATTTTTAACTTGTTGGTAGGTTAATCCTTCATTAAATCCCCACACTAAAGCTGCAGCACCCGAGACATGTGGCGTAGCCATGGATGTTCCGCTAAACCATTCATATTTATTTCTTGGAATTGTACTATAAACATAAGAGCCTGGGGCTCCAAGATCAACACCACGAGATCCGTAATTTGAATAGTATTCTAATTTATCACTTTCACCGGTAGCTGCTACAGCAACAATATTATCTAAATCAAATGCTGCTGGATATGTTGGGTCACGATCAATGTTATCACCACGGCTATCTCCACCACCATTACCCGCAGCTGCTACAAAGAGAACTCCATGATCTTGAGCATATTTTATGGCATCATAGAGGTTCTGAGAAAACTTTTCGTCACCCCAACTATTACTTAAAATTTTTGCTCCATTATCAACAGCATATTTAATCGCTTTAATAGCATTACTAATACTTCCCGAACCATCTTTATTGGTAAATTTAACAGCCATAAGGCTTACATCCTGCGCAACACCACTAACACCCCGTCCATTTTGACCAACAGCTCCGACGGTACCAGCTACGTGAGTTCCATGATTGTTGTCATCAAAAGGAAAGGCATTGTTATTTCGAACGTCCCAACCAATCACGTCATCTGGAAATCCGTTTCCGTCATTATCAACACCATCATTCTGTTTATTTTTTTCAATTCCCTTGTCGTCTAGATAGGTGCCCGTTTCGCCGGGGTTGTACCAAAGATTAGTAATGATATCCTCGTGAGTGTAATCAACACCTGAATCAATAATTGCGACAACTATTTTTGAAGAACCCCTGAAGATACTCCAAGCTTCCGGTGCATGGACTTTATAAAGTCCGTAAATCTCTTTCATTTTAGGATCTGGAGCAAGTGCTGGATCATTAGTTTGAAATGGAATAGTAGGATCTACTTCCACCTTAGGCTTCTTTTTACGTGAACCACCCAAGAGATGAACATCAAAATCAGGCTCAACAACAGCTACATCAGGATGCTGCTGTAAAAGCTTAATAACATCTTCAACTTTTTCACCTTGCTTTAACTCCCACACTTCCATATTGGGCAAAAGTTCTTCGCGTTTTTGAACAACTTGGGAAGAAAGCTTTATATCTGCCAATACTTGGGCATGTGAAAGAGTGCCTACATTGTGTTGATAAGAAACAATGAGTCTTTGAGAAGTTACATTACTTGTTGAAGTAATTTCTGGTAGGGAACCTTTAGCTTCGTTTTGTTTTGGGCGATGTATCCAGATTTGAGCAGTTACCAATAAAATCGCGATGAGAAGAAGTGAACTTTTTTTCATCGTACATAATTCTCATCGGTACGATTTAAAAAAACTTTACTTTTTTTTAATTAAATAAAAAGTGCGCTTAAGGAATCGCCTTCGTGAATGCGGCGAATACCTTGGGCAAGAAGAGGAGCAACTGAAATCACAACAATTTTTTTACTCTTCTTATCTTTTGAAAGTGGAACAGTATTAGTCACAATAAGTTTTTGCAGTTTAGATTTATTAAGTTTTTTTACACAATCTTCGGCCAATATCGCATGAGTACAAAAAGCGGAAACGGATTCGGCACCAGCCTTTAAAAGAGATTGTGTTGCTAGAAAAACAGTGCCACCTGTTGATATTTCATCATCGACAATCAAACATTTTTTATCTTTCACATCACCAATAATAAAACCCATTTCTACTTCATCACCATTTTTACTTCGACGTTTATCGAGCACAGCTAAAGAAGCACCGAGCCGTTGCGCATAGTAACGTGCCCTTTTCACACCACCCGCATCTGGAGACACGACAACATCAAAGGAAAGTTTTTGTTTTTTAATATAATCTAAAAAAACTGCTGAGGCATAGAGTTGATCAACAGGAATTCTAAAAAAACCCAATACCTGTGGCGAGTGCAAATCTATAGAAAGCACCCGATTGGCACCAGCAGAAGCAAGGTGATCTGCAACAAGCCGAGCCGTAATGGGAATGCGTGGTTGATCTTTTTGATCACTTCTCACATAAGGAAAATAAGGAAGCACAGCTGTAATTCTTCCGGCAGAAGCATATTTTGCGGCATCAAGCATAATATAGAGTTCCATGAGATATTCATTCACAGGTTTTGTTGAGGTCTGAATAATAAAAATATCATCTTCTCTAATGTTTTCTTCAATGCGACAAAAGAGATTATCGTTTTTGAAACGAACATGAGAAATTTTTGAGGGTTTTACTTTGAGTTGAGAACAAATTTCGGCAACTAACTCTGGGTGACTCGTACCCCCGATAATTTTAATGTTTTTCATGAATTATTACTAACTTAGCAAATATCGCTCGTGTATCCAAGAACTAAACAATGTTTATATTTTTTTCACGTTTCCATATTGTCTTTAAAAATGAACCCTAATGATATCAATGGGTTATGTGTCTAAATTATTGGCATATTCCTTGCTCCCACAGGTAACTAATTCTTTTATGGTGGTTGGGTTAAGATCTTTAAAGATTTGGGTAGTGTTATCGGTTTTGTGTGTAGGTTTGTGTTTTTCTGACGATCCAGATTCGCTACCATCAGTAGAACCAGAAACAGTAGATGAAACTCTAGTGACAGAAGATCCTGTCATCAGGCGGTTTTTAGAATCATTTCCATCAGATGAAGATAGTCGAAGCACTGTTCTTCTTATTGGAGAAACAGGTGTGGGTAAAGAACTCATAGCCCATGAACTTCACACAAGAAGCCCGCGGGCCACACAACCATTTGTTGTTGTCGATTGCGGAAATATAACATCCACTTTAGCCGAGTCTGAACTTTTTGGTCACAAAAAGGGAAGCTTTACAGGTGCAGATCATGACCGAAAGAGTGTTTTTGAAACTGCGGAAGGTGGAACTGTTTTCTTAGATGAAATTGAAAACTTAGATCTGCGTCTACAAGCAAAACTATTGCGTGCATTGGATATTGATCCTACAAAACGACGAATAAGCCCCACAGGTTCTTTGCATGAATCTACCCTCATCAATGTTCGTATCATCGCAGCCACAAATGTTGATTTAAGAGAACTTGTCGATCAAGGCACATTTAGACAGGATCTTTATTATCGACTTAATATAAGAACTTTAAAAATACCTCCACTACGAGAAAGACATGGTGATCTTACAACTCTTGCCGATCATTTTGTTAGAGTTTTTTCACAAGGAACAAAAAATATTTCAAGTGATTTGCGACTAATCTTAACTCTCTATCAATGGCCTGGTAACGTGCGCGAACTAAAAAATGTCATATTAAAAATGTGCCTGTTTTCTGAAAACACAGATCTTGTGCCAGAAGATCTACCTCGCACCATACGTGAAACTTTATTAAGTGAAGGTTTTAATATTCCAGTTCCAAGACTACCCAGTGAAGATATTCGAGAAAAATTAAAACAAAGTGCAGATAAAGTCGATGTGATAAAACTATTCGGCAACATAGTCACGCAAGACCAAGATATGTTTGCTATTCTTAACAATATTTGGAAAATTCGAGACGCCTCTCATCCTGTCCTTATCACGGGTGAAACAGGCACAGGAAAAGAACTTATTGCTCAAGCTATTCATAACACAAGCCGCCGCTCTCGCGGAAATAAAACCAAATTTATTGCTGTAAACTGTGCCGCTATTTCTCAAGACATTGCAGAAGCTGAACTTTTTGGACATGTGGCGGGTGCTTTTACTGGAGCAACTGAGGATAGAAAAGGCGTTTTTGAGGCAATGAATGGCGGAACAGTTTTTTTAGATGAAGTTGAAGCCCTTTCTCCTAAGTTACAACGTTTATTATTGCGCGTATTAGAAACAGGAGAAATTCGTCCTGTTGGAGCCAATAGACACAAACAAGTATCCGTAAGAATTGTTGCTGCATCAAACGAAGACCTTGTTCAAAAAGTAGAACTGGGAGAGTTTAGAAAAGATCTCTATCATAGGCTTAATGTTGTAAGCTTCAATCTGCCCGCCTTAAGAGAAAGACCTGGAGACATACCGCTTCTAGCTGAGTATTTTTGTGAAAAATATGCAATAAGATTGACACCTGCAGCTCTCGAACTTTTAAAAAAACTATATTGGGAAGGCAATATTCGCGAACTTGAAACCATGGTGCTTCGCTTAGCAGAAACAGCTGGAACACCAGTTGTAGATATACGTGAAGTAGAAGAAAATATTGAGAAAGCAGAAATTCGAAGAATAAGAAGTATTGAGGACTTCAAAATGAAACTTTCTCTCTATATTTCAAGACAAACAAGAAAGGGTGAAAAATTAAACTTTCCAACATTCTGGATTCAAGAAGTTGAAAAACCACTATTTCAAGAATTGCAAAATTTTTTTAATGGTGAAGAAAATTTTTTGGCCTCTGTTCGACCCAAAATTGAAAAACCAGGTACACAAGCCTCTCCTCACCAAAATATTTTTATATTTGAGCCTGAGTTTGCCCAAGAACTTCTCTTAAGCATGTTAGTTCCCTCCTCCTTCCAAGTAGCCATGCATCAATTAAAACGAAGTGTCTTGAAAACACTTTTTGAACGCGGGGGTGGAAGCTATCCTGAAGTTCTCACACGACTTGAATTATCTAGCGAGTGGTTTCGTACAAATATGTTTGTAGCAACTGATGATGCCTTAAGGGAAAGATTCTTAAACGACAAAACATGGAAACCTATGAATGTACCAGAAAAATTTCAAGATAAGGATATGAGAGAACTTTCAATGAGCGATTGGCTCATGCGTCATTACGTCACATGGAAACAAGATGGAATAACTTTGACAGAAATAGCCGCCTGGTGCAGCACAGAACCATTTATTTTAATATCAGGGCTCCGATATCTTGGAGTTTCAGAAGATTATCCCGAGCAAGTTGTGAGAGATTCAATTATTCATTACTTTAAATCAAGAGGTATGAAAACTGATGCTGCACGAATTGCCGTACAACTACCTTTTAGCGACAGACTTGATCAAAGAGAACGTTTCCTGGCAGGTGCACGAAGAATTAATAACCGTTTTCGACTTGATCGAATAAGAGGTAGTGATCGTGCCCGCGTTGAAGAAGAGCTGGGTAGTGTTGCCGACCACAATGGATGGAGACGACCACTTCCTTCCCATGCGGGTAGAGTACATGTAGGTCGTTAGAATTTTTCAAATTGAAACCTTGCCAGTTCTTAATTCTTAATTATTCTCATCACCTGTGCCACTAAATTTTAAAGAAAAACTAGTTTTTATTACAGGTAAAGGTGGAGTGGGTAAAAGTAGTGTTGCTGCAGCGCTTGCACTTTCCTTAGCTCACAGCGGAAAAAAAACCTTACTCATCGAACTCGAAAAACCCTCTTCCATAGCAACTTTTTTTAATAAAAAAACCCTGGGGTTAACCCTTTCACTCATGGATAATATTGATCTAAAAACCATGGATTATACACATTCATTTAAAGAATATATTTTGAAAAAAATTAAAATTAACTTTCTATATAACCTAGCATTTGAAAATCGTGCCTGGCAGATTTTTTTGCAAGCCTGCCCGGGCATTAAAGAGCTTATTGTCTTAGGACATATTTGGTATTTTTTAGAAGATGAAAAATATGATCACATACTGATTGATCTACCCGCGACAGGTCATGGTCTTAGTTATCTGAAAGTACCCCAACGTATAAAAAAATTTATAACCATGGGGCCTCTTTTTGATATTGCATGCAAAGTTGCCGACATGATTCAAAACTCTTCGATTCTTTATGTGACAATACCTGAGAAAATGGCAGTCGGAGAAACGAAGGATTTTATTTTAAATTTAAAACAAGACCTAGCTATGAAGCCTCACCATATTTTCTTTAATCAATGTTTAAAATTGCCCTTTAATACAGATGAGAAAAAAACATTTGATCAGATAGAGAAAACATTAGCCTCCTATCAAGAGCTTTCGGAAATTTTCCAAAGCATAAACTATGTCAAGGCGCTGGAGAAAAACCTTAAAGAGTATACTGGAGTTTTAAAGGCTCTCCACACATGCAATATCATTGAGTTACCCTTCATTTTTGCAGATAAATGGAAACATGAAGAATTAGATATTCTTTCACATCACATATGAAGAATTTTTTAGAATCATCAATAGAAAACAAAAAAATTCTCATCTCCTGCGGTAGCGGAGGTGTTGGGAAAACCACCCTGTCTGCTTCCATTGCCTGTTATGCAGCAGAAAAAGGTAAAAAAACGCTTGTGCTCACGATTGATCCAGCTCGACGCTTAGCCCAAGCACTTGGGTTTGAAAAGTTTTCACACGAAATTCAAAAGATTCCCCTAAAAAATGGCGAGCTTTATGCCTCAATGCTTGATACAAAACAAGTTTTTGACGATCTTATTCAAACATGTTCCCCATCTGCACTTGTTACAAAACAGATTTTAAACAATCCGATATATCAACATGTTTCGGAAGGGCTTACTGGCATTCATGAGTACATGGCATGTGCTAAACTTTACGAACTGTATTCACAAAAAAAATACGATCTCATCGTTCTCGACACACCTCCGATGAAAAAAGCTTTTGAATTTCTTGAAGCCCCAGAGAGAATTTCAGAGTTTTTTGACACCAATATCTTTAACTGGCTTCTCAAACCTTATTTTAAAGCTGGTCAAATTGGTTTAAAATTCATGTTTAAGGGTAGCTCCTTGGCGCTAAAAGTTATTGAGCATTTTTCTGGCGTAGAGGTTTTACGATCTCTTCATGATTTTTTTCTTAATTTTGAAGGGATGTACGATGCCTTCACTACAAGGGCTCAATCTATACACAACACTTTAAGATCCTCACACACAGGTTTTTTACTTATCACCACACCAGAGCCTCAGCGTTATCTTGAGGCAGCAACTTTTTATAAAATTTTAAAACAAAAAAAAATGCCTTTTGAGGGTTTTATTTTCAACCAAGTTTTTCCAAAGTGGCTAACACATAAATTATCGTTTCATCATTTTATAGCTCAACATAATCTCACCTTTTTCAAAGATGAAAAAACTTCAGAGGTTTTTGGAAAAACTCTTGATTATATTGAAGATTTAGATAGATTGGCCGGCAAAGAAAAAACAGCTGTTAAGCTTCTCAACGAAGAATTGGGCATAACAACAACCCCCATCCTCGTACCCAAACTAACAGAAGAAGTAGATGATTTAGCAGGGCTTATGAAACTTCATCAATATTTATTTAACACATGATACACTCTTTCAGACGCGGTTTCTTCTACCCCTTTGCCGGGCTTAGCTTACTTCTCAAGCATCAAGCTTTGCGAAGAAGCGCTATCATTCCTATTCTTATTAATTGTTTAGTTTTTATTATTTTAATAGGCGCACTTATTCTTTATTTACAAGATGGCATGTCATATCTTACACAAAATTGGATGCCACAACTTATGACATCATGGTCATTTTTGTATTATTTTTTTTATTTTATCTTTTTCATTATTGGCTTAGGCCTATGTTTCTTTTTTACAGTTATTATGGGTAGTCTCCTTGCTGCTCCCTTTAATGATGCACTCTCATTAAAAACTGAAAAACTACTAACTAAAGATTATATTGAAACACGCTTTACAGTGTCACTAGCTTTTAAAAATGCCGTGCTTGTATTAAAAAACGAGATTCAAAAAATCTCCTTTATTGTAATAATTGAGCTCTCTATTTTGTTATTACATCTCTTACCCGTTATAGGCTCAGGCCTTTATATAATAGTAAACCCTCTCATAACTTTTCTCTTATTAAGTTTTGAATTTGTGGATTATTCCCTTTCTAGACAGGCCCTTTCCTTTAAAAAGAAGAAAAAAGTGATTTTTTCCAATTTTCCCCTGTTTTTTGGCTTTGGATTGGGAGTCTCATGTCTCTTCTTGATTCCTGGGCTCCAATTGATTATAGTGCCCTCCTCTGTAGTTGGTGCAACCCTCCTCTATTACAAAGAACTTAAAGTTTCTCTCATAATATGAAAAATGCTTTTCAAATAAGATTTGACGAGAAAAGAAGTAAAATAAAAGATTGGATGTGTGCAACTCAAAAACAAGTTTCACTCCCACTCTATGCTTCTATAGATTTAAGAGATGCAGGTTTTAAAATTTCACCTATTGACACCAATCTTTTTGCTGCAGGCTTTAATAATTTAACTCTGGCTGCACAGAAAAAAGCTTCCGATTTTTTTAGCGAGAGCCTTGTGCAACGATTTCCAGGGGAAAAAAAAATTGCATTATTTTGTGAAGAATATACATCTAATAAACTTTACCTAGACAACGTTAATACTTTCAAAAGTATTTTAGAGAATGCTGGGTTTGAAGTTTTTATCTGCACATGGACGAATCTCCCTAATGGCACGATCAACTTAGAAACAGCCTCCACGGGCAACCTCACCCTGCACCAAGCATCTATAGAAAATCACACCACCATCGTAGAAAAAACAAAAATAGATATTATTATTTCAAATAGAGATTTTTCTGATGGTGTCCCACAAGAATTTAAAAACTTAGACCAGCCAATCATTCCCTCTCCACAACTTGGTTGGCACAAGAGAAAAAAGACTGCCCACTTTGAACATTATAATCGCTTGATTCATGAATTTTCAGAAATCATTGATGTGGATCCATGGTTACTCTCTGCGTATTTTGAAAGAGCTTCCGACATTAGCTTTAAAGAAGACAAAGGGCTTGAAAAAATAGCCCAAAAAACAGAAGAAGTTCTTAAAAAAATTAAAGAAAAATACAAGCAACATAATATAAATAGACAACCCTTTGTTTTTATTAAAAACAATTCTGGCACCCATGGAAGAGGTATTCTAACCCTATACTCTGCAGACGATATTTTTAATCTCAATAGAAAACAACGTCAGGAAATGTTTTATGGAAAGAACAAGCAGCCTATTACAGACATTCTTATTCAAGAGGGCATTCCAACATCAAAAATCATAAAAGATTGCATTGGAGAGCCCGTCATTTACCTAGTTAATGGAAAAGTCATTGGCGGTTTTATTCGGGTTCACTGTGATAAAACTGAAGAAGAAAATTTAAACATTAAGGGAATGCGATTTGAACCCTTTGATTGTGAATGTGGGCAAACCTATGGGGTACTTGCTCATATCAGCTGCTTAGCAGCAGCTTTCGAGGAGAAGGAAAACCTATGAAATTTCTCTTCGTGATGGATCCAATTGAAAGTATTAACATTAATACAGACAGCACTTTTGCGCTCATGCTTGAATCACACAATAGAAAACATAAAATATTCTATTGTGAAATTCGTGATCTTTTTATTGAAAAAGGGATAGCTTGCGCCAACTTAAAACAGATCAGTGTGCAAAGAGCTAAAAACCACTGGCAATTAATAAAAGAATGTAAAACCACCCTACAAGACTTTGACTGCATTTTTATGAGAAAAGACCCACCTGTAGATCACAATTACCTCTATGCAACTTATGTTTTAGAACTCGCTTCTAAAAAAACATTCGTGGTGAATGAGCCCGCCTCTCTTAGAAGTTTTAATGAAAAGTTAAGTGTATTTAATTTTCCAGATCTTATACCACCAACTCTTGTTTCAGCAAAAATAGACGATATTTTTTCATTCCAAAATGATGTTAATGGAAATATTGTTGTTAAACCCATATATGGCCATGGTGGTGAAAATGTGTACTTTCTCTCCCAAGATGATCCTAATAAAAAATCACTTTTACAGGCCCTAACACATAATGAAACAAACGCAATTATTGTCCAACAAGCAGTGCCTGAAGCGAAAGCTGGTGATAAAAGAATTATTCTTTTTGATGGGGAGGTGGTAGGCGCCATATTACGAGTTCCACAT
>ORJL010106668.1_pt1 | contig 11999 bp, 9 predicted proteins | sample 1779941 | NCBI WGS metagenome assembly ORJL01 (sample SAMEA104232317, study PRJEB22302) | groundwater metagenome | biome: forest; feature: aquifer; material: groundwater | place: USA | collected 2011-08-07 | depth 5.8 m
CCCTACGGCTGCGATTGACTCCGGCTATGGCGCGATGAATCCGCGCCCTACGGCTGCGTTTGACTCCGGTTATGGCGCGATGAATCCGCGCCCCACGGCTGCGATTGACTCCGGCTATGGCGCGATGAATCCGCGCCCTACGGATGCGATTGACTCCGGTTATGGCGCGATGAATCCGCGCCCTACGCCGCGCCCTACGGCTGCGATTGACTCCGGTTATGGCGCGATGAATCCGCGCCCTACGCCGCGCCCTGTGCGTGTGCGAAACGGCGTAGGTCGCGGGTTCACCGCGACATGATCGGCGCAATGTCACGCCACGTGTTTCGGCGCGATGAATCCGCGCCCTACGGCTGCGATTGACTTCGGCTATGGCGCGATGAATCCGCGCCCTACGGCTGCGCCGTGTGCGGTGTTGCGTAGGTCGCGGGTTTACCGCGACGTGACGTTATATGTCATGTAATAAGCGCGCGGCGAAACGTTAATCTGTCGCGGCGAAACGCTAATCTGTCGCGGCGACGCGGAAACCGATGTAGAAGTCGCGGTCGTTCGAGCCGATGAAAAAGCGGAAATCGTAGCTTACGTAAGCCGGACTATCGACCCACGCGCCGCCGCGCAGCACGCGCCGGCCGCACTCCGCGCTCGTCGCGTCGGGACCGTTTGCGCCTGGGTGGTCGTCGCGAAAGCATTCCTCGGTCCATTCCCACGCGTTGCCTAACGTATCGTAGAGGCCGAATGCGTTCGGCGGGTAACTGCCGACGGGCGCCGTGGAAGCGTACTTGTCGTCGCATTCGTGGAAGAGCCAGCTTGCCGTGCCCGGCACATCGCGCTTTGCGCTCGCGTCGGCTACGTTGGCGTAAGCGCAGGCATCGATCGCATTGTCGCCCCAGGGCCGCGACGCTCGATTGCCCGCGCGCGCGGCGTATTCCCACTCGACCTCGGTGGGCAGGCGATAGGTTCTCCCCGCCTTCTTCGATAACCAATCGGTGTATGCCTTGGCATCGCCCCAGTTGACGCAGACAACCGGGTCGTTGTCGCTTTGCGGAAAACCGGGATTGCGCCAGTCTTTCGTTGCGTCCTGCCAGTATCTGCTGCCGCCCCAGACAAAGCAGCTGCCGCTTGTCGTACGGCCGCTTGCCTGCACGAACTGCGCGAACTGCGCCTTGGTCACTTCGTATTTGCCGAGGCCGATCGCATTCGCAATTGCCACGGAACGCTGCGGACCTTCGCCTCCCATTTGCCCGGCCTCGCCGTTGGGCGCGCCGATGGTGACGTTCCCCGGCGGAATCACCACCATTTCGGGGCAATCGGCGCAGTCGCGAAACACCGTCCCCGCGGCGAGACGCTGCAAGCTATTTTGTTGCGGCGCGGACGCGCGCGCCCGCTCGTGCGCTGCCGCAGTGTCGGAATTGCGCTGCTGTGCGAGTAGATGCGAACCGCCCGACGCGAGCAACAGCAGAGCAACTATCCAGCGCAGAATGCCGATAAAGACGATGATCTCCCTGACCAGCTTCGTTATGCCCGCATGTTGGCACCATTGCAGCGGCGCTTCAAGTCAGTTGCACTGGTCTGCCCTGAAGATAAACGAATTCCTGCGAGGGCGATGCAGCCCGGGCAATGCAGGCCTCTTCGAATCATCCCACCGTCCGCGCTTATTCTCCGACTGCAAGCGCAGGACGCCCGCTTTGAACATCGCAGAACACTCGGTAAAGAAAAAGCCCCTCGAAAGGGGCTTCTTCTGCAATTTCGAATACTCTTGCTGCTACTGCGGTGCACTGCGGCGGGCTTCAGAAACTATAGTTGGCGGAGTGGACGGGACTCGAACCCGCGACCTCTGCCGTGACAGGGCAGCATTCTAACCAACTGAACTACCACTCCTCGGTGCAACTTGGTGGGTGCTGACGGGGTCGAACCGCCGACATTCGCCTTGTAAGGGCGACGCTCTACCAACTGAGCTAAGCACCCTCTTGGAAGCGGACGGCAAACATGCCGCGCACCGGCCTCCAAAAAGGGCGCTAGTTTAACGCATCTTTCAGTGCTTTGCCAGCGCGGAATTTCGGCACGCGCGCCGCCTTGATCTTGATGCTTGCGCCGGTGCGCGGATTGCGCCCGTTGCGCGCCGCGCGCTTGCCGACGTAGAACGTGCCGAATCCTACCAGCGTCACCATGCCGCCTTTCTTCATGGCGGTCTTGATTGCGGTAACGGATGCATCCAGCGCGCGGCCGGCGGCGGCTTTGGAGATATCGGCTGACTTGGCGATTTGATCGATCATTTCGGATTTATTCACGTAGAACCCCCTTTTTGAATTTTCGAACAAAAAAAACAGAAATCCTGAATGGGTGCGAAAGACCGGAATGGATATGCGGCTTGCGTGTAGGCTGCGGGTGCTTATTATCGCGTCTGCCCGACAGTGCTATACGATCTTTATAGCAAGCGCCGTTCGCGCATGTCAAGTGTATTTCAGGATCGCTCTGCGCGCCGTCAGTGCGTAATGACGCCGCTTATCGGTTGACCGTCACCTGCCGGTGGAATCGGCGCGACGTCGTCTTTCTTGGCCAGCGGTTGCGGCTTATGCTCGAGTGCGAGTTCGAGCACCTGATCGATCCATTTGACCGGCACGATATCCAGCCGATTTTTCACGTTCTCGGCAATTTCCGCGAGGTCCTTGACGTTTTCTTCCGGAATCAGAACCGTTTTGATGCCGCCGCGGTGCGCCGCAAGCAGTTTTTCCTTCAGCCCGCCTATGGGCAGCACCTCACCGCGCAGCGTGATTTCGCCCGTCATGGCTACGTCGGCGCGCACCGGTATGCCGGTGAGTATCGACACCATCGCGGTGCAAATGCCGATACCGGCGCTCGGGCCGTCCTTGGGTGTGGCGCCCTCGGGCAGGTGAATGTGCAAGTCGATCTTCTGGTAGAAATCCTCGGCGACGCCAAGCTTGGCCGAGCGGCTGCGCACCACCGTCAGCGCGGCCTGGATCGACTCCTGCATCACCTCGCCGAGCTTGCCGGTGGTGATACTCTTGCCTCTGCCGGGCATGACCACGGCTTCGATGGTCAGCAGTTCGCCGCCGACCTCGGTCCATGCAAGCCCCGTGACCTGTCCGACCTGGTTTTGCTTTTCGGCGATGCCGAAGGTGTATTTTTGCACGCCCAGGAATTTGTCCAGGTTCTTCGCCGTGACCACGATCTTGCTCTCGCGGCTCTTCGTAACCAGAGTCTTCACCACCTTGCGGCAGATCTTGGATATTTCGCGCTCGAGACTGCGCACACCCGCTTCGCGGCTGTAGTAGCGGATAACGTCGCGGATCGCCGATTCCGTGATCGAAACCTCGCCGGCCTTGAGCCCGTTGTTCTTGAGCTGCTTGGGCAACAGGTAGCGCGTGGCGATGTTTATTTTCTCGTCCTCGGTATAGCCGGAAAGGCGGATGACTTCCATGCGATCGAGCAGCGCCGGCGGAATGTTGAGCGTGTTCGCGGTCGCGACGAACATGACTTCCGACAGGTCGTACTCGACCTCGACGTAGTGGTCGACAAAAGTGTGGTTCTGTTCCGGGTCCAGCACTTCGAGCAGCGCGGAAGACGGGTCACCGCGGAAATCCATGCCGAGCTTGTCCACTTCGTCGAGCAGGAACAGGGGATTACGCACGCCGATTTTCGTCATGTTCTGCAGGATCTTGCCCGGCATCGAACCGATGTAGGTGCGCCGATGGCCGCGTATCTCCGCCTCGTCGCGAACCCCGCCCAGGGACATGCGCACGAACTTGCGGTTGGTCGCGCGCGCGATGGATTGGCCCAAAGAAGTCTTGCCGACGCCGGGCGCGCCCACCAGGCACAGGATCGGCGCCTTCACCTTGTCCACGCGGCTTTGCACGGCGAGGTACTCGACGATGCGCTCCTTCACCTTCTCCAGCCCGTAATGATCGGCATCGAGCACTTTCTCGGCCGCGGCGATGTCTCTTGAAATCTTGCAGCGCTTCTTCCAGGGCAGCCCCACCAGTATGTCGATATAGTTGCGCACCACGGTGGCTTCGGCCGACATCGGCGACATCAGGCGCAGCTTCTTCAGTTCCGCTTCTGCTTTGGTGCGCGCGTCCTTGGGCATGCGCGCCGCCTTGATCTTTTTCTCGATTTCGTCCAGATCGGCGCCGTCCTCGCCTTCGCCCAATTCCTTCTGGATCGCCTTGACCTGTTCGTTCAGGTAATACTCGCGCTGGCTTTTCTCCATCTGGCGTTTGACGCGGCCGCGGATGCGCTTTTCCACCTGCAGGATGTCGATCTCGGTCTCGAGCTGCGCCAGCAAATGCTCCAGGCGCGCCTTGACGTCGAACATCTCGAGTACCTGCTGTTTCTGCTCCAGTTTGAGGGGCAAGTGCGCGGCGACCGTGTCGGCGAGCCGCCCCGCCTCGTCAATACCGCCAAGGGAAGTCAGGATCTCGGGCGGAATCTTCTTATTCAGCTTCACATACTGGTCGAACTGGGTCACCAGCGCCCGGCGCATGGCCTCCACTTCGTTGTTGTCGCTCGCATCGGCAGGAACGGGACGGGCCACGGCGACATAATGGGTGCGCTGATCCTCGATTTGCTTGATCACGGCGCGCTGGCCGCCTTCGACCAGCACTTTCACTGTCCCATCAGGCAACTTCAGCATCTGCAATATGTTGGCAATGCAACCGATCTGGTACATGTCGTCGGCGGCGGGCTCGTCTTTTGCGGCCGACTTCTGCGCCGCGAGCATGATGCTCTTGCCCGCGTCCATGGCGATTTCCATCGCTTTGATCGATTTCGGTCGGCCGACGAACAGCGGGATCACCATGTGCGGAAAAACCACGACGTCGCGCAGCGGCAATAACGGGAACTGGATCAGATCGGAAGATAGCTCAATGGCAGGCATGGCGACGGTACCTCGAGGGGATATTAATTAATTAGATGGGGGGCGGGAGTCCTTAGTTCAAGCCCGCCGCCCGGCTCAGGAGTGAGACCCTGCGACCTTGGGCGGGTCGGAGTAGATCAATAAGGGCTTGCCGTCGCCTTGGACCGTGGGTTCATCGATAACCACTTTGCTGACGTTCTCCATGGTCGGCAACTCGTACATCGTGTCGAGCAGCACCTGTTCGAGTATGGAGCGCAGTCCGCGCGCCCCGGTCTTGCGTGCAAGAGCCTTCTGCGCAATGGCCGCAAGCGCGGGCGGGCGCACTTCCAGTTCCGCGCCTTCCATGCCGAATAGCCTCTGGTATTGCTTGATCAATGCATTCTTGGGTTGCGTCAGGATCTGCATCAAAGCCGCTTCGTCCAGCTCTTCCAGCGTGGCGATTACCGGCATGCGCCCGACGAACTCGGGAATCAGACCATACTTGATCAGATCCTCGGGCTCCACTGCGCGCAATACCGCGGTGATGTCCTTGCTGTCCGTGATACTGCGCACCTCGGCGCCGAAACCGATGCCGCTTTTCTCCGAACGATTGCGTATGATCTTGTCCAGCCCGTCGAACGCGCCGCCGCAAACGAAGAGGATGTTGGTCGTGTCGACCTGGACAAAATCCTGGTTCGGGTGCTTTCTGCCGCCCTGCGGCGGCACCGAGGCGATGGTGCCCTCGATGAGCTTCAACAAAGCCTGCTGCACGCCTTCGCCCGAAACGTCGCGGGTGATCGACGGGTTGTCCGATTTCCTCGAGATCTTGTCGATCTCATCGATATAGACGATGCCGCGCTTGGCCTTGTCCACGTCGTAGTCGCAGTTCTGCAGCAGCTTCTGGATGATGTTTTCCACATCTTCGCCGACATAACCCGCCTCGGTCAGCGTGGTGGCGTCGGCGATGACGAACGGCACGTTCAATAAGCGCGCCAGCGTCTGCGCGAGCAGAGTCTTGCCCGAACCGGTCGGCCCGATCAACAGGATGTTCGATTTCGCGAGCTCGACCTCGTCGTTCTTGGTCAGGTGCTTGAGCCGTTTGTAATGGTTATATACCGCAACCGACAGGATGCGCTTCGCCAGCTCCTGGCCGATGACATATTCATCGAGGATGTCGCAGATTTCCTTCGGCGTGGGCAGGTCCGACTTGGCCGGTTTGCCGCTCTTGTCGCTCGAAGTCTCCTCGCGAATGATATCGTTGCACAGCTCGATGCATTCGTCGCAGATGAACACCGATGGCCCGGCGATAAGCTTCCTCACCTCATGCTGGCTCTTGCCGCAGAAGGAACAGTGCAGAAGCTTTTCACCCGAGTTCTTTTCGGTCATCTAAACCTCGTTCTTCGTGTCGGCGCGATTGCTCAGCACATGATCGACCAAACCGTACTTTACCGCTTCTTCGGCGGACATGAAATTGTCGCGATCGGTATCGCGCGCGATGGTTTCTACGTTTTGTCCGGTGTGCTTGGCCAGCATTTCGTTCAAGCGCCCGCGCAGATACAGAATCTCCTTGGCATGGATCTCGATGTCCGAGGCCTGTCCCTGGAAGCCGCCCATGGGTTGATGGATCATCACGCGCGAATTGGGCAGGCAGTAGCGCTTGCCCTTGGCCCCCGCACAGAGCAGGAACGAGCCCATGCTGGCAGCCTGGCCTACGCACAGCGTGCTCACATCCGGCTTGATGAACTGCATCGTGTCGTAGATCGCAAGCCCCGCGGAAACCGAACCGCCGGGCGAGTTGATGTACAACGATACATCCTTGTCGGGGTTTTCCGACTCGAGAAACAACAACTGCGCGACGATCAGGTTGGCAGTCATTTCGTTCACGACCCCCACCAGGAACACGACGCGCTCCTTGAGCAAGCGCGAGTAGATGTCGTAGGCGCGCTCTCCCCGGCCGCTCTGCTCGATGACCATGGGGATCAAACCCAGGCCCTGGGGGCTTTCAAACTCGGCCTGCGGTCTCCAGTTCGGCCTCATGCCATCGCCTCCTTACGTTCGCCACTATGCGCGGCATCCCACTGTCGGCGATTGGCGGCATTCGCCCTGGTCGCATCCCCGCTTCGCGGGGCCCCTGCTCTTAGGCTCATGCTGCCTTCCCCATGTATTCATCGAAGTTCACCGCTTTGTCTTCGACCTTGGCGTGATCGAGCACCCAGGCGACGACATTGTCTTCGAGCGCCAGGCTTTCGAGCTCCGACAGGCGCTGCGGCTGCGAATAAAACCATTTTACCACCTCATCCGGCTTCTCGTAGCTCTGCGCCTGCTCTTCCACCATCGCCCGCACCTGCTCGGGCTTGGCCGCCAGCCCCTGCGCCTTCGTCAGTTCGGCGATGATCAGGCCCAGGGATACCCGGCGTTGCGCCTGCCGCTCGAACATCTCGGGGTTGATCGGCATGTTCTCGATCTTCATTCCGCGCGCCTGCAGGTCGTTGCGCGCGGCTTGCACCAGGCGCTGCGTTTCCATTTCGATCAGCGACTTGGGCAGATCGAGCTTGGTTGTATCGAGCAGCGCCTGCATGGCCATATTCTTGATATCGGCCTGCGTGCGCTTTTTCACCTCGCGCTCGATATTCGCCTTGACCTCGGCGCGCATTTTGGCTTGATCGCCGTCGGCGACGCCGAGCGAGCGTGCAAATTCGGCGTCGATCTCGGGCAGCTGCGCCTCCTCGACCGACTTGACCGTCAACTCGAAGCTCGCGCTCTTCCCGGCCACGTCCTTGCCGTGATAATCCGCGGGAAAAGTCATATCGAAGGTCTTGCTTGCACCGGCCGCAAGCCCCATCGCATTGGCTTCGAACTCGGGCAGCATCTGCTTTTCCCCGAGAACGAAGGCGAAACCGCTCGCCTTGCCGCCCTCGAACTCGACGCCATCGATCTTGCCCAGAAAATCCACGGTCACGCGGTCGCCCGCTGCCACCGGCCGCTCCACCTTGTGGAACTTGCGGCGCTGCTTGCGCAGCATCTGCAACGTCTTGTCGACCTCGGCCTCGCCGACGCTAAGCGTCGGACGTTCGATCTTGCTCGCGCTGAGGTCTCCGACCACAACCTCCGGATAGACTTCGAAGGTCGCACTGAATTCGACGCTCTTGGCATCGGCATTGCCGGTCTTGGGCTCGATCCGTGGATAACCGGCCACCCTGAGGTTCTGCTCGCGCACGGCGTCGGTGAACGCCTTCTGCACCGCGTCGCCGACAACCTCGGAACGCACCTGAGGTCCGTACTGCTGGGCGACGAGCTTCAACGGCACTTTGCCCGGGCGAAAACCCGCCATGCGCAAGGTGCGCGACATCTTTTTCAGCCGCTCATCCACCTGCTTTTCGATTTCTTCCACCGGCACCGCCATGTTCAGGCGGCGCTCGAGCGGGCCCGTATTTTCCACGCTTGTTTGCATCGAATTCCCTTAAAGTCCGTAAGAGCCTGTTTCGACATGAGGGGATACCTTCCCTCAAACTCCCCTATATCGGCCCGTTGCAAAACTCATTTTGCAACGGGTTCTGAGTAAGCTCGGCAATCCGAGAGCCCAATCGCCTTTGCATCGCGCGCCGCAGATACTGCCCGGCATGGTGCGAAGGAAGGGACTCGAACCCATATGCCGTAAGGCGCTGGAACCTAAATCCAGTGCGTCTACCAATTCCGCCACCTTCGCGCGGCTGCAATTTTACGCGATTTCCCCCTATACTGTCAGCCCGAACGTTAAGTAATTCCTCAAGAATTTCAAGCGAATGTCCGTAGGCCACTACGAGAATTTCCCGGTCGCCTCCGCACTCCTGCCGGGCCGATTGCGCCATCCGGTCACGGTCATTTACCGCTTTGCGCGTTCGGCCGACGATTTTGCCGACGAAGGCGACCTGCCCGCCAGCGCCCGGCTCGCGCAGCTAGATGATTATCGTCAGGAATTAGGGCGACTGGAGACTGGCCCCGCGCCGACGCGGCCGCTATTTGTCGAACTCGGGCAAATCGTGCGCGAGTTCGGTCTTCCGCTGCAGCTCTTTCGCGACCTCTTGGACGCCTTTGCGCAGGACGTGGTCAAGAACCGCTATGCGAATTTCACCGAAGTCATGGACTATTGCCGCCGCTCGGCCGACCCGGTCGGCCGGCTGCTGCTGCATCTGTTCGGCGCCGCGACCGAGTGCAATCTCGCGCGCTCGGACGCCATCTGCAGCAGCCTGCAATTGATCAACTTCTGGCAGGACATCGCCCTCGACTGGCGCAAGAACCGGATTTACCTGCCGCAGGACGAGATGCGCCGCTACGGCGTCAGCGAGGACCAGATCGCGGCCGGTGCGATTGGCGGCGAGTGGAAAGACTTCATGCAGTTTCAGGTCGAGCGCGCGCGCGCGTTGATGAAGTCCGGGGCGTCCCTCGGACGAGACCTGCCCGGTCGCATCGGCCTGGAGATACGCACCATCGTCCAGGGCGGGCTGCGCATCCTGGAAAAAATCGACAAGGTCAAAGGCGACGTCTACCATCACCGGCCGATACTCAAAGCGTACGATTGGCCCTTCCTGCTGCTACGCGCGTTTTGAAAATCTCCACCGTGACCCCGGACGAATACTGTCAACAAAAGGCAGCGCAAAGCGGGTCGAGCTTTTATTACTCGTTCCTGTTCCTGCCGCCCGAACGCCGCCGCGCCATCACCGCGCTCTACGCCTTCTGCCGTGAGGTGGACGATATCGTCGACGAATGCACCGACGTCGGCGTTGCGCAAATGAAGCTCGAATGGTGGCGGCAGGAACTCGCCCGGCTTTACTCAGGCGCCCCGCAGCATCCGGTCGCACGGGCGCTCGCGCCCGCGCTCGAGCCCTTTGGCATCAAACAAGCGCTCCTCGCCGAAATCATCGACGGCATGCAGATGGACCTTACCCAGAACCGCTACCTCGATTTTGCCGCGCTGGAACAGTACTGCCATCGCGTCGCCGGCGTGGTCGGTCTCTTAGCCGCTGCCATTTTCGGCTACAGCGACGAGCGCACGCTGACCTATGCCCATACCCTCGGGCTCGCGTTTCAGCTCACGAACATCATCCGCGACGTCGGCGAAGACGGCCGCAAGGGACGCATCTATCTGCCATTGAGCGAATTGCGGCAATTCGAGGTGCGCGCCCAAGACATCTTGCACGCGCGCCAGAGCGAGAATTTCGCGCGCCTGATGGCGTTTCAGATCGAGCGCGCCGAGCGCTATTACGCGCAGGCGCTGGCACAATTGCCCGACGTCGACCGCAAGGCACAGCGACCCGGCCTGATCATGGCGGCGATCTACCGTACGCTGCTGAAAGAAATAGAAGACGACGGCTGCCAGGTGCTGACGCAGCGCACGGCGTTGACGCCGGTGCGCAAGCTCTGGATCGCGTGGAAGACCTGGATGGCGGCGTGAGCGTCGCCATTATCGGCGCGGGCTGGGCCGGGATGGCCGCAGCGGTGAAGCTTGCCGAGGCGGGAATTCCGGTCAGCGTGTTCGAGGCCGCGCGGCACTTGGGCGGTCGCGCGCGCGCGGTCGAGGTCGAAGGCATCGCGCTCGATAACGGCCAGCACGTTTTGATCGGTGCCTACCGCGAAACGCTCGCTTTGATGCGCACCGTGGGCGCCGATCCGGAAAAGCTGCTGCTGCGCGCGCCGCTCGCCATCGAATACCCGGGCAAATTCAAGCTGCGCACACCGCGCCTTCCCGCGCCCTGGCATCTGCTCACGGCACTGCTGACGGCAAAGGGATTGGCGCTAGACGAAAAGCTGGCCGCCATGCGCTTCATGCGCACCATGCGCGCTTGCGCCTACCGCATCGCGGCCGATATGCCGGTCGGCGAATTGCTCGTGCGCTACCGTCAGAGGGGCGCGCTTGCGCGCTTCCTGTGGGAACCATTGTGTGTGTCCGCACTTAATACACCTGCGACATCCGCGTCGGCGCAGGTATTCCTCAATGTACTGCGCGACGCTCTGGGCGCAGGGCGCGAAAATAGCGACTTCCTGATTCCGCGGGCCGATCTGGGCAAGCTATTTCCAGAACCGGCCGCCGCGTATGTTTGCGCAAGAGGCGGCTCGGTGCGAACGCGAACAGCGGTGGGAACGCTCGAAAGACTGGCCGACGGCTTTGTTCTCGATGGCAATAGCGCGCGCTACAGCCACGTGATTGTCGCAGTCGGGCCGCATCAAATCGACAGCCTGCTCGGATCGTTTCCCGCGCTCGCGACCACACGCCGGTACGCGGCCGCCTTCGCCTACGAGCCGATCTACACCTGCTACCTGCAGTATCCGCAAAACATCCGCATGCCCCGGCCCATGACCGGCTTCGACGGCGGCACCATACAATGGATTTTCGATCGGGGCCGGTTGAATGGTATCGCCGGGTTGCTCGCCGCGGTCATCAGCGCGCGCGGCGAACATCAGAACTTCTCCCAGGACGCGGTCGCAAGGGCCATACACCGCGAGCTCTCGACAACGCTACCCGGACTGCCCGAGCCGCGCTGGTCGCGCGTCATCGCGGAAAAGCGCGCCACCTTCTCCTGCCGTCCGGGCGTCGTCCGGCCTGGCAACCGGACTGCTGTAGACAATCTATATCTCGCCGGCGACTACACCGCCAGCGACTACCCGGCGACGCTCGAAGCGGCCGTGCGCAGCGGCGCGCAGGCGGCGCGATTGGTGCAGCAGCGCATAGACGCGGCGTCATAGACCTAAGCCGCATCACTCGAATTGGCGTGACACATTTGCGCGGCCGGCGTCCCGTCCGCGCGGATCGCCGATCGCGCGCGTAGGGCGCGGCTTCAGCGCGCCATTTCACGCGTAGTCAGCGTACCAGTCCGTACGTATTCCCCGGCATCGCCACGGCGCGGTAAACCCGCGCCCTACGCTTCTGCGTAGTCGTCACGGCGCGGTAAACCCGCGCCCTACGCTTCTGCATTGTCGTCACGGCGCGGTAGACCCGCGCCCTACGCTTCTGCTGCCAGCGACTACCCGGCGACGCTCGAAGCGGCCGTGCGTAGCGGCGCGCAGGCGGCGAGATTGGTGCAGCAGCGCATAGACGCGGCGTCATAGACCTAAGCCGCATCACTCGAATTGGCGTGACACATTTGCGCGGCCGGCGTCCCGTCCGCGCGGATCG
>ORJL010844828.1_pt1 | contig 11998 bp, 10 predicted proteins | sample 1779941 | NCBI WGS metagenome assembly ORJL01 (sample SAMEA104232317, study PRJEB22302) | groundwater metagenome | biome: forest; feature: aquifer; material: groundwater | place: USA | collected 2011-08-07 | depth 5.8 m
GAGAGCCTATGTTCGCACATCCAAGGGGCGAGAGATCACCACGGCCTTACTGGCTGCACGGCAAGCAGATGTGCACCAGCGTACTAAATCAGCCGCGTGGAAATCTTCTCGAAAATGCGTGATTCAGAGTCATTGCACTACAGAGGCACGGAGAAAGAGCCCGAACAGGCTGGGTTGTCTGGCTCCTTCTTCTCTGTACCTCTGTGCCTCAGTGGTTCAAAGGACGAGTTGCGCGACCGCGAGGTCGAGGCGTTGCCTGGTTTCCGCTCCAACGAGCGTCCTCCAGGAGTCTTTGGGGCGGGCCTAACGGGTCACCTCAAGAACCGCAATGCCCGTTGTGCCTCGGCGACCTTGCTGCTTGCCGCATGGTGAAAGCACCGCATCGCCTGTTTTCGGTCCTGCTCAACGCCGTGACCACGCCAGTGCAGCTTGCCGAGCCAGTAGAACGATCGGACGTGTCCCGCCTCGGACGCTCGCGTGAACCACGTCAGCGCGTCCGAAAAGTCTCCGTCGCCATACGCAATCTGCCCGAGGCTGAACATGGCTCTCGGTTCCCCGCGTCGTGCGGACTCACGATACCACCTTCTCGCTCGTTCAACGTTACGTTCTACCCCGACGCCGTTCAGGTAGAACCAACCCATCGCGAGCACGGCATCCGCATGGCCGCCGTGCGCCGCCTCGGCATTGAGTGCGAACGCACGCCTCTCGTCTTTGGCGACTCGGTGTCCCTGCAGCAGGCCGAGCGATTCGACGTAGAGGTGGTTCACGCGCGACGATGTCAAGGATCTTGACCACCGATCGCAGGATGACAGAGATCCGTGGGTAAACAATCTCCGGGGCGCCAGATCCGGCCTGGTGGGCATCCTGTTCACCGGCTCAAGGCTTCACATTTGGGAATGCCCGCTCCATGACATCGAGGGCGAACCGGGCTGAAACTGTCGCTCGACCGGCGCCCATCTCAATGCCGACTTCGATGGCTTCAAGAATCTCGTGTATCGTGGCGCCGCATGCTGCTGCCTGGTCAATATGCCACTGCATACATGATTCGCAGTCCATCTGCACGGAGATCCCGATGGCAATCAACTCCTTTGTCTTCTTCGGGAGAGCGCCGTCGGCATAGGTGGCTTTCTCCATCTGGAGAAAAGCCTCGTAAACCTTCGACTTCAGCGAAACGAGTCTCTGATGTGCCTTCTTCCGTTTGCGGGAGATCTCATCGAGTTTGTCCATTGTCATTCTCCATCTGTTCGGTTGCGTCATCAAGCGCCGTTCTCCGCGATCCGGGCTTTTACCAGCTTCCGCACAAGGGCCGCCGGCAGAGGCTTACCCGGCTGGAAGCGGACAGTGCCCTTGCCGTTGTCGAAGTCCTTGAGATCATCCTTGTGAGCCACCGCCGTGCGAGAACTCATCAGGTACAAGGCGCAATGCTTCGAGGCAGCGCCAAAGGCGACGAGCATTTTGCCGTCGAGGCGGAAAGCAGCGAGCTGGTAGCTGATGCACTCCTCAGCCTTCGGCGCCGCGGCTTTGATGGTCTTCCGAAGTTTCTCAAGCGCGATCCTCTTATCTTCGGGCACGCGCGCGAGGTAGTCGTCGATGTTCTTGGGCTTACCGGCCGTGGCTTGTGCCGCGGAGGGTCCTCGGCTGGTTTGTGTTGGATTCATGTGATTTCGTTTAGTTTGGTGACTTCAGTCGCGCGATGCGTCTGACGCCGCCTAACGGTTCACCGCCCTTCTGACAAAAGTCTGCCTATCTCCCAATGGTGCCCGAAGGGATCGACGATTCGTCCAAGGCGCCAACCGTGCTGGTTGTTGACGGGCCACACCACGCTGGCACCGGACGAAACGGCCCGTTCGAAGGCAGCATCCGGGTCCTCCACGATCAGCACCATCCGCACAGAACCACCGCCGAGGGATTCGGGGCTGAAGTTGAAGTGCTCCGGAGATTCGTCGGCGAGCCAGAATTCGGCCCCGTTCACGGCCAACTGTGCGACCACCGTCCTTTCCGGGCTTTCCACGCGGAACAACTCGACGGCTCCGAAGGCGGCCTTGTAGAACTCGATGGCACTGACCCCGCGCCGAACGGAGAGCATTGGGGCTATCGCGGTTTGCTGCTTCCGGGCTACCTGGGGATCATTGGTCATGGGACATGTGCTCCCCCGCTGAGTTCAGCGGCTGGCTCACAGAGTGCCTTGTACCGCCGGCTGGCCGGCTAAGAACCAAGCGAGTTATCGTGAACCTTATATGCACGGTGCAAAATGGTAATCGGATTTCCTGGGCAGGGCAAACGCAAATCTCCAAGAGGCAAAAGCTGAGGCACAGAGGCGCCGAGAAGGCGCCGGAGGAATACGAGCTTGTTTCGCTCCTCCTCCTCCGTGCCCCTGAGCCTCCGTGGTTCACAGCTCCCGCGCTGTGCGCGCTACTTGGCCAATTCATAGGCCAGGACCACCGATGTGTTTGGTTTCGCCAGTTCGACCGTCCAGCCGTCCGCCAGTTTGGCTCCGGGGATGACCTCGGTTTTGACTTCGCCGACTTTGGTGATCCGGTAGTTGCGCTCGGGGGCGACTCCGCGCAAGCGGACATCCGCGGACCGGTAGCTCGATTCCGCAAGACGAAGCAGGACCACAAAGCCCTGGTTAGCCTCGGGGTCGTGGAACTGCCAGCCCACCCAACCGGAGCCGTCGCGGTTCTGGGGGAATAGCTGGTGGTAATCCTTGTTCAGCAGGTGTCGCACAGTCTTGTAGTTGGCGATCTGCTGGCGCAGCAACGCTTTCGCATCGGGCGTGAGCTTGGTCAGGTCGGCGCCGAAACCGAGCGGCCCGCCAAAGAGGCTGTGCACGTCGAAAACGCTTTGGATCGCAAGCAGGTTTGCGTTCAGCAGCCCACCCGGCAGGAGGCAGTTGCCGCCGGTCTCATGGAATCGCATCACCGGGAGACGGCTGGTGTCGTCGCTCTTCCAGAAGGTGTGGGAACGCTTCACAGTTTCAAGGTCGATCCGCCGGCCGCCGCTCGCGCAACCTTCGATCAGCAGATCGGGATACTTCGCCCTTAAGCGGTCCAGCAGTTCGTAGAGTCCCTCCACGTGCCGGATTTGCGCCAGTCCGCGCGTGTCGGGCGCGTCCATTTTGTCCCAGGCGGGCAGGGGATCCATGTTGAAGTCGAAGCGGATCCAGTTCACGCGCCCTTCGTCGATGTAGGTGGTCATCATGGAGAGAATCCAGGCGCGGCAGTCCGCATTTCCCAGATCCACCAGCCCCCCGTGAATCCATTCGGGATGTTCCCGCGCGAGCCGCGTGCCGGCATCCGCGCGCTCAGGCTCGAACCAGAGGCCAAGCTTCATCCCCTTCGCGGCCACGTGATCGCCAATGGGTCGAAGACCGTTCGGGAACTTGGTGCGGTCGATGGTCCAATTGCCAACACCCTGGGGAAAACCGCCCTCAAACCAGCCGGCGTCGATGCAGAAGTACTCGATGCCCGCCTCGGCGGCCTCGTCCGCTTCGCGTTTCAGCAACGCTTCATCGATTCTGTTATCGAGGACAAACCAGGAGTTCCACGACACGGGCGGCAACGGTTTCTTTCCGCCTAAGCCGGGCAGATACTTGTCGTGGAGCACGCGGCGCAAAGCGTTGCCGCCGTCGGCTGGACTGCCTTGAAAAGCCCCCAGCAAGATGCTCGGCGTGAGGATGGATTCGCCCGGCGGTATCTTCAACTTCGTGCCTGGCATGTGCGCCTTGAGGTGGAGCGAATCTCCCGGTGGCGGAACATCGAGGTCCGCCTGCCACTGGCCCGACCAGCCGACGCCGACGAAGATGCCACCACCGCGGGCGTCGTCGCGCAGTAGGAAGAATGGAAGGTCTTTATTGGAAGAGCGTCCCCCGGTCGCTGAGAGCGTTTTGCTGCCGAGGGCCGTCTCAGACAGGGCAAAGCCGAGCCCCGCGTCGGTGAACCCGCCATCCAGCCCGCCCGTGCTATGGGTGAGTCGGACCTTCCCCGGGCTTGCTTTTCCGATCAGGTCCAGGGCATTCACGTCCGAAAGCATAGCTGTCGGTTCCTGGCCGGAATTGCTGAACGTCCACCGGAACTCCATCGCGGACAGGTCCTTGAACACTTCCGCCCGCCAGGTGGCGACCAGCCCTCCGCCCGGTTCGCTCCAAGTGAGCTCGTGGATCAAGCGGTCTTCCTTTTCCACCACTGGCTTTTCCGCGCGCGGCCAACTGGCCAGCAGGTTGGTCGAAGAAATCCCACCGTAAGCGAAGGAAGCGGGCAGCCGGTCTTGGTTCAGAAAAGGCGGCTGGAGAGAGGATGCTACTGCATCGCTCAGATAGGTCACCTTGTCGGTGGCGTCCATCAGTCTGGCCTCCGCCCAATCCGCCTGATCGTACGAGATGCCATCTCCAGCATCTGTGACGACAAGCTCCAGGTGGCGTGCGCCCGCGACAGAAACGTCGAGCCGGATCGCGTCCTCCTGCCCGCGGCACACCGGCGTCCGCGCCACCTCGGTACCGTCCACCTTCACGACAAACACGACACTGCCTTTGGTCCCCGTGTCGTAGTTATTATCGATGCCGACCTCGGCCAGGAAGCGTTTGAACTCGCTGTTGAGCGCGAACACCGCCCGCCCATTGGCGTGCGCCCCGAGGCCCTTCTCGAACCGTTTGGAGCCAATTTGGATCGGCGTGCGGGTGTGGCAGGAGCGATCGGGCGTCAGCACGGCCCAATCCTGCTGCGCGGTCTCCAACTCAACCGGTTGTTTTACCCTCGCGCCGGCTCCCGCCAGCTTCAGACCTGTTCGCGCCAGGAATTGCTCGAATACGGCTGACGTATCACCAGCCGCGGGGTCCGCAGCCTCCACTCCGGAGCTCACTCCGACAAGAGCGGCAAGGCCCAAAGATACCGACGCAATGATCCTCTTCATGTTCTCAACAGTCGCACGAACACATTATCGCTGTCTGCGACGTTCATCAACGCATTCAACAGTGAATATCGTGGCAGAATCGCCGGCCGATGACAAACCGGATTGTGGATGAGAATTGCTGAACGCAAACCGGCTGGAGCTGGAGTGCCATCCAGGTTGCCTTGGAAGGCAATTTCGCGGTGGTCATGGCGGCGAAACCCAATGTCCACGCTTTCAACGAACAGGACGGCGGCGCGCGCGCGGATCGAGCGGGCTGCGGTCATGAGTTCGTCCAGACCGCGCCGGGCAAAGTCGGCGCGCATGCGGCCCGTTTCACCGCCTCGTGCGACGCGCAGCCCGACGGTTGGAGCATGCGCGGACGGGACTTTCCCGTGCCGCTTGACCTGACTGGCTGTCGCGCCATTCGGGCTTGGGTCCACGGAGATGGCCGGGGCGAGGCGCTGAAGATCCAGCTTTACGACGGGGTGGGCGGTTACCGGGACAACTACGTGTCCATTGATTTCCAGGGCTGGCGCCAGGTTACCTTGACCAACTGCCCGATCAACTCGCTGCGCTACGACCGGCTTACCACGTTGAGCTTCTACTCCGACGCGTCGTGTACGAGCCGTGGCGCGAAATCAAACCCGGTGCCACGAACGCCGCGACTTGGCGCATCCGCGTCAAAGACGACTTGGCGCGTGTCGGGATCCAAATCCACGCGCCGCACGGCACGGAGATCCTTGACCCTTACGTCGAACTCGGCAGCCAGCGCTGGAGCTGGCAAGGCACACTGGCCGAGGGCCAATTCCTGTTCTTCTGGCCGGGCGAGCCCATCACCCGCTACGGCTCCAAGCTCAAGAACCCGGAACGGAGGCAAAGCGCCGCGTGAGGGCACGCGGCCTACAGGAGACGGACAAGAATCCCATGCGCTGTAGGCCCGGTCCCCTGACCGGGCGAGTTTTCAAACAGGCTCTGATCGCGAATGGTGGCGATCGCGATCAGCGAAAAACCCTCTCCTCGATTCCCTCATGGGGTCGTCGCCAGCGTGGATAGGATTCCATTATCGCTGGTTGCCCCGACGAAAAACAGGACAGCGAATCCGCTAACAAAGAACAGCCATGTGGCGCCAGAAATGAGAATAGACAGCGTGCTGCGATTCAATCCCTAAGAAAGAACTGATCTCGCGGCGTTCGCCGGATCATAGCCGACGAGCACCGTCTTTGCGGATGAAAGGCGGTCGGCGATCGCCTGGTGAGCGGCGCGCCCGCTGCCTTGAGATCGGGGAACGGGAGGATTTGGGCACGAGGTTGCCCATTGACGCTCGCGGCGGCGAAAGGTACACTATCCGGAAGCCCTGCGAACGGCGATAGGTCATGGTTATGTCGGACCAGGATCAAACAGTGGTCGGCGGTGGCGAGTTTCCCACCACCCATTGGAGCGTGGTGCTCGCGGCAGCCCGCAGCCAGAACACTGGCGCCCGGTTGGCCCTGGAAAAGCTCTGCGCCAGCTACTGGTTCCCGCTCTACGCCTTTGTCCGCCGCCAGGGCCAGGCGCCGCACGATGCCCAGGACTTGACGCAGGAATTTTTCGCTCGCCTGCTGGAAAGCCACGCCTTGGGAACAGTGGACCCTGCCAAGGGCCGGTTTCGCTCCTTTCTGCTGGCCACGCTGAAACACTTTCTGGCTAACCGCCGCGACCACGACCGAGCCCAAAAGCGCGGCGGCGGGCAGCCGCTGCTTTCTTTCGATGCGGACACGGCGGAGACCCGCTATTGCCAGGAACCCGCCGACCACGCATCCCCGGATAAAGTCTATGAGAAACAATGGGCGTTGACCTTGCTCAACTTGGTGATGGCGCGCCTGCGCGCCGAACATGACGCCGCCGGGAAGCTGGCGCATTTCAAGCAGTTCAAAGGCTGCTTGCTGGGCGACAGATCCCTGGCGCCCTATGCCGAAATCGCCGCCAAAGAAGGCTTGAGCGAAAGCGCGGTTAAGATGGCCGTCAGCCGTCTGCGCCAGCGCTATCGCGAGTTGATCCGGGATGAAATCGCGCGCACGGTAGGCCACCCGTCCGAGATTGAGGATGAAATCCGGCACCTGTTGTCGGCGTTGGGGAGTTAGAAGAAACAACCAAGGCGCGCCGTTGCGAAGAGCCAGGACGTTTCCCTGAGTCAACGGGGTCGCCCTCTGTAGGTTTTTGGGGCTGTGGCGACTCTTTGCGGCAATTCTGCCATGGGCCATCAGGATTCGGAATTCCTCCGGATTTCGGGTTTCTTTATGTGACCTTTGGCCAGTTTTTCTTCTGTACGGGATGGAACGGCCAAATCTATGACGACTACTCATCATTGTCCGGAATGTGGGGCGGCGCAATCGGAAGGCGCGCCCGAAGGGCTTTGCCCGCAATGTCTTCTCAAACAGGCGCTGCCAACCCAGCCCGCCGCCGCCGGGCTGGTCCCGCCGAGTTCAGGTGAAGGCACCTTCCATTTCGGCGCCAACCTGCCGGCGACGGGCACTAAAATGAGATATTTTGGTGACTACGAAATCCTCGAGGAGGTCGCCCGAGGTGGCATGGGGGTTGTGTATAAGGCCCGTCAGATCAAGCTCAACCGGATTGTCGCAGTCAAAATGATCCTCGCCGGGAGCCTGGCCTCTGAAACCGAGGTCAAGCGCTTCCTGATCGAGGCCCAAGCCGCTGCCAATCTCCAGCACCCCAACATCGTTGCCATCCATGAGGTAGGTGAGTTCCAGGGCCTGCACTATTTTTCCATGGATTACGTGGAGGGCAAGAACCTCGCCGAGGTGTGTAAAGAAGGGGCGGTGCCGGTCGCCAAGGCGGTGCGATACGTTAAAGCCATCGCTGAGGCCGTGCATTTTGCCCACCAGCGCGGCACTCTGCACCGCGATCTCAAGCCTCAGAACGTGTTGATTGACACCTTCGATCAACCGCGCATCACCGATTTTGGCCTGGCCAAACAACTGTTCAAGGAAAGCTCCTTGACGCTTTCAAGCGCGGTGATGGGCAGTCCCGGCTACATGCCGCCAGAGCAGGCAGCCGGGCGCAATGATCAAGTTGGCCCGTCCAGTGATGTTTATGCGCTGGGTGCCATTCTTTACCAATTGCTGACCGGCCGCGCCCCTTTTGTCGGCCCCAGCGCCCTGGAAGTGATGCGTCAGGTGCGCGAAGATGAACCGGTTGCCCCTTCCAAACTAAATCGCAGAATTCCCACCGACCTGGAAACCATCTGCCTGAAATGCCTGGAAAAAGCGCCTGAACGTCGCTACGCCACGGCCCGCGCCCTGGCGGAGGACCTGGAGCGGTTCCAGAACCATGAGCCAATCGAGGCTCGCCGCCCCAGCGCTACCCGACGCGCCTGGTCCTGGACGGTGCGCCACCCGTGGCCACTGACGGGTGCGGCCTCGATCATCTTGCTGGTGATCGTCGGGTTGTTGTTCGGGGTTTGGGAGCAAAACAAACTCTTGCGGTGGCAGGTGGAAAACCCTGGGCGGCAGCCGAGTTTTCAACCGGGTTACTTTTTCCCCATGCTCCTCCAGGCGTTCTTGATGACGGAATTCTTTCTGCTGCAAATTCTGCCGCTGCTCTTCTTCATTCGCGATCGGGTGCGAGAGCGTTTGACCCGCCGCAAGCTGGCCGAATATGTCACTTTTGGGCTCGCCCAAGTCGGGTTCGGGCTGTTTCTCATCTTTCGGTTGAACGCGGCGTTAGTGTGGACGACTCCCTCCACTTGGTTCACGGCCGGAGTTGCTTTGGCCGCTCTGACCAACATCTGGTTTGGCTTCCGGCTGTTATGGCACGCGGGACATGAGTTCAGGACGCTGCAATCGGGTGTGGTCACCGCCAGCCAGCCGTTGGCACTCATCCGGCTAACTAAATATTACCCCCTAATATTGTTCCTGATCATCGAGGCGATCTTCTGCGGCCTTTTCGCGCAAGAGTGGGGTCGGTTCTTCTTTTGCCTGGGCGTGGTGTTCGGGATCAACTTCGTGATCCTTATGGGACGCATGTTGTGGATGGCGCGGGGAGAGGAACGGCTTCTCTACCTGCCGCCGCTGCTATTGTCCGGGGTGATGGTCCTCCTGGGCGGGAAAAGCGGCGAGTTTGCCGCACGACAAGTGGCGCAACTGCTGGCGATGGGGGCAATTGGCAGCGTGGCCCTATTCTTCCTGGTGCGCCTGGAACGTAGCCTGGCGCCTCAGGTGTCGCCCAAGGCCAGCAAGTGGCAGAAGATCCTCGGCTCCGTTTGGCGGGTAGCTTTTTATGGCTTATGGGGGTTGCCAGTGTTGTTGGTGGCTGTCTATCAGGTGGAGAATTGGCGCGGCAAGCGGGCCTGGGAGAAATCGAAGGCCGAACTGATGGCCAAAGGGGCGCATCTGGATTGGGAATACTACCGACTCAAACCGGTTCCCGATGAGCAGAACATCATGAAGGCTCCGATCATGGAAACTTGGTTCCTTAAGGATTCTCCGCTCAAGAACACGACCCTCGCCAAGCGCTATAGGCAATTCAACGAGGCATTGACCAAGGCCCCGTCCATCGAGGTTCCTGCCGTCGAAGTAATTGTCGTTACACCGGATTCCAGGGTCGAAGTGCCAGTCGATGCGGTTGTGTTTGACTTGGCAAACCTGCAATCCAGCCGCCAAGATTTTGATCGGCTGTGCTCGCATCTGCCGACCGGGCGCTGCTCCTTGACGGTCAACAACACTTTGGTGTGCGAGCGCGCCCCTCGCCCCGGGCAGAAGGTGTCGCCGATCTATTTGCGCTCCGCAACCAGTCAACCTTCCGATCAGCTTAAGAACCTCTTCAAGCAATATGGCTTCTTTGAGCCCAATGTTTCGCCTGCCGGGACGCCCGAGGCCAATGTCTTCAAGATCCAGTTGACGGGCCGGATGACCAGAGCGGAGGACGTCATCCAGCTTACCGATGCCTTCAAGCCGGAGTTCGAGCAAATCCGCGAGGCGCTGCGGCGGCCGGGCTACTATCTCGACTCGATCAGTGAAATAGCGTGGAAATCTCCCATCATGAATTTCGTGGCCGTGCGTACCTTGGCCCAGATGGGGGATGCGCGTGCGCGTTCCTACTTGTTGTTGAATCGCCCAGCCGAAGCCTGGCAGGAACTGATTTTGGCCAATGACTTTCGCCGTTGCCTGGAATCCAATTCGTGGAATCTGGTGACTGCGATGGTTGATGTAGCCATCGCCGGAGTGTTCGTCTCCAGCGTCGAAGACGGTTACGCCATGCGAGGGTGGACGGGGGATCAATATGCGGCAATCCAACGCGAGCTGGAAAAGGTCCAATTGATTCCCATTTTGGGGAACGGCCTTGCGGGGGAGCGGGCGGCGGGGGTGCAGTTGTTCAATCTCCGGCCGGAACAAATCAACGAGATGCTCGATTGGGAAGCCACTTTCTATTCTTTGATGCCCCACGGATGGCTGGTCCAGAATATGAGATTCGTAGCTGAACAGCTTCAAGGGCCTATCGAGTGCCTGGATGTTCGAGGCGCAACGGTTTCTCCGCACCGGTTCATGACCAATTCCACCGCCATGGAACGAAGGATTTCCCGTTTAACTCCCTATAATTTCATCGCCGCTCGAGGAATACCAAACTTCACCAGAGCGGTGGTGACCATGGCCAAAAAGCAAACCCGCGCCAACCTGGCCGCCTGCGCCTTCGCTCTGGAGCGGTATCGTGTCAAACATGGTCAATACTCGGAACGGCTGGAGGCGTTGGTGCCGGAGTTTAAGGCCGAAGTGCCGCGTGACGTGGTGAACGGCGAACCGTTGAAATATCGCCGCGAGGCGCCGGACCGGTTCACCCTCTATTCCATCGGCTGGGATTTGAAAGACGATCAGGGAAAGACAAGCGAACGAGACGAGCAAGGCGATTGGGTCTGGACCAGCTACGCGCCTTAATGTCCCCTGAACTGGACGGCCGGCTCCCTGATGCTGGGCCGATTGGTTCGACCTTGAGGCTTTCGCCGCCACCATTACCACCGCAGCCGGTAGAACCCGGGCGGAACGGCCGCCACGACATCGAGACCCTCCCGGATTTCCCTCTCGACCGGCGTCGTCCAGGAATCGGTTAGAGTAGGGGCTCTTTCCAGGGCCGCTGGGGGCAGGGTCAAGGGCCAGCGCACCCGCGCTGAAGGCTCTTGCCGTTGGATCCGCGCCCGGGGTCGATCGGCGCTTGGCTTGTACACTCGCACGTAGTCCACAACCAACCTCTGCGGGAAAACCGTGGTGCCGTCCGGGTTGCCCGGCCAACCGCCTCCCACCGCCAGGTTGAGGATGATGAAGTGCGGATGGTCGAACACCCACTTGGCGTCGGTTGGCAACTGGGCGGGCGTGACGGTGAAGTAGAGCTGATCGTCGAAGAACCAGCGGATGCGGTTTGTTTCCCACTCGATGGAATAGACATGGAAGGCGTCGGAGAGTTTCTGACCCCCGGGGAGAGTCTTGCCGGTCCCGATCCCCTTTCCGCCCGAGTACCCCGGCCCGTGCAGGGTGGCGTGAACGGTCGAAGGCTCGCGACCGATGTTCTCCATGATATCGACCTCGCCGCAGCCGGGCCATCCCGTCGTGCTGATATTGGTGCCCAGTAGCCAAAAGGCTGGCCAGATGCCCTGGCCGTAGGGCAGCTTCATCCGCGCTTCGATGCGCCCGTACACCCAGGCTGCGCGGCCTTGGGTCTTGAGGCGGGCGGAGGTATAGTCCCGGGCGATGTGGTCCGTGCCGGTGAAGGATTCTTCGCGGGCTTCGATCACCAGCGCGCCTCCTTCGATGCGCGAATTCACTCGCCGATTTGTGTAAGTCTCCAACTCCTGGTTGCCCCAGCCGCCACCCCCGAGGTCATAGACCCAGTTGGTGCTGGATGGGGCGGAGCCGTCGGGCTGGTCGAACTCATCGCTCCACGCCAATTGCCAGGCGGGTGTCTCCGCCGCGTGCCCGGGCCAGAGGCCCGTGCACATGCCGGCCAAACCCAACAGCGCTCCGGTCCAGCGCCCCAGATTGGTCTTTCCGCCTGGGCGACCAACTGGACGATCGGCCAGCGCGGGAGGGGGCGTCTGGGCCCGCGCGCCGCCTTGGGCGGTTTCGCC
>ORJL011357708.1_pt1 | contig 11998 bp, 10 predicted proteins | sample 1779941 | NCBI WGS metagenome assembly ORJL01 (sample SAMEA104232317, study PRJEB22302) | groundwater metagenome | biome: forest; feature: aquifer; material: groundwater | place: USA | collected 2011-08-07 | depth 5.8 m
AGCAGCTGCTCGCCGACCCGGCGCTGCGCCGCCGCCTCGGCGAGGCGGCGCGCGCGACGGTGTACGCCGAATACGCGCTCGAGGAGAAGATGCGTCAGCTGTTTGCAATCTGGCATGACGTGGCGGGGCAGCCTCCATTGGCCGCCGGAGCGGCGCGCGCATGGTGATTTGGGTGACGGGGCTCGCGGGCGCGGGCAAAACCACCGTGTGCCGGTATTTGTACGGCCAGCTGAAGCCGTCCATGCTGGAGCTCGTCATGCTCGACGGTGACGCGGTCCGAGGCGCCTTCGACCACGATCTCGGTTACAGCGAGGCCGCGCGCGTGCAGCAGGTGTCCCGCGTTCAGCGTATCGCGCGGCTCCTCTCCGATCAGGAGCTCGTCGTGATCGTCGCGCTCGTGTATGCGCACCCGGATCTGCTTGCATGGAACCGCGAGCACATCGCCGGCTATTTCGAAGTGCTGCTCGACGCGCCGCTGGAGCTCGTCCGTCGCCGCGACCCGAAAGGCCTGTACTCCCGCGCGGCCCGCGGCGAGACGCGGGATCTCGTCGGTCATGACATCCCGTGGCACCGCCCGGCGTCGGCTGACCTTGTGCTGGACGTGTCCCGCGAGCCGCCGCCAGAGTCACTTGCTGAGGCGATTGCGCGCGCCGTCCCTCGACTTGCCGCTCACTGGCCCGCACAGACATCGCGTGCCTGACCTCGTTCTGAACAAGCGCCAGTATCTCGAGCTGGAGAAGATTGGTCTCGGCGCGCTGGCGCCGCTCGACGGTTTCATGTCGCAGGCGGCTTTCCGTTCGGTGGTCGCCGAGATGCGTCTTCCGTCGGGCGCCGTCTTCCCGCTGCCTGTTGTCCTCGACGTTGATGCGCGGTTCGCCGACAGCCTCGTGCCGGGCCGCGCCATCTCGCTCAGTTATGAAGGGGCGACGGTCGGTGAGGTTGACGTCAGCGACGTCTACACCTGCGACAAAACGGCGGTGGCCGCTCAGGTGTACGGCACCAGCGATCCGGCCCATGCCGGCGTCGCGCACTTCCTTCGGATGGGCTCCCACTTTGTCGGCGGATGCGCGCGTCTGATTCGACGGGTGGTCTTCGAGTTTTCGACACACGAGCTCACGCCCGTCCAGACGCGGGAGCAATTTGCCGAAAACCGATGGCAGACCGTCGCGGGGTTTCAGACCCGCAACGTGCCGCACCGTGCGCACGAATACCTGCAGCGCACGGCGCTGGAGCTGGTGGATGGTCTCTTCATTCAGCCGCTCGTCGGCTACAAGAAGCGCGGCGACTATCAGCCGCTTGCGATCCTGGCCGGCTATCAGGCGCTGCTGCGGACCTGTTTCCCGCCCTCACGCGTCGTGCTCGGAGTGCTCTCCACCTCCATGCGCTATGCGGGTCCGCGCGAGGCGGTGTTTCACGCCATCATCCGCCGCAACTACGGATGCACCCATTTCGTGGTGGGCCGGGATCACGCGGGCGTCGGCGGGGACTACGGCAAGTACGCCGCCCACGAGCTGACGCGCCGGTTCGCCGGCGAGCTCGGAATCGAGGTGCTTCGATTCAGCGGGCCGTTCTACTGCCGCGGGTGCGGCGCGATTGCCACGGAGAAGACCTGCCGTCATGTGCAAGAGGAGCCTGAATTGACCCACGAGATCAGCGGCAGCGACATGCGTCGTCTGCTGAATGGCGAGAGCGCACCGGCGCCCGAGCTGATGCGGTCCGAGGTCGTGGCCAGCCTTAAAGGCATGCGGCTCTTCGTCGAGGAGGACGAATCGTGAGCCGGCGCAAGATCGTGGCGACCATCGGCCCGGCGACCGCCTCCGTGGAAGCAGTCAGGCGCCTGGCCGACGCCGGGATGAACGTGGCGCGCCTGAACGGCTCGCACGCCACGCTCGAGTGGCATGTGCGCGCGATCGCGCTCATCCGCGAGGCCGCGCCGCACGTGCCGATTCTTCTCGACATCCCCGGACGGAAAATTCGCACGGCACGGCTCGATCACGAGCCCTCGTTCGCGCTGGGCGACACGGTGATTCTCACGACAGACCTGTCCTACGACGGCCGCGAGAAGGTGCCGGTCAACTACGCGGATCTCCATCTCGATCTGAGCGGCGGCGACGTCATCCTGGCCGACGACGGCCAGCTTCGATTTACGGTCGTGAAGATCGCCGACCGCGACATCGTCTGCCGCGCGGAAGCGGCCGGGACGCTGCGGAGCGCCAAGGGGATCAATGTCCCGATGGTCACGTTGCGCACCGCGCTGGTGACCGACCGCGACCGTCACATGCTCGACTTCACACGCGACCACGGCGTCGATCTGGTCGGCATCAGCTTCGTCGAGACCGCTCATCACATCCAGGCCATTCGCGATCTCATCGGCGGCTCGCGGCCGGGCATCGTGGCCAAAGTGGAGAATCAGGGCGCGATGGATCATCTCGACGAGATCGTCGCCGCCGCCGACGCCATCATGATCGACCGGGGCGATCTGTCCGTGGAGACCACCCTTGAGAGCGTCGCGCTGTCGCAGAAGCGGATTCTCCTCGCCGCTCGACGCGTGGCCTGCCCGGTCATCGTCGCGACCGAAATGCTGCATTCGATGATCGCGAGTCCGAACCCGACGAAGGCCGAGGTGAGCGACATCACCAATGCAGTCCTCGATGGCGCTTCCGCGCTGATGCTGTCGGGCGAGACGGCTATGGGGGCGTTTCCCTTCGAAGCGGTGGCGACAATGCGGCGCATTGTCGATCATGCGGCAGCGTTCGTCGACGGCGAATCGACGAGCGAGACGCAGGAGGCGATCCCCTCCGCGGTCAGCGACGCCGTCGGTTTGCTGTGCTCGCGGACCCCCATCACGAAGATCGTGGCGGTCACGATCTCCGGATACGCGGCGCGCATGGTCGCCAGCCAGCTGCCGCGGCAGCCGATTCTGGCGGTCAGCAACGACGCGGAGAACGCGCGGGCGTTCAATCTGCTGCCCGGCGTCACGGGTGTGCACGTGGACGTGCCGTTCTCGCGCCAGAGCACCGACCACATTGCCATTTGTCTCGAGCACTTGTGGCGCCGCCGCCTGGTGGACGAGGAGGATCTTGTCCTCGTGGTCGCCGTCGGGTACCCCCGATCGGGCAACCGGATGAACCTGCTCGAGGTCCACAGGATTGAAGACGTCCGTCAGGCGCTTGGATGGCGGTAGGGGAGACACAGAGATTTGAGATCTGAGACACGGAGTGGTTGGCCACAGAGTCACCGAGGCACCGAGAATACCGATCTCTGTGACGCTGTGACTCTGTGGCCGATCCCTCGGTGTCTCTGTGGTGAGATGTGTCAATGACAGCGGTCAGCGCGGCCGACCTTCGTCGCATCCTCGACGATGCTGCGACCGAGTTTCGTCGTCTCGCAGGAGGGACGGTCGATCTGCGGCGGAAGGCCGATGGATCGGTGGTCAGCCGCGTGGACCTGGGGCTCGACGCGTTTCTGCGGGGGCAGCTGACATCGCTGACGGCGGAACCTGCCTGGCTCTCGGAAGAAAGCGCATGTGACGCCGATCGACTGGCGAGGCCGTGGGCCTGGGTGGTGGACCCGCTCGATGGGTCGGGCGAATTCGCGCGCGGCATACCAGAGTTCGCGATTTCGGTGGGGCTGGTCGAACACGGCTGTGTGCGCGCGGGCGGCGTCGTCAATCCGATGACCGCCATGGGCGCCGCGTGCGGCACCGACGGGAGCTGGGTCGCGTGGCCGGCACGGGCGGTGGCCGCGCCTCCCCGCGATCTCGCCTCGGCAACGGTGGCCGTAAGCCGGACCGAGTCCGAAGATGGTTCGATCGCGCCGTTCATCGATCTTGTCGGTCACGTGCGGCAGGTGGGCAGCGTCGCGTACAAGCTGCTGCGCGTCGCTTGCGGGATCGACGACGTGACGTTCTCGGTCCAGGGGAAGTCGGAATGGGACCTCTGCGGCGGCGCGGCGCTGCTTGCCGCGCGCGGCATGGTGTTGGTTCGACTCGACGATCGGCCCGTGCAGTTCAATCAGGCGGACACACGGCTTCCCGGCGGCTTCGCGGCCGGTCCGCCCGCGCTTGCGCACGCGCTCGCCGAGCGGCTCCGTGCCCGCCGCGCGGAGCTCGTTCGCCTTCACGCGTGACACTCGACGACATCCGGCGGAGGAACGTCGGCGCAGGCGCCGGGAATCACGGCTACCTGCTGATGATGCTGGTCCGCCCCTTCGCGCCGCTTGCTGCCTGGGCCGCGCTGCGAATTGGCCTGGCGCCCCGGCAGGTGACCTATCTCGGATTCCTGCTCGCGTGGATCATCGTGGGCCTGGCCGCGACGGGCGGCGCGGGCGGCCGGAAGATCGCGCTGCTGCTCGTCATCGTCTGGGAACTGCTGGATGTGGCGGACGGCACGATGGCCAGGGCGATTGGACGCCGGGACAACTTTGGAGGGTTCCTCGATTACGCCGCCGGCGTGGTATTAATCGCGTTTCTCCCGCTGGCGCTCGGCATCGGCCTGGCGGTGTCGCCTGACGGCAGCCTCGAGCGCGCGATCGCGCTGACAGGCTCGAGCTGGCATGCCCCGGCGCTGACGACGGTGGTGGCGGGCGCCTGCGTTTCCGCCGTGGCCCTGTTCGTGCGCCTGATCAACCGCGTCTTATTCCTGCGATTCGGGGACTCGTATTCGAACTGGGACGAACCCAAAGGGTCGATCGTCGATCTCGCGGTCCGCAATCTGGAAGCCATCGGCGGCGTCCAGGGACCTCTGCTGCTGCTGGCGGCCTTCGCCGGCGTCGTGGAGGTCGCGCTCGCCGGTTACCTCGGGTTCTACGTCGTGCTGCTGTTGGCGTTCATGTTCTCCACGCACCGAAACTATCGGAGCCGAGAGGAGTACTACGACGTGGTGATCCGTCCCCGAACGCCATGACGAAGAGGCCGGAGACACCCGGCTTGGGGCAGGACCGCTGAAGGTCTTCGTTTACGAGCCGTACCCCCTGGGCAAGGTGTTCGGAAACCTTCGCACGCTCTTGTACATTCTTGAAGGCGCGTCGGCGCGATCCGTTCAATGTGTCGTGGCGGCGCCGTTTGAATCGGAGCTCTCGGAGCGTGTGCGCTCGCTCGGCGCGGAGTGGCGCAGCGATTTCCGGATGCGATGCTGTACCTCATCGGCGATTCCGGCATCGCCGAGTACGCCCACTAGGTCGACGAACTCAAAGCCCGCGTCAACGCGCTGGGCCTGGCCGATCGCGTGATCTTCGCTGGCTGGCGCGACGACGCGCTGGCGCTCTGGCACGAGACCGCGCGCCGCGCGCCGCGCGCCGGGACAGCGGCGTGACGCGCATCGCTTTCGTGTGCCACGACGGGCTGTCGACGCTCATCTTCGCGCGATGGTACGCGTCGCAATTCCGGGGACGGCCCGACATTCGCTTCTACACCATCAGCTCCAGGGACCAATACGCCAGCGAAGTGGACGCGCTCGGCAGCGAGCACATCGAGATTGCGACCGATCGGTTCGTGCACCCGGTGCGAGATCTCTTGTACTGGTGGGCCCTCTACCGCGCCTGCAGGCGCGAACGTTTCGACGTCGTTGTGACTTTCGGGACCAAGCCGAACATCTACGGGCCACTTGCCGCGAGGCTCGCGCGGTCGCCTCGCGTGGTGATGGCGGTGCGCGGGCTGGGCCGGGCGTTCAACGAACCGGTCACATTCGTCGATCGCCTGCTCGCGTGGGTCTTGCACGGACTGTATCGCCTCTCCTGCGCGTGCGCCGATCGCGTCTGGTTCACGACCGAGCACGACCGCGACTACATGGTGTCGCGCGGAATGGTCGCGGCCGATCGGACGTTCGTGACGACAAACTCGGTGGATCCCACGTACTTCTCGATGGCCGATGCGTCGGCCTCGGATTTGTTGGCCCTGCGCCGCGAACTCCACATCGCACCTGATGATCTCGTCGTCGTGATGGTCGCGCGGATGCTCTGGTTGAAGGGGATTGCGGAGTTCGTCGCCGCGGCACGCGACGTTCGAGCGATGCACCCGCATGTGCGGTTCGTGCTCGTGGCGCCGCTCGAGGACGGATCGCCGAACGCGGTTCCGGCGGAGTACCTGGCCGATGCACAGAAATCCGGCGACGTGATCTGGCTCGGTTTCCGGAAGGACGTGCGCGAGATTTACCAGATCGCCGACATCGCGGTGCTGCCGTCCTACTACAAGGAAGGCGGCTATCCCCGTGCGCTGCTGGAGCCGATGGCGCTCGGCAAGCCGGTCATTGCTGCCGACACGCGCGAATGCCGCGGGCCGGTCGAGCCGGACCACAACGGCTTCCTCGTGCCGCCCAGGGACGCTGCGGCGCTGGCCGCCCGCATCACACAGCTCGTCAGCGACCCGGCGCTGCGCGAGCGGTTCGGCGTTCGTTCGCGCCAAATCGTGCTCGAGCGTTTCGCCGATGCGATCGTTGGACGTGAGGTCCTGGCCGAAATCGGCGTGGCGGCCGCCTGATATGTGCGGCATCGCAGGCATTCTGACGACGGATTCCGCGTCGGCATCCTGGCTGCGCGACGTGACCACTCGCATGACCGACCGCATTGCGCATCGGGGTCCCGATCACGCCGCGTCGTGGAATGACGGAGCGCGTGTCTCGCTCGGGTATCGCCGGCTCGCGATTGTTGATCTCTCGCCTGATGGCAACCAGCCGCAGTTTGCACGGGGCGGGCGGCTCGTTCTGGTGTTCAACGGCGAGATCTATAACTTCGTCGAGATTCGCGACGAGCTCGTCCGCCACGGCGTCACGTTCCGCGGACACTCCGACACCGAGGTCCTGCTCGCCGCTATCGACCGATGGGGCGTGGACGACGCGCTCGCGCGCGCGGCGGGCATGTTTGCATTCGCGGTCTGGGACGCCGACCGCAACACATTGACGCTCGCGCGTGACCGCGCCGGAAAGAAACCGCTCTACTTCACACGCGCCGGCGGTGCTCTCTACTTTGCGTCGGAGATCAAGGCGCTCCGCGACGGCGCGCAGGTGCCGCTCAGTCTGAATGCCGAGGCCATTCACCATTACCTGTCGCTCGGTTACGTGCCGGGGAATCGGACGGCGTACCGGGAAATCGAGGAGGTGCCGTCGGGCTGCATCGTAGACGTTCGTCCCGGCCAGGCGCCGAAACCGCGGTGCTATTGGACGCTGCCCGCGCCCGACGAGCGGGCAACGCCTGAGGATATCGATGGCGAACTGGAGCGCTTGCTCGCCGTTACGGTGGGACAGCGGCTTCGCGCCGACGTCGACGTCGGCCTCTTCCTCTCGGGCGGGATCGACAGCAGTCTCATTGCCTCGTTTGCCGCGCGCGCATCCTCGCGTCCCCTCAACATGTTCACCATCGCGTTCGAGGAGGCGGCGTTCGACGAGTCGGGGGCGGCCGCCCGCATTGCCGCGCAATGTGGCGGACACCACGAGGTCCTGCGGCTCTCTACCGGCGCTCGTGACACGCTGCCGCAGATCGCGGCGGCATACGACGAGCCGTTCGGCGATCCCTCTGCCGTGCCCACGTTCGCCGTGGCGCGCGCGGCGGGGCAGCAGCTCAAGGTGGTTTTGAACGGGGAAGGGGCCGACGAACTCTTCGGCGGGTATCGCCGGCATCTGGCGATCCACCGCCTCGCGCGGGTGGCCGGCGTGGTGAAGTTGATGCCAGGCCTCCCGCGCATCGCCGAGCATCTGCCGCATCCGCGAGGATTCCGAACACCCTACAGCCTGATGTACCGCATGGCGCGCGGTCTGGGTGCGTCGCCAGCCGGCCGCTACATTCTGTGGAGCACGGACGGATTCACTGAGGCCGAGAAGCGCCGGCTGACGCCCGGTTCAGAACAGCCGTCGACGGCGGAGACCCTGGCATCCGAGGCCGACTGGCCGCTCGACCGGGGTCTGGTGGCCGACTTCATGGCGCTGGACTTCAAGTACGGGCTCGGCGATTGCCTGCTCGTCAAGATGGACATCGCGACGATGGCGCACAGCCTCGAGGCGCGGAGTCCGTTTCTGGATCACCGGCTCGTCGAATTCGCGGCGCGGCTGCCGCGCCGCATGGTTTTTTCAGAGTCGGGCACAAAGCCGCTCTTGAGGCGCCTCGCACGAAAATATCTCCCCGACGATATTGCTGCGGCTCCCAAGCGCGGATTCGAAATCCCGCTGCGTCGCTGGACCACCGGCGATCTGCATCCGATGATTGGCGATCATTGCCTCGATCCGCGCGGCATCGTCGCCACCATCATGGATCGCGGCGCCGTGCGCGATTTCATCGACCGCCGCTGGACGATGGACGCCGAGCGCTGGGCGAAGTGCGCCTGGATCCTGCTCATGCTCTCATTGTGGGATCGCAGCTGCCGCCCCGAGCCTCTGGACCACGCGCCGATGGCGGCGGCCGCCCGCTAGCGCCACGTGCCTGCAGGTGGCGCCGTGACCGCGGTCCTCAAGCAGTGGTTGGTTCCCGGTTCGCTCGAATTCCTGCTGGTGGGAACCGCCGTCGCGGCGGCCCTGCTTCTCGCAACGAGCCAGCGCGTCAGGGGATGGGGACGTCGTCTCGTTATCCTGCTGGCGTCGGCTTATATCCTGATGAGCCTGCCGTTCGTCGCTGATCGTCTGGTCACGGCATCGGCTGGCGACTTGAAGCCTGCGCAGCGGTCGGGGCTGTGGAATCTCAGCGTGCTGGTCGTCCTTGATGCCGGCGCGCGCCATTATGAGGTTGCGGGACGCGTCGTGAGCGTTCCCGTTGCCGCGTCCGTGTACCGCGCGTCCGAAGCTTTGCGTGTTTACCAATTGCTGCCGCCAGGCGCCTGGGCGATCGTCACCTCGGGCGGTTACGGTGATGCCGCGCAGCAACAGCTCGAAGGGGCAGGGATGCGCGACGAGCTCGTGCGCGGCGGGATTCCAGCCGATCGCCTCGTGCTGGACAACACATCACGAAATACGCGCGAGCACGCGCGCTTCATGGCGTCGTGGCTGGCCGAGCATCAGCTTTCGCGTTTCGTGCTCGTGACGTCGGCGACCCACGCGCGCCGCGCGCAGCTTACGTTTCGCGCGGCCGGCATGGATCCGATAGTGTCGCCGGCGCCGATGCGATCGGACGGCGAGCGCGGGCGCGTCTGGCCTGACGCCGGCTCGCTCGAAATCAGCCGCGAGGCCATCTACGATTTGCTCGGGCTTGCGTATTACCGGGTGCGCGGGTGGGCGTGACGCAGATGCTGCCTCGAGGTGACTGGCGGGCCCGGTCAGCGTGGGTGGCCGACGCCGTCGGCGTCGTGCTGCTGGCCTACCTGCTGTGGCGCGTGTTCTTTGGGGTCGACGAGTCGTTCGACGGGTTGGGCGGCGCGGTCGGTATCGCGGGGATCACGTCGGCGTCGCTCGGACGAAGAACGCTGCGAACGGCTCTTGACATGCCCATCGTGCTGTATCTGGCGCTGGTCGTGCTCTCCACCGCTGTGAATGCCGGGCGGTTGCCGCCGCTGCTCAACGTCACCGTCTGGCAGCCGGCGCTGCAGCTTGGGATACTGATGGCGTTCTTCTATGGTGCGGTTTCACTGCTCCGAACGCCTGCCCGTCTCGGCCTGCTCACCGTGGCTCTGGTCGTGGCGATCAGTGTCATCGGCGTCGAAGCGGCGTATGACTACCTGACGTTGAGCGTCGCCTGGCGGAGAATCGGACACTATCCATCCCTCGCCCAATGGAGCGGCTATCCTCAATTGGGAATGCTGTTTGCCGTCGCGCTGCCGTTGCCGCTCGCGGCCGTGATGTACGGCCGCCGCCGCCCCGTCATTGTCGGTTCGCTCGTAGTTGCCGCGGCCTTTCTGCTGGATCTTCTTGCGGTGAATTCGCGGGTCACCTACGTCGCCGCGGGTGCCACGTACCTCGCGCTGGCTTTGCTGGAGATCGTCAAGTTCAGGCGGTTCCGTCTTCTGGGGATCGCTGTGATCACGGTGCTCTGTGTCGCCGTCTATATCCAGATCGATACGGCGATGGGTGGTTCGTTCAAGTACCGGTGGCAGACGCGCCTATACCTCCAATACATCGCGGCGAGCGGACCCGAACCGGGGATTTCGACCGGGTTTGGCAGGTTCGTGACGTGGCGTCACGCCGCTGGGCTCATTCGCGACAGTCCGTGGCTTGGCGTGGGGCCAGCCAAGTACTTCGCGGCTGTCCAGCGCAAATACGTCGATTCATGGCAAGGCGAGGACATCCACGCGCACAACACGTTTCTGCATGTCGCGGCAGAGACCGGTATCCCCTCCGCCCTTGTGCTCCTGACCATGTGGGCGCTGTTGTTCAAGCGCCTCGCTTCGGCGGTCGCTCGATCGCAGACCGGCATGTTGACGATCGGTTTTGCGGGCGCGCTGATCGCGTTTTTCGTGTGCTCATGGAGCGACCACTTCACCGCGTACGGACTGGCGCCGCGAAACAGAATCGCCTTCCTGTCGTGGACGCTGCTGGCCGCGGCCGTGGCCGCCCTCAGAGCTTCGAGAGCAGTGGCGCGTGTTTAAGCGACCGCTCGACGTCATTGTGGCCTCGCTCGGTCTGCTGTTGCTGTCGCCACTCCTCCTGGGCGTTGCTGCCGCCATCAAGTGGGGGTCGCCCGGTCCGATCTTCTACCGGGGCGTGCGCGTCGGCCTCGGCGGCCGGCCCTTTCGCATTTTCAAGTTTCGGACAATGGTGACCGACTCCGACAAGATCGGCGGGCCCTCGACTGCGGGCGACGACCCGCGGATCACGCGTGTTGGCGTGTTCCTGCGGGCGCGCAAGCTCGACGAACTGCCGCAGCTGCTGAATGTCCTGGCCGGCGACATGAGCATCGTCGGACCCCGCCCTGAAGTGCAGCACTACGTCGACATGTACTCCGACGAGGAGCGCCGGATCCTGTCGGTACGTCCAGGGATCACCGATTTCGCGTCGCTGTGGAATGCGGATGAGGGCGCGGCGCTGGCGGGCGCCGCAGATCCCGAGCAGGCCTACATGGAGCGGATCCGGCCCGAGAAAATCAGGCTGCAGCTCGAATACGTGCGTCGGCAATCGCTGTTGACCGATCTGCGGATTGTCATGCGTACGATTGGCGCGGTCGTCTTCCGGTCGACGCCAGGGGCGGTGAAGGCGCTCGGTGACAAACGATGAACACGGAACGACACACGGATAGCGGATCGCTGCCGATGGATCTGCTGACGGCCATGTACACCTCGATGATTAGAATCCGTCTGGCCGAGGAGCGCATCGCCGAGCTGGTCGAAGGCGGGGAGGTCCGGTGCCCCTGCCACCTGTACATCGGGCAGGAAGGAATTGCGACGGGCGTGTGCTCCGCGCTCGCGACCGATGACTACGTCTGGGGCGGCCATCGATCGCACGGGCACTACCTCGCCAAAGGCGGCGATCTCGACTCGATGTTCGGCGAGATTCTCGGAAAGGTCACCGGCTGCAGCCGCGGACGCGGCGGCTCGATGCACCTGTTCGCGCCGGCGCAGGGCATTCTCGGCACGGTGCCCCTCGTAGCGGCCACGATCCCGCTCGCCGCCGGCTCGGCGCTTGCGTCGAAGCTTCGCCGCGACGGGCGCGTGTCGGTGTCGTTCTTCGGCGACGGGGCGCTCGAGGAAGGGCACGCGCACGAGTCGCTGAATCTCGCGGCGCTTTACAAGCTGCCGGTCGTCTTCGTGTGCGAGAACAACTTCTACGCGAGCCACATGCCGCTGCTCGAGCGGCGCGCCGCAGACAACATCGTGGAGACCGCAGCGGCGCACGGCATGCCCGGCGAGCGGATCGACGGGAACGACGTCGTGGCGGTGCGCGCCGCAGCCGAGCGCGCAGTCGCCCGCGCCCGCGCCGGCCTCGGTCCGACGCTGCTCGAGTGTCTGACGTACCGCTGGCGCGGACACGTCGGGCCGTCGTGGGACATCGACGTCGGCGTGACCCGCAAGGACGAACTGGCCGAGTGGCGGCCGCGGGACCCAATCGCTCGGCTGAAGACGCTGCTGCTCGCACGCCGTGCCAGCGGCGAC
>ORJL010281294.1_pt1 | contig 11995 bp, 7 predicted proteins | sample 1779941 | NCBI WGS metagenome assembly ORJL01 (sample SAMEA104232317, study PRJEB22302) | groundwater metagenome | biome: forest; feature: aquifer; material: groundwater | place: USA | collected 2011-08-07 | depth 5.8 m
AGTGCACAGCGTACTTCCGCCGGCTCCGCTGCGCGAGGACGTACGCAACGAGGAGCGCGGGCACGACCGCCAACGCCCACAACATTTCGATCCATAGGAACGACATATTACTTAACCATCCTCCGCTGTTTACGCAGCATCGAAAAGCGAACGATTTCTTTTGCCAGGTCGCCTTCGGTGGAAAGGGCCAACACGTCCACGCCGGCGCGCCGGAAGGCAGTTTGTAACCCGTATTCGCGCCGGCCCGCCGCCTCTGCGAACCTCTTTCTAAAGCCAGGATTGTGCGTGTCGACGTATAGCTGGTCGCCGGTCTCGGCGTCCTCCATAATGAGGGGACCCAGGTCCGGTAGGTCCGTCTCCCGTGGGTCATGAACGCGCACTGCCAGCACCTCGTGCTTCTGGGCCAACAGGGCGAGAGGCTTTTCCCAACCGGGAGTGCTGATGAAGTCTGAGACGATGAAGACCAGCGATCGCCTCCGAAACGTGCGTAACCCTGCTTCGAGGAGTGTCGCCAGGTCGGTGGGGGCCGAGCGTTTCATTTGGGGCCGATTCAGCAGATCTCCAATTATCCGGAGGACCTGGGGTTTCCCACTGCGAGCCGGGATCACGCTCTCCAGTTTATCGGTATATAGCATCGCTCCCACTCGATTGTTATGCCGGGTCAGCAAACGCGCCACCACACCGACGAAGTCAACCAACAGATGGCGTTTTAGCGTGCGGGTCGTTCCGAAATCCACGGAAGGGCTCAGGTCGAGCAGGAACCATCCGGTTATGTCTCGTTCTTCGTCGTATTGGCGCACGTAGGGGGTCTGCATCCGAGCCGTTACGTTCCAATCGATGTAGCGGATGTCGTCATTGAACTGGTATTCTCGCAGGTCTGCCAGGTCCATGCCGAAGCCTCGGAAGAGCGTGCGGTAGTCGCCCTGCAGAAGCCCGTCCAGCCTCCGGACCACCGTCCAGTCCAGGCGTTGCAGGACTCGCTCAGGATCCTGCGTCGGCGGTGGCATTGGTTTGCATCGACAGCGACGGGGGCGGAACGTGCTCCAGAATCCACTTCAAGATCATATCGCTGGTAACACCGTCAGAAAGGGCCTCGTAAGACAGGACGAGACGGTGTCGCATTACGTCCAGCGCCATATCCGCGATATCTTGAGGCGTGGCATAGGCGCGCCCGCGCACAAAGGCCAGCGCCCTTGCCCCCAGCACCAGGTTGATGGACGCTCTGGGACTGGCGCCGTACATGACATATCTTGAGACATCTCGCGCCCCAAACCTGTCGGGGTTGCGGGTTGCAGAGGCGAGCCGAACCGCGTGTTGAATCAGCGACGGGTCGACGTAAACCTTCTCAGCTTCACGCCTCAGCTCAAGCAATTGCCCGGTGTCCATCACGGCGTTGACCGGAGTCAGCTTGCCCGTCATCCGCTCTACAATCACAAACTCATCGGCCTCGCTGGGGTAGTCCACGACTACCTTCATCATGAAACGGTCCACCTGGGCTTCTGGCAGGGGATAGGTCCCTTCGGTCTCGATGGGATTCTGCGTGGCCATTACCATGAACGGCTCCTCGACCCGGTGGGTCTCGACGCCGATGGTGACCTGGCGCTCCTGCATCACTTCCAACAGGGCGCTCTGCACCTTGGCCGGGGCCCGGTTGATTTCGTCGGCGAGCAGGAGGTTGGCAAAGACAGGGCCGAGGGAGGTGCTGAATTCGCCGCTCTTCTGATTGAAGATTCGGGTCCCGACCAGGTCGGCCGGTACCAGGTCCGGTGTGAACTGAATGCGCTTGAAGGTGCAATGAAGCGTCTCCGCCAGGGTTTTGATGGTGAGCGTCTTCGCCAGGCCGGGGACGCCCTCCACCAGCAGGTGGCCTTGAGCCAGGATGGCGACCAGCACCCGCTCCAGGAGCTGGTCCTGCCCTACGATCACTTTCTTGACCTCGTACAGGACCTGCTCCAACAGAGTCGCTGCTTCGGGTTTATTCATGGGCTGCCCAACTTTCTCTTTGTGTAAATCGCCTCATGCCTTCAAAGATAGGCTAATAAGGCGGGGCGCCTGCTGCGGCCGCGGCGGTTTCGATAGGCATGGCGAATCCGATGCCGATGAAGACGTCCTGGTCGTTTGGGTTCAACAGTGCGGTGACGATTCCCACCACCTCGCCGTCGCGATTGAGCAGAGGTCCTCCTGAGTTGCCGGGATTGACGGCCGCGTCGAACTGAATCAAGTTTGTCAGGGATTCACCCGTCTTAGGCGACTTGTAACTACGTCTGAGTCCGGAGACCACGCCAGCCGACAACGAATTGCTGATGCCAAAGGGATTCCCTACCGCGACAACTTCGTCGCCGACGCGCAATGTGTCTGAGCTGGTCAGCGTGGCAGGGACCAGGTCGTCCGGGACCACGTCGGGGCGCAGGACCACGAGGTCGTTTTCCGGCTGACTGACCGTGATCGACGCCGCCGACTCCGTCCCGTCCGCGAAAACGACGATGACTTCCACCGCGTCTTTGACGATGTGCAAGCTGGATAGGATGGTGCCGGTATCGTCAATGACTACACCCGCGCCGGTGGCCGTATCGGTGGAAGAGATGAGGGCTCGGACTCGAACCAGGGAAGGATGGATAGCCTCGAAGACCAGCGACGCACGTGCCGGACTTGGGGTGGCCGAGGCCAGAGCGCGGGCCACTGCGGCGTTGATGTCCCGTTGCGTCAGACGCTGGGGTGGTGTTTGGACCGCATTGAACGCGAATAGGGCCGCCAGAGAGACGAGCATGCCCGCGCCGATGAGAAAAGCACCCCGGAACCTCGTGTGAAACTGTGCGAGCCGTTGGCGCAAGAGGTCCCACCTGGACGCGGAGGGTTGGGGTTCCGGCTCTGGCTGCCGGCGAACAGGTGGGAACACGTTGTCCTGCCGCATGGCGTACCACTCAACCTTGGGAGCCTTTTACAAGCCCTCGGTAAACAGGTGTACCCCAGGGCAACGGGTAACAGTCCTAGAGCGCCAACTCGTTCAGCTAATCTGATTCTCAAGCTTTTGAGTGTGGTTGTCAAATAGACCGTCGCCGTTTCCTACGACGCATACGGTTGACGCCTCAGCAACCTGCTTGCGCCGAAGGGCTTGGACCGTTGTCTCCATATTATTCTGCCCATCAATCTGTACGCCCAGGGGGGGATGACCGGTTTCCCCATCATATCGTTGGACGCCGTCGGAATGGCTTCCCCCTTTGATAGCGCCGTGGCGGCAAGTTCCAGCGCTTTTCTGATGCGGATGGTCTGTCCTCCCTTCTCGGGCAACGATGCACCCTGGATCATCTCGCCACCGCCCAGTGCCATAGAGCCAGCCCATTCGAAGCCCGCGCTCCGGGCGAACGTTTCACAGATCGCCAGGGCGCCAGCATTGTGGTGCGCCTCGGGGAAGCCGCAGTTGGCGATGGCAGCAAACAACTGGCGATGACCCGGTTCCCGGCCTTGCCGATACACGGCGATGCGTTCGAGGGCTTCGATAACCGGGGCAGGCAGGGAATCCACGTAGAGCGGGAAAGCGAGCGTCACCAGATCGGCCGCGTCCACGGCTTCCAGGAGGGCGTGCATCTTCTCCGGAGACCGCAAGACATGATAGAGGTATACGACTTCGGTTTGAATGGACTGTGCGCCTAGTTGCTGAAACAGGTATTCGCCGAGCGAGTTCGACGTACTCTTCCGCGTCCTGGGGCTACCCACGAGCAGCACCGCCCGTCGAACGACGGACGCCTGACCACCAGTCTGCCGGCTGGCCGGCAAATATACAGTCCTGGACGATCTACCGCCCTCCAGGTTGTTCACGCATTCCTGCGCCGAGGCCCGGATTTCCGCGTCCGATTGGCTGGCCAGGACCACATGGCTGGCGGTTCTCTTGGCGTAGAAGTTTATCCCGTTGCGCTGGACGAGATGATGGAACACGGCCTCGGCCTGCGTGTCGGGCTCGTCCATCCAGCCCACGACTAGAAGGTCTGGGTGTTTCGCGTAGCGCCTCTGGTGATGTGTTTCTCCATTGACCTTCGCGAAGTGCGGGGAGATGTTCTGTATCTGGTGGTCAACCATCCTCTTGAGTGCGGAGGAATAGCCCCCAAACGTGACCGGTGTGAGATACACCAATAGATCGCTGTCGATGATTGCCCTGGCGATGGCCCGGTTGTCGTCGTTCGTGTTGCACATGCCAGGATTGCGGATCCAGCAGAAGAAATCGCCGGCGCAGTTGCCGATCTTCTTCTCACGCAGTACGGAGATCTCCGCGTCCCAGCCCTGGGCCCGGAGTTCCGCCGTCAGTGCCATGCGGACGCGCTCGCCGGTGCTGTCGTTTGCGTGCGAACCATCGAGAATGATCGCTTTCTTCGACTTGGTTTGTTGGCCTCTGACATCCATGTTCTGTCTCCCCTCTCGATTCTCGCTGGTCCCTCGATGTTGCCCGTCCTTTGCCTGTATCACTGAGTCAATCATATAGCACGACCAGCCTCTGTGCGCCGTGCACTTGAGGGGGGTTGGGGCTGGTAGAGAGGAGAGTCTTTTGGCTGGTCAGACGGCCAGGTTGCGCCCCACTTCGGTACTGGCGATGAGGTCGTGCACGCTGCGGCGCCCTTTGTTTGCCACGGCGACCAGGAAATAGCCAATCCACAGCGCGTTCGCCAGGCCGATCCCGAGGGATTGGACCCATCCGAATTGGCTGAGGTCCGTGCTCAGCCCAAAACCGGCGATATGCGCCAGCTCCCAAGGGAGGAGCTTGACCGCGTTTCGGAGCAGGGCACGAAGTGGCGCTATTGCCTTCCCGGAACAGGCGCTTGATCTTACCCCTAACAGCCGCTTACCCAGGCTCGCCCCACCAGCCGAACTGTCGCTGAGTATGAAGTACAACCAGGTCGGAAGCGACATGTTCCACGCAATCCGAAGGGAAACCTCCGGCCCTGTGGCTGGTTGAGAACCCACGATGGACTGGATCAAGAAGCCGGCAGGGGCCAGAATGCCGAAGAGAAACGCGATGTCGACGAGGTAGGCTAGCGTTCTTCTTATGATGAGGTTTGATGGCATCCTTCCAGCCATTGTTGTTCTCTCCCGGGATCTTGGTCTTGGGGAACCGCCGGGCGAGCAGCCGATGTTCAGCCCGCCAGCCAAGCATTCGCGATGTTCAGCCGAAGATAGCCCCAGCCAATAGCACGTGTCAAGGTGCGGTCTGGCGAAAGTAACGGTTGGCTGGTTGACACGCCAGGTCATCGGGACTACCATCTTTTCATAATCTCGGACGCGAGTGTGGACCTTTCTGTTGCACCGACGAAAGCTGGTCAAATGAGTCAATATCGCGTGGTAGGGCGCAGCCTTCCCCGGCTGGACTCCGTCGGCAAAGCGACGGGGACCGCCAAATACACTGGGGATCTGCGCCTACCGGGAATGCTCTACGGCAGGCTGGTACGCAGCCCTCATCCACACGCCGTGGTCACCCGGTTGGACGGGTCCCGGGCCCTGGCCGATCCGGACGTGTTGGCGGTCATCGGGCCGGGGGACGCTCCCGGAAAGGCTTTTAATTCCGCCGCCCTGAGCTTTGTTACTCCCCCGCGGTTCAAGGTGACCAGGGACCAGCGGGTTTTCGCAGAGCGAGCGCGATACGTGGGAGATGTGGTGGCGGCCGTGGCGGCTTCCACCGCTGATGCCGCGGAGTCGGCGCTGGGACTGGTTGACGTGGACTATTCCCTGCTTCCCGCGGTATTCGATCTTGAGGAAGCGATGCTGCCCGGCGCTCCCCTGGTGCACGATACGGCTGCGAACAACGTCTTGAGCCGCGTCAAGATGGGAGCCGGCGACCTGGAGCGAGGGTTCGATGGAGCGGACCTGGTGATTGAGGAGACCTATACCACGTCTCGGCAGAAGCAATGTCAGATGGAGACGAACGTCAGCGTCGCTTCTTTCGGCGGAGACGCCAGGCTTACCTTGTGGACCACCTGCGCCATGCCGCATTTGGCCCGTCTCATGGTGGCCGATATCTTCGATCTGTCCCCGGACCGGGTCCGGGTGATCACTCTGAGCATCGGAGGAGGATTTGGGAGCCGCCTGGGGCTGGTGGCGGAGCCGTATGCCGTGGCCCTGGCCGCGAAGACGGGCAGGCCGGTCATGGTGGAGATCCCGCGAGACGAGGATTTCTACGGCACGGAAAGCCGGCATCCCTCCATAATCAGGCTCAAAGCCGGGGCTCGCAAAGATGGCATCCTCACAGCGGTGCAGGCTACGGCGATAGTCAACACTGGGGCTTATGCCACCCATGGCCACGGGGTCAGGGCAGTAATAGGAGGGACTATACACCGCCTCTATCCCTGCCCGAATTTCCATTACGATGGATATGCGGTCTATACCAACACGCCTGTGGCCGGGGCCTATCGGGGCTACGGGGGCCCGCAGGCCCTTTTCGTACTGGAATCTCATATGGACAGCCTGGCGCGGGGCCTGGGACTCGACCCGCTGGAATTCCGGCTGAAGAACGCGATCCAACCAGGAGCCGCCGACCCGGCGACCGGGTGGCCCATCAGGAGCCACAGCCTCGAGGAGTGCCTTCGCCGCGGGTCCAAAGCGAGCGTCAGTTCGGCCTCTCTGGAGAGGCCAGCAGAGCGGGCGGTTGCCCGAGGCGCGGGCTCGGCCTGCTTTGTCTGGAGCAGCGGCACCGGGGGAAACCCCCGTATGCCCGAGAGTTCTGAGGCTACTCTGGGCCTGGATGAAGCAGGAACGGTGAGCTTGGTCACCGGCGCCTGTGACCCGGGCACCGGCGCCTCGACGGCACTCGCCCAGATCGCCGCCGAGCAGTTGGGCCAGGATCCGGGCGACCTGGTCTTGACGGTTGGCGATACCGACGCCACCCCTTTCGACGTCGGAAGCCACGCCAGCCGTACTGTGTACGTCGCGGGCGGGGCGGTGCTGGCAGCCGCAGGGGCGCTCCGCAAGGAGATACTGGAAACGGCGTCGGAACTCCTGGAGGCTTCGCCCTGCGATCTGGCCCTGGCGCCCGGCCGGGTGTACGTTCAGGGGAGCCCGACGCGCTGGCTGGCGTTGGGCCGGGTGGCAGCGGCGGCCGGCAAAGCGGGGGGAACGTTGAAGGGGACGTTCAGGCATGAGCCCGCCAACGCCCCGCCCTTTGGCGCGCAGTTTGTCGGGGCGGAGGTCGACCTGGAGACGGGCCAGGTGTACGTCAGCAAGGTGGTGGCGGCGCACGACGTCGGGAGGGCCATCAATCCCGCGGCGGTCGAAGGCCAGATAGAGGGAGCGCTACAGCACGGGCTCGGGTACGCGCTTACGGAAGGGCTTCAAGGTGACAAGCCCACGGGCCAGGTGCTTAACCCGTCCTTCGTCGACTACCGGGTGGCCACCGCACTGGACATACCGCCAGTTGAGGTCATACTGGTGGAAGCCCCCGATGAGACGGGGCCCTATGGGGCTAAGGGCGTGGGCGAGAGCGCCATGCTGGCCACCGCGGCTGCCGTAGCCAATGCCATCTTTGACGCGACCGGGGTCCGGGTTCGTGAGTTGCCCATGACGGGCGAGGCCATCCTGGACGCGATGGATCGGGAGCTGTGAGAGCCTCGGAACCATCCCCACCGCTCGGCCCTCCCAAAGGGATGAACTTCCAGCCCCTTCTTGACTACCCCGTTGGGATCGGAAGTTCCTTCTCCCTCTGGGAGAAGGCTAGGATGAAGGAATCCCGTCAATGGAAGAAAGGCCTTCCCCCTCTTGGCGACTCTGTTGGGGAGTGTTCAGGCAGAGGACAGGCCCCTGCGCTACGACCCTTCTAACCAGGCAGGTCCGTCCTATCTCCGGAGTCCCTCTCGCTGATCGTCCGCCATGGCCATTTCCTGAACGCTGCCAGGGCCGAACTTGCGTATCTTGATGCCTCCCGCCAGGCGGGGGAATTCAAGGAAATTCGCGACCTCGTCCGGTATCTTGTAGCTGGCGATCCTGTCGCCCATGAACTCCCGCACTTCTTTCAGGGTAAGGGGTTTCCCGTCCCTGGTCACTACGCAAGCGCAGATATTCTCGCCCATCACCGGGTTGGGCGTGCTCACAATGCAGGCTTCCCTGACCCGGGGATGCTCACATAGGAGCGCCTCCGTCTCGTTGGGGTTCACTGAGTAGCCGCCCTTCTTGATGATCTCCTTGATGCGGCTGATTATCCTGACGTAGCCTTGCTCGTCGATGGTTACCAGGTCGCCTGTGTGCAGGTATCCATCGCGGTCAATCGCTCTGGCCTCCTCGTCGGGCCTGTTCCAGTATCCTTTGAGGATATTGCCGGAGAAGAGGAGCTCGCCCGGCTGGCCGGGCGGGACCTCCTGGCCGGTGGCCGAATCTACGGCCTTGGCCCTGGCTCCGGGCGCCAGCGGCCTTCCGACGCTGGTATCGCGGTAGGGGTCCTTTGGGCCGCAAGCCAGGCCCACACCCGCGAGCTCGGCCATGCCCCAGCTATGCCCCAGCTCCAGGCCCATCATCTGTTCCGCCCGGTGGAAAAGCTCCGGCGGGAAGGCGAAGCCTGACCCCAACCCCACCCTGAGGGATGACAGGTCGAAGTCATTGAACTGGGGATGGCTGGTCTCCAGGAGGATGTGGGTGGGGGTGGCATGATGGACGGTCACCTGGTGCTGTTGTATGAGTTGAAGTGCCCGCTCAACCTTGTACTCGGGCATTAGGACGATGCTGGCCTGGGTCTCTACCGCCAGGTTGGCGACCGTCGCCAGCCCGAAGGCGTGGGAAATCGGCATATTCGCCAGGAACACGTCCTCCGCCGTGATGTCCAGGAGGGAGATTCCGGCGGCCGAACTCTGGATACAGACCTCATGGGTATGGATGGCGCCCTTGGGGACGCCAGTCGTACCGCCGGTAAAGAGGAGCATGGCCAGGTCCGCATGGGGGTCTATACCGGCTCTTTGATACTTCTGTCCCCATCCCTGTCTGATCAACTGCGTGAGGTCCAGGACCCCTCGTTCGGCTCCAGCGCCTAAGGCTATTACATGCTCCAGAGTGGGAAGCTCGGGGCGCAGATCTCTAAGCATGGCGACATAGTCGAAGCCCGCGAATTCCCGGTGGAGGATGGCAGCCGAACAGCCGGAGGTGGACAACAGGAGCCGGAACTCCGCGGCCCGGTAGAGCGGGTTGCACCAGACGATCACGGCTCCTATCTTGCAGGCAGCGTAGTAGGAGACCATCAGCTCTGGGCAATTGACCAAGGCAATGGCAACCCGGTCCCCCTTCTTGACGCCCAGGGTCTGCAGGCTCGCGGCGAAGGCATCCGCCCGGTCGTTGAGTTCCCGGTAGGTGATCCGCTGGTCCTGGTAGAGGAGGACGGTCTTCTCCGGCGCCAGTCTGGCGCTCCGCTCTAGCGTCTGCGCCAGGTCGCATTGTCTCACGTCTTCGTATTCCGTCAGTTTCCCGAGACCGCTCAAAGCTCCTCCCCATATTGGCTGTGCTCGGGCCAATTCTAGCCCCCTGGAGCGATTTTGAAAAGCCGGGCGGATTGGAGCCAGATGGTGCGCCTTCCACGCCCCGCACCAACCCACTCCATCGCTCACTAATGACTCTCCCGAACCACGATGTCGGAGATTTATGGGAGGGCCGCCCGATTGTATGATGTTCTGCGAGCTGTCCCGGCTCCTCGACTCGGACATGAGTATCTCTCGACAGTTGAAGATGACAGGTACGTAAACCCACGTACAAAATAGCCCTAAAGATATATGCCTTTTCAGCCGGACATATATCGGAAGATACTGGACGCGCGGCCACGCCGACAGCATAATAGATTGGGATATATATAAGGAGGGCATATTGAGAAGGAGAGGTCTGTTCCCGGTTTCCCTGGCTGCTCTGGCGCTCGCGCTGATAACGCTCGTCGCTTATCAGTTTGTGTCTTATGACACCGTCAGTTCGGAGGCGCAGCCAACTTCCCTGAACGTGACCGTGAGCCTGTCTACGCCATCTAACGGTAGTTTCTTTGTGGCGGGAGAGCAGGCGGAGGTCACCGTGGTACTCAAAGAGAATTCCGGAAAGCCCCTCACGAGAGCCGACATTGCAACGTTCGGCCTCTACGCGTACGGGCCGCAGGAAACGACCAAGACGGTCTCGGCGGTGAAGCTGCTCAATGCCACTGCCGACCGCACCAAGACACCGCACCATTTCATCGACCTTCTCACGAATCCCGACGTCCGGGCCGAAGGTAACACGGTGAGGTACACCTTCCGGCCGGTGACCGACGAGGAGGCAGGTACCTACACTGTGGGCGTGCGGGCGGTCAGGAGGGGCAACACGGCAGACCAGACTTTTGCGTTGGTCGACTTCCAGTTGGGGACCGCAACCGTTGAGAAGCAGATAATCGACAAAGACAAGTGCGCGGCCTGTCACCTGGGCGCTTCCAACGGCCAGTTCTATCTTCATCATGTCGATCCCACAGGGACGAACGCCTTCGGAAGCCCATCCCTTGATTCCGTGCCGGTTCGGACCTGCAAGGCCTGCCACAATAACGAAGGGTACGCGGCCTTTACGGTCGCCGGCGTCAGAGTACCGGATGCCATCGTAATCCGGGCCCACGGCGTCCACATGGGCGAGCACCTGGCGAATCCCGTAAACACCGATCCGACGACCGGCGTCTTCAGGAACTATGCCGGGGTCCTCTTCCCTAACAATGTGAAGAACTGCACGGCCTGCCACGCGGATGACCGCTGGAAGACCCAGCCTTCGAGGCTCGCCTGCACCACGTGTCACGACACGACTTGGTTTGGCGATGCAGCCAACCTGCCTCAGGGAAGCAAGGCGCATCCCGGCGGCCCCCAGGCCAATGATGCGGCTTGTTCTGCCTGTCATCCCGCGGATACCGGTGGCATGGAGCCGATATCGGTGGCCCATAAGATCAGCCAGCCTATGAATACTGTAGACATCAGCGTTTCACCTCCCGCGAACGGCAGTTTCTACGTGGCAGGAGAGGCGCCCCTGGTCACGCTAGTCATAAAGGACGATAATGGAGACCCCATCGATCACTCCAGGGTAGAGGTAGCCAATTTCTCTACCGCCAGTCTCTTTGTTTACGGCAACCGGGCCGAAGCGAAGCCCGTATTGACCAACACTGCCCTGGCATCGAGGTCTCGGGCGTCCGCGGCCAATACTAAGGCGGCCAGCGGCACCCCCGCGGGTTGGACCTTTAGCTCTGGCGACACCTTCAAGGTGGCCGTCAATGGGGGCGCCCCCGTCGTGATAGCGGTGCCTGCTGGCTTGCAGACCCCGGTTCAGATACGCGACCTGTTGGCGTCCCGACTGTCGGGTGTTACGGTCACCAACACCGCCACGGCGGTCACCATCAGGAGCAACACCCAGGGTCTTGCCTCGCGAATCGAGATATACGACAGCCCGGTTACGAGCGTAATGGGCTGGAAGAACGCAGGTATTGCCTTCTCGAAGGGCAGGACCTCCGGTGTGACCCAGGAGCCCTACGTGAAGATCGGAGGAGCTTCTACAGCCGGTAACGACCTGCGTAAGCTTTCGGACCCGCTGGACTATGCTGATCCTAATGTGACCCGAAACGTGGATAACATCACGTACCAGTTGTACGATGTGGCCGGTCTGGCGCCGGGCACCTATATGATGCATTCCTATGTCCTCCCGGTCGCCGGCAGGACCCCGAACGTAAGCAGGGTAGCGGTTGGCTTCACAAAATTCCAGATCGGCACGGCGACCGAACAGAGGAAGGTTGCCACCAATTGTACCGATTGCCACGGCAACAACATCTGGCACCTGGACGAGGGCCCGATTCACCCGGAGCCGTTTGACACCGATTGGTGCCTGGCGTGCCACGACTACGGGCGTCCTTCGACTGGCGAGGGTTTTGACCGGACGGGCGGGAGTTCCCTGCTCGGTTGGAGCGGGTTTGGCGCAAAGCCGCTTTCGGCTCGGCTTCACGGCGTCCACTTCGGACGCTATCTGGATCACCCAGAGGAGATCTATGCCGGAAACCCGG
>ORJL010621763.1_pt1 | contig 11994 bp, 6 predicted proteins | sample 1779941 | NCBI WGS metagenome assembly ORJL01 (sample SAMEA104232317, study PRJEB22302) | groundwater metagenome | biome: forest; feature: aquifer; material: groundwater | place: USA | collected 2011-08-07 | depth 5.8 m
TGGTTGGTTAACTCTTTGGTTGATAGTTTCGGCTTAGAATCCTGGCCTCCAGGAGCCTTTAGGTTCAACGATCTTTGGCTGGCTCGACTCTTAAGGCCTTTAAAAAATAACTTAAATTCTTTTTGAATCTCTTTAAACGTTGGCTCACTGACAACTAAAATCTTTTTAATTCCCCCTGTCTCTAGGGGGTAACAATCAATGGTATCATTCCCATTTTAGTCTTAAAAATTTCTTGACAAAAGTCAAGGCCGGGATATACTTGACTGTATTCTTTTAAAAGGCAGTGACGTCTTTTAAAAAAGAAATCTGGTGGGATGACACGACTTGCAATCCAGATGAAAAGGGCAACGATGTCCTCTAGGGAACAGTGACTGTTCTTTAGGGGATTTTTTTTGGGCACCGAGGTCCAAAGCGAGCTCTCAATGGAGTAAAGCAAAGCTGGTAACTTCAATCGAACATTAAATTTGGAGGAAACACAAATGGATATGATTAACGCGGGTGATACAGCCTGGGTCCTGATGTCAACGGCTCTGGTTATGTTGATGACTCCTGGATTGGGTTTATTCTACGGGGGTATGGTCCGACGTAAGAACGTTTTAGGCGTTTTGATGCAGTGTTTTATTATTTTGTGCATTTTAAGTTTACAGTGGGTTTTATTTGGCTACAGCCTTTCCTTTCATCCGGGAAATTCTTTTATCGGGGGCCTGGGGTGGGCTGGTTTAAATGGAGTAGGGTTAGAGCCAAATCCTGATTATGCCGCGACCATTCCTCATCAAGCCTTTATGATTTTTCAGGCGATGTTCGCGATTATCACGCCGGCTTTAATTATCGGCGCCTTTGCCGAGAGAATGAAATTTTCCGCGTTTATTATTTTTACGCTTTTATGGGCCACCTTAGTTTACGCCCCGGTCTGCCATATGGTCTGGGCGGTAGGCGGTTTAATGAGGAGCTGGGGAGTGCTTGACTTTGCCGGCGGTACGGTTGTTCATATTAACGCGGGGATCGCGGCCTTAGTGACGGCTATTGTCATTGGCAAACGAACAGGATATCAGAATAAACCAACACCATTGCACAACATCCCTTTTACGGTATTAGGCGCGGCCTTACTCTGGTTCGGGTGGTTCGGGTTTAATGCCGGCAGCGCTTTAGCGGCCAATGGCCTGGCGGTCAACGCCTTTGTTGTCACCAACACGGCAGCCGCGGCGGCGGGGTTAAGCTGGGCATTGCTCGAATGGAAAGTTGGCGGAAAACCCACGATGTTTGGAGTTGTCACCGGTGCCGTCGCAGGGCTTGTTGCCATTACTCCGGCAGCGGGATTTGTCGACGTGATCGGAGCAATCATTATCGGACTTTTAGTCAGCGTGTTCTGCTTCTTCGCGGTCAGCGCTCTTAAACCTAAATTCGGTTATGATGACGCGCTTGACGCTTTTGGCGTCCATTGTATCGGAGGAATCTGGGGCGCTTTGGCGACCGGTTTATTCGCGACTAAAAAAGTGAATCCAGCTGGCGCCGACGGTCTTTTTTATGGCAATCCAGCACAGTTTGTTATTCAGCTCAAGGCTGTTTTAGTGACCCTGATTTACAGCTTCGTTGTCACCTTTATTATTTACAAAGTTATCGACGCCATTATGGGCGTGCGGGTGACCCAGGAAGAAGAGACCATGGGGCTGGATCTAACACAGCATAATGAACGAGCCTATACTGTTTTGGAATAAATTTTTAACTATTAATTTGTTAATGATTGCCTAAAAGAAGGCACACGAGGAGGATATATGAAGCTTATTACCGCAATTATTCAGCCTCATCGGCTGGAGGAAGTCAAAAAGGCCTTGTATGAGGCCAACGTCAATTTGATTACGGTCAGTGAAGTGTTAGGCCACGGCCGTCAGAAAGGCGTGGATGAGTTTTACCGCGGCTCGAAAGAGACTGGAAATTTATTAAGAAAGATTCGTCTCGATATTGCCGTTAATGAGAATTTTGTGGACCCGACCATTAAGGCGATTATCAAAGGAGCCAGAACGGGCAAAATTGGCGACGGAAAAATATTTGTTGTCGATTTGCCGCGTTGTATTAGAATACGTACAGGCGATGAAGGGCCAGAGGCTATTGGTTAAATTCATGAAATAATTCGGGGGCGATTGAGAAATCGCCCCTGGACTTGTGCGTTTATTGGTATTACGAAGGGATAAATTTATGGCAAAGGAGAAAAAGAAAATGAGTGAAACATTGGAAAAGGAAATTCAAAGCATGGAAGAGATCTATACCAAAAAAGACGCTGGGGAGAAGGTCGAATCCATCGTCGAGCTTTACGGGAAAAATGTTTTTAGCCTGAAAGTGATGCGCCATTATCTTTCCGAGAAAGCGTTTAATTCCTTAAGCGCGACCATCAGAGACGGCGGGCCGTTAAATCCGGATATCGCCGATGAAGTAGCCGAGGCCATGAAGATGTGGGCGATCTCAAAAGGCGCCACGCATTTTACCCACTGGTTTCAGCCCTTAACCGGAGCGACCGCGGAAAAACACGATTCTTTTATGTCTCCTGACCACGAAGGCGGAGTCATCATGAAATTTTCCGGTAAAGAATTAACTCAAGGCGAGCCGGATGCCTCAAGCTTTCCTTCGGGAGGGTTAAGAGCGACTTTCGAGGCGCGCGGTTACACGGCCTGGGATCCAACGAGCCCGGCCTTTATTAAGGAAGGGCCGGAATGCGCGACATTGTGTATCCCCACCGTTTTCTGCGGATATCACGGGGAGGCGCTGGACAAAAAGACGCCGCTTTTGCGTTCGATGGCGGCCTTATCCAAGCAAGTCTGCCGTTTGGGAAAACTTTTTGGCGTTGACGTAAAAGGCAAACGCGCTTACGCGACCTTAGGCGGCGAGCAGGAATATTTTTTGATTGATAAAAATTATTACAACAAAAGATTAGATCTTATCCAGACGGGCCGAACGCTGTTTGGCCGTAAACCTGCCAAGCATCAGCAGATGGAAGATCATTATTTCGGCGCGATCAAGAGTCGCGTTATGGGGTTCATGGAAGATTTAGATCGTGAGCTTTGGAAATTGGGCGTTCCGGATAAAACGCGCCACAACGAGGTTGCCCCGGCGCAGTTTGAAGTCGCTCCGGTCTTTGAAGAATTAAACTTGGCCGTTGATCACAACATGATCACGATGGAGATGATGCGCCAGGTAGCTGAACGCCACGGGCTGGTTTGTCTTTTGCACGAAAAGCCGTATGCCGGCGTGAATGGTTCAGGGAAACATAACAACTGGGCCATCGTCGGGCCTGACGGGAAGAATTGGTTATCTCCGGGAGATAATCCGCATGAAAACGCGAAGTTTTTAGCCATGTTATGCGCGGTTATCAAAGCGGTGGATACCTACGCGGATGTTCTTCGCTCATCAGTCGCCTCCGCGGCTAATGATCACCGTCTGGGAGCCAATGAAGCGCCACCGGCGATCATTTCGATTTTCTTAGGCGAGCAGCTCTCTGATGTGATTGAACAAATCGAAAAAGGCGGCGCGAAGAGCTCCAAGTCCGGTGGATTTATTGAAATTGGAGTGGATTCTTTACCGCGTCTTCCTCGCGATGCAACCGATCGCAACCGAACGTCCCCTTTTGCTTTTACCGGGGCTAAGTTTGAATTCCGCGCGGTAGGTTCCAGCATGAGTTTAGCCGGTCCCAACATCGTGCTTAATACGATTGTGGCCGAAGCCCTGGATGAAATGTGCACCAAACTAGAAGCGGATGCAAAGGCAAAGAAAGATTTTAACGCGTCCTTGCAAAAACTTCTGCAGGAGATTATTAAAAAACATAAAAGAGTTCTCTACAACGGCGATAATTACACTCCTGAATGGCACGCGGAAGCTAAAAAAAGAGGCCTGCCGAATCTTATAACAACGCCGGAAGCCTTAGAGGTCATGAATCAAGAGAAGACCATTAAGCTTTTTGAAAAACATGCTGTCCTTTCAAAAAGAGAATTGCTTTCGCGTTACGAAGTTTACAAGCATACTTACAAAACCGTTGTTCAGCTCGAGGGCAATTGCGCTTTAATCATGGCCAGGACGTTAATTATTCCCGCGGCTCTGGATTATCAGAATGAACTGGCGCAAACGATTAAAGGTGTCGCCTCCGTCGGCAAGGGGAATAAAACAGCCGCCGCGAAGAATCTTTTAAAAAATCTTTGCGCGGAAACGGAAAACGCGTTAACGACATCCGCCCAGCTGGAAGGCGCTGTCGATAAACATGACGCGCAAAAGACTTTAGCGGCGATGATTAAACTCAGGGATGCGGTGGACAATCTTGAGGTTATTGTCCCTAAAAACAAATGGCCGCTGCCTTCTTACGCTGAAATGATGTTTATGATGTGAAGGCGAGGGGTTTCTTTAAGAGACGGGGAGAAGGATAGGAAATATCTATCCTCTCTCCGTTCTTTTATTGGTGAACAAAATGATTCTTTGCATCAAACATATTGATATTGAAGGCCCGGGGACGCTGGGGGATTTTTTAAAAAGGAAGGGTGTTAAGCTTAAAACGGTTGATTTAGGGGCGGGTGAGAGTTTGCCCCGGAATCCATCTGATTTTGAGGCGGTCATTTGCTTGGGCGGCCCGATGAATGTCTACGAGGAAGATAAATATCTTTTTTTGAAAAAGGAAGATGTTTTTATCAAAGAGATTCTAGCCAAACAAATTCCGTTTTTAGGAATATGTTTAGGGTCGCAGCTTTTAGCGAAAGCTTCGGGCGCGAAGGTAGTCAAATCTCCGGTTAAAGAAGTAGGATTTTTTAAAACTCAAATTACTTCTAAGGGCTTGAGAGATCCTTTATTTGAAGGAATAAAGCAGGAATTTGATGTCTATCACTGGCACGAGGATATGTTTGAAATTCCTCGTGAAGGAAGCCTGCTGGCCACCGCTAAGGGCTGTCCGCACCAAGCGTTTAAAATAGGCAAGAACGCTTACGGACTGCAGTTTCATGTGGAGATCACCGATAAAAGTATCCGCGAGTGGTCAGAAGAATATTTAGGCCGCCATCCGGATTTTTTGAGCAAAAAAGAAGAGATGCTCTCCAAATACAAAACAATTCAAGAATCATTTCAAGAGACGGCGGAAAAGATATATAATAACTTTCTAAGAGTTATAAAATAAAATGAGAATAGGGTTAGCCCAAATTAATGTGACCGTCGGCGATTTGGCCGGAAATAGTCAGAAGATTTTAAGCTTTGTTCAAAAGGCGAAAGATCTTCAAGCGGATCTGGTCGTGTTTCCGGAATTGGCCGTTTGTGGCTATCCACCCGAGGACCTTTTGCACAAAGAACATTTTGTGCGCGACAATATTAAGGCTGTAAACCAAATCGCTAAAGATATTAAGGGAATAGCGGTGATTGTGGGATTTGTGGACATGGATAAACAAAAAAATCTCTACAACGCCGCGGCTATTCTCCAGCAAGGGAAAATCAAAGATATTTATCACAAGCAGGCCCTTCCCAATTACGGTGTCTTTGATGAAAAACGTTATTTTAAATCGGGGAACCAGAATAAAATTTTCTCTTTAGGCAAGACGCGTTTTGCGGTGAGCATTTGCGAAGATATTTGGGTAGACAAAAGTCCTGTTTTAAAACAGGCCAAAATGGGCGCCAGGCTTTTGATTAATATTTCCAGCTCTCCGTATGACGTGGATAAATTAGCCCGGCGGGAAAATCTGCTGAAAAGAATCGCCAAACAAACAAAAAGATTTGTCTGCTATCTTAATCTTGTCGGCGGCCAGGATGAGCTTGTCTTTGATGGAAGCAGTTTTATCGTAAACCCGAAGGGGAAAATTGTTGCCGCTGGAAAGCAATTTGAAGAGGATTTGATTGTTGCTGATCTTCCTCTGGCAGGAGATTGCGGGCAGAATAGAAAGTTTTTAAGTCCGCATTGGGCTGGGCAGCTTAAGCCCGCAGAGCGCGTTTACAAGGCACTGGTGTTAGGAACGCGGGATTATATTCAGAAAAACGGATTTAAAAAGGTGGTGGTGGGCTTAAGCGGAGGGATTGATTCCGCCCTTGTTGCGGCCATCGCGGTTGAAGCGATCGGCAAAGAAAATGTGGTTGGTGTCACCATGCCGTCGCGCTACACGTCCGAAGGGACAAATACCGACGCTAAAAAATTAGCCCAGAACTTAGGAATAAAGATTTTAGAGATCCCGATTGAAGGAATTTTTAAAAGTTATTTAGAAGTACTGAATTCTACGGCTTTACCAGCTGTACCCGCGGGCCTTGCCGAGGAAAATGTTCAGGCCAGAATTCGCGGCAACCTTTTAATGGCTTTGTCCAATAAATTGGGGTGGCTGGTGTTGACCACGGGAAATAAAAGTGAGATTGCCGTTGGGTACTGCACGCTTTACGGAGATATGTCCGGAGGATTTGCCGTGATTAAAGACGTTCCTAAAACGGTGGTTTACGAGTTGGCGCAATTGGTGAATAAAAAAGGGGAAGTGATTCCCCAGGCAACCATTGACCGAGCTCCCACGGCTGAACTGCGGGAGAATCAGAAGGATCAAGATTCTCTGCCTCCTTACGACTTGTTAGATAAAATGTTAGTGGCGTATGTCGAGGAGCATCGCTCCTTCGCGGGACTTAAAAAAGTGTGTAATGACGAAGAGATTATTAAAAAAGTTATTCAGATGGTTGATCGCAGTGAATACAAGCGCCGTCAGGCCGCCCCGGGCATTAAAATCACCGCTCGAGCTTTTGGCAAAGACTGGCGCCTGCCTATCACCAACCGCTACCGAGAATTTTAGCGAATATCGTCGTAAAATTGATAAGAATAATAGACAAGTTTTAAGAACTGTTATAAACTATGATAGTTTAAATTTTACGATCATTGAGGAGAAAAGAGAGGTAATGAGCGCTTTGTTTTATCCAAAAAAACAGGGATTATATGATCCTTCTTTTGAGCATGACAGCTGCGGCGTGGGATTTGTCGTCAATTTAAACGGGCAGAAAACCCACGAGATTATCCGCCAGGGCGTGCAGATCCTCGAGAATTTGACGCACCGCGGGGCCTGCGGCTGTGATCCGGAAACAGGCGATGGCGCCGGCATTATGATGCAGATGCCGGACGCGTTTCTGCGTAAAGAATGTGCTAAGCTCAATATCCAATTGCCGCCGGAGGGCGACTACGGCGCGGGAATTGTGTTTCTTCCGCCGGATTTGACGGAACGTAATATTATCGAAGAATGGACCGAGCATATTATCCACGAGGAAGGTCAGCATTTTTTGGGCTGGAGGGAGATTCCTCACGACAGCACCAAGATTGGCAAAGTGGCGAGGAGTGTCGAGCCGGAATTCAAACAGCTTTTTATCGGCCGCGGCAAAAATACCCGCCCGGAAGAGCTCGATCTTAAGCTCTACGTCATTCGTAAAAGACTCTACAATAAAGTCCAGGCCTCAACTCTGGCTCAGCGAAATTATTATTATTTTTGCAGTCTCGCGGCCAAAACACTCGTCTACAAAGGACAGCTCATGGCTGAACAGCTGGATCGCTTTTTTGCTGATCTGGCGGATCCGACCATGACTTCGGCTCTGGCCTTAGTGCATTCCCGTTACAGTACCAATACATTTCCTACTTGGGCGTTAGCCCATCCTTACCGCATGATCGCGCATAACGGCGAAATTAATACGCTGCGCGGCAACATCAACTGGATGCACGCGAGGGAAAAACAATTTTTCTCTAAAGCCTTTGGGGAAGATCTTCAGAAAACCTTGTCTGTAGTTGTTCCTCACGGCAGTGACACGGCCACCTTTGATAATGTTTTGGAAATGCTGGTGCTCTCTGGACGATCGCTTCCACATGCCATGATGATGATGATCCCCGAAGCTTACAGCGGCCACGAGACCATGAGCGAAGAGAAAAAAGCCTTCTACGAATATCACGCGTGTTTAATGGAGCCGTGGGACGGACCCGCTTCTATCGCTTTTTGCGACGGGCGTTATATCGGCGCTGTCCTGGATCGTAACGGCCTGCGGCCTTCGCGGTATTTAGTCACGAAAGATGGTCTGGTCGTGATGGCCTCCGAGGTCGGCGTCTTGCCTATTGCCCCCGAGCGCGTTGCCAAAAAAGGACGCCTGCAGCCGGGTAAAATGTTTCTCATCGATACGCAAAAGGGCGTGATTATCGACGATACGGAGCTCAAACACGAATATGCCAGCCGTAAACCTTACGGCCAGTGGCTTAAAGAAAATTTGATTGAGATGAAGGATCTGCCCGCGCCTAAAAAAGCGCACGGGCTTAATGAAAAAACCTTGCTTGAGAGAATGCGCGCCTTTGGTTTCACGATCGAAGATCTCAAAATTATTTTGTGTCCGATGGTTACAAACGGGGAAGAGGCCGTCGGTTCCATGGGCGCGGATACGCCTTTAGCTGTGCTTTCTTCTCGCCCGCAGCTTTTATTTCATTATTTTAAACAGCTCTTCGCGCAGGTCACCAATCCTCCGGTTGACGCGATCCGTGAAGAAGTGATTATGGCCGAGAATGTCTTTTTGGGGAGCGAAGGAAATCTTTTGGATGAAACACCAGAACATTGCCATCGACTGAAATTACCGCGGCCGATTTTAACTAATGAAGATTTAGAAAAAATTCGTAATGTAAAAGAGGGAAATCTTAGCGCCAGAACTTTATCCTGTGTCTTTAAAAAAGAAGGCGGCAGTAGAGGTTTGGAGAAGGCCTTAGAGAAACTTTTTAAAGAAGCGGACAAGGCCATTGAAGAGGGCGTTTCGATTCTTATCCTCTCAGATCGAGACCTGAGCAAAGACAATGTCCCTATGCCTTCTTTGCTTGCCTGCGCGGGCTTACATCATCATTTGATTCGAGAAGGAACACGCACCCGAGTCAGTCTGGTGGTGGAGACGGGCGAGGCCCGGGAGATGCATCACTTCGCGGTGCTCATCGGATACGGAGCCAATGCGGTTAATCCTTATCTTGCCTTTGAGATTATCGAAAGTGAACTCAATAAAGGAAGCTATCCAGAAGGCCTGACCTTCAAAGACGCGCAGAAAAATTTTCTTAAGGCAGCGCGCAAGGGGCTGTTTAAAATTATTTCTAAAATGGGCATCTCGACGATCCAGTCGTATTGCGGGGCGCAGATTTTTGAAGCGGTGGGATTAGGCGAGGGATTGATTAAAAAATATTTTACCGCCACTCCTTCCCGCATCGGCGGGATCGGTATTGAGATAGTGGCCGAGGAAATGATCCGCCGCCACAAACAGGCTTACCCCGAAGAAAATGTTTACGATGAAATGCTCGATGAGGGCGGCGATTATGCCTGGCGCGAGGGCGGCGAACATCATCAATATAATCCTAAATCTATCGCGCTTCTTCAGCATGCCTGCCGCGTAGGCGACTATAAGACATACAAACAATATACCAGGCTTATTAATGAAAAGGAAAATAATTTAGCCAGCATCCGTGGACTTTTAAAATTTAAGACAGGGAATTCTATTCCTTTAAGCGAGGTTGAGCCAGCGTCCGAGATTGTCAAACGTTTTGCCACGGGAGCGATGAGTTACGGATCGATTTCCAAAGAAACGCACGAGACGTTAGCCATCGCGATGAATCGGTTAGGAGGATTTTCTAATACCGGAGAAGGCGGGGAAGACCCGGATAGATTTAAAAAAGATCCTAATGGCGACTGGCGGCGCAGCCGTATCAAACAAGTCGCGCAGGGCCGTTTTGGAGTCACCATTGAATATTTGGTCAATGCCGACCAACTGCAGATTAAAATGGCTCAAGGGGCCAAGCCTGGGGAAGGCGGACAATTGCCAGGGCATAAAGTCAGCAAGGAAATTGCCAAAACGCGGTATACAACGCCGGGCGTTCAATTGATTTCTCCGCCGCCACATCACGATATTTATTCGATTGAAGATTTAGCCCAGCTTATTCACGATCTTAAAAATTCCAATCCGCGGGCGGATGTGAGCGTGAAACTCGTCTCCGAAATTGGGGTCGGAACCATTGCCGCCGGTGTCTCTAAGGGCAAGGCGGATCACGTTTTGATCAGCGGTTTCGAGGGGGGAACGGGCGCGTCGCCTCAAACCTCCATTAAACACGCCGGACTTCCGATGGAATTGGGAATCGCCGAGACTCAACAGGTCTTGGTGATGAATGATCTGCGCGGCCGCATCCGCGTGCAGACCGACGGGCAGCTTAAAACAGGGCGCGATGTGGTCGTCGCTGGAATGTTAGGGGCCGATGAATTTGGGTTCTCAACCTCAGCCTTAGTGACGTTAGGCTGTATTCTGCTCAGAAAGTGTCATTTGAATACCTGTTCGGTCGGGATCGCGACACAGGACCCTGTTTTAAGAAAACGATTTGAAGGCAAACCCGAGCATGTGGTGAACTTCTTTACCTTTATCGCCGAAGAAGTGCGCGAGATTATGGCGGAACTAGGATTTAAAAAATTTGACGAGTTAATCGGCCGGGTGGACTGCCTCGAGATTCAAGAGTTAATCCATCACTGGAAAATTAAAGGACTTGACCTAACGAACATTTTGCATAAGCCGGATGTCCCTTCTCATGTGGCGATTCATCACGTCGAGCGCCAGAATCACGGGTTGGAGAAGGCGTTAGATAATCAATTAATCGAACGTTGCAAGGAAGCCATCGACACTAAAAAGGCTGTTCAATTTGAATCGCCTATTAAAAATACAAACCGTACCGTCGGTACGATGCTCAGCAGTACGATTGCCCGAAAATATGGTTTGGTTGGTTTGCCGGAGAATACCATTCAAATTAAATTTAAAGGTTCGGCCGGACAAAGCTTCGGGGCCTTCTTGTCCCATGGCGTTACTTTAACCTTGGAAGGGGATACCAATGATTACGTCGGCAAAGGCCTATCCGGCGGAAGATTGATTGTGTATCCACCGCAGGAGGCGACCTTTGTCCCTGAGGAGAATATTTTAGTAGGTAACGTTGTTTTGTATGGCGCTATTTGCGGAGAAGCGTATTTCCGAGGACTGGCCGGCGAGCGTTTCGCGGTGCGTAACAGCGGCGCGCAGGCGGTCGTGGAAGGCGTGGGTGACCATGGTTGCGAATATATGACCGGAGGACGAGTGGTTGTGTTAGGACGCACCGGACGCAATTTCGCCGCCGGGATGAGCGGCGGGTTGGCCTATGTTTGGGACATGGACGGGGATTTTAAGATTAAATGTAACACGGGGATGGTGGAATTATTTCCGGTTGAGAATGAGGCTGATATCCAGGAGATCAAAACACTCGTTGAGAATCATTGCCGATATACGCAAAGCGCTGTCGCTCAGCGTGTCTTGAAAAATTGGAATACAATCTTGCCGCAATTCGTCAAAGTATTTCCAGTCGACTATAGAAGAGTTTTAGAAGAAAACGCTAAAGAACAAAATAAATTAGCCGAGGTCAGCCGCTAAATGGGTGACATAAAGGGTTTTTTAAAATATCCGCGTCAGGACTTACCCAAAGAGAAAGCCCCTGAGCGTCTTAAACACTGGCATGAGTTTTACAAAGAAATGCCCGAGGAGGAACTGCGTCATCAGGGCGCTCGCTGTATGGACTGCGGGGTGCCGTTCTGTCAGTCGGGGTGTCCGATCAATAATATTATTCCCGATTGGAATGATTTGGTTTATAAAAATCAATGGAGGGAAGCCATCGAGCGTCTGCATAAGACGAATAATTTTCCGGAATTCACCGGACGTATATGTCCGGCGCCTTGTGAAAATGCCTGTGTTTTAGCCATCAATGAGTCCCCGGTGACCATCAAAAATATTGAAGTCTCTATTGTGGAGAAGGCTTACAAGGAAGGATGGATTAAGCCTGTGCCGCCTAAATTGCGCACGGGAAAAACGGTTGCGGTCGTTGGTTCCGGGCCGTCGGGTTTGGCCTGCGCTGATCAATTAAATAAAGCGGGGCATACGGTTACGGTTTTTGAAAAAAATGAGGTTCTCGGCGGACTTTTGACGTTAGGTATTCCTGATTTTAAATTAGAGAAA
>ORJL010221290.1_pt1 | contig 11993 bp, 5 predicted proteins | sample 1779941 | NCBI WGS metagenome assembly ORJL01 (sample SAMEA104232317, study PRJEB22302) | groundwater metagenome | biome: forest; feature: aquifer; material: groundwater | place: USA | collected 2011-08-07 | depth 5.8 m
AAATGTCAAGATAAAAAACACCGGGATGCATTCGACAAACGGCTCGGTGGCGGGGAACTTGACATTCCTCGACTGGCAGAACGGATTTGCAAAGTGCCCGCCCGGAGGCACGGACTACTGCCTGCCCGGCGGAGTGAAGGCATTCCGGACTCTGTCGAATAGCATGCGGCCATCGCCAATGCCTGGGAGCGAAGAATCGTTTTCGTATTCCGTGTCATGCCCGGATGGCGGGGGGCTGTTCCGGCTGTTTGGGGAAGTAACGAATGGCAACTTGCTCAATGTCACAGCTGATTATTTCACAAGCCCGGGAAGGGCGGCAGGTTACAACGTCAACTGCCTCCGAAAGAGCGGCGCAGGGGCGGGGAATTGGAAGGATTTGTTTGCAACGGCGCTCATGTTCAACATACTTTTGGTGGGCCTTGGCTACATGGCGGCCAGGATTACTTCAAGCACCGCACTGATGGGAAAAGTGAGCGATGAATCCGGGGCGCTTGTGGTAACCGTAATTTTGGGAGTGTTCATACTGGCCGGGCTTTCAGACTTGAATTCCGTATTTTCCGCGGCAGCGTGCGACATGCTCAAGCTTGGAAGCTGCTCTTCCCAGATGAGCCTGGACGGGCTTGCGCTGCAGCAGGTGAGCGGAGTGGAGCAGAGCTTGCAGGGGTATATGAGAGATGCGCAGCTTGGGCTAGGCGAAGTGTCCGAGCAGTCCTCGCAGATGCGGTATTGCAACATGATGGGCGTGGGCTTCTCGCTGCCGGGGTGCGCGGCATGGGGCATAGCGCGCGGGCCGCTGTCGCAGATGTTCGGGGCTGCGGGAATTGGAATCATGGACCAGGCTGCAAAAGAAATTCTGCTTGCGCTCTCGGTTGGCCCGGTGCTCACGCTTTTGCTTCCGCTTGGGGCAATAATGCGTTCATTCCGGTTCACGAGGCAGGCCGGAAGCACCCTGATAGCGCTTGGCATTGCCCTTAACCTTGTCTTCCCCCTCGCGCTATTGCTGGCGTATAAGATGGCGGACAGCTTTAGCTCGGATGCGGCGTGGAATGATTTGGGCTTAAGCAGGGCATACCAAACCCCGCACGGGCCGGTGTATACGTGCGACGTGGACAAGCCAAGCGAAGGCAGGCTGATTAACATGGTGGACACGCTCCTTTCACCGAATATATCGGACAAAATACTGTTTGACATCATAGTGCGCGGGCTGTTTGCCACCGTGGTTGCGGTTGCGATAACTTTCGGCGCGGTGCATGCGATTGGGCAGATGCTTGGGACCGAAATAGCGGTCTACCAGATTGCGAGGCTGAGCTAGGATGATTGCGAAAATTTCAATTTTCATTCTTTTTGCCCTGTGCGCGGCATATGCAGCTAACTTTGCTGCGGCAGGCGCGCCTGTCAAGCTGTTCTGCAACACCAATGCAAATGAATTGGGCGCCGCGGAAACGGCGATGATAGCGGGCACGCTTCTCATGGCAACGCTTCTCGCGCTTGCCTACATGATTGGCGAGGCAATGCATGAGCCCCGCTTTACCGAGTGGGCGAAGACTGAGGTGCCCCAGCTTGCGGTTTCGGCGATAATGTTCGTCATTATTTTCCTTTTCATAAACGGCCTGTGCACGATGTCGATGTCGGACTTCCTGGCATGGAGCGGCTTGCACGTTCCGGATTACATCGTGCCTGCAGCAGACCTGCCCTCGCTTTCCGCTTACAATGCCTCTTTCACCTACCTGAGGTGGGGGTTGTGGGAAACCGAAACCACGATAACGGCAATACGGGCAAAAATGGGCGCGCTCCAGATACGCGCGACTACGAACAAATACGACACCACCCTGCCCCCGTTCGGGGCGCTTGGCACCTCGACCTCGCCATTCTCCGGCGATTACAGCGTGTCGGGCATGCATGGCACATTGCTCCAGCTGAATACCGTATTCCTGCTCAGCCTGCTTTTGCAGTATTTCAGCCTGGCACTGTTCAGTTCAGGCCAGGGAATATTGCTCATGCTGCTTCCAATCGGGCTGGTGCTCCGCACCGTGCCGTTCATGCGCGGGTTTGGCGGGGCGCTGGTTGCGCTTGCCGTTTCGCTTTATTTCGTCTACCCAATCATGCTGTCGCTTCTGCTCCTCATGCTCGGGCAGCTCTCGGGCTATGACTTGTCGCAGAGGCAGGGCGGGCTCGACATGGCAGGCGCAATAAGGTATGAAAACGAAATCGAGGGCACGCCCACCAAATACTCGCTTCCAAACGCTTATCCGAATATTTTCCGCGATGACAGCCCCGGGGACTTATACGGCGTGACTGCGTTCAATTTCCTGCGCGCAGTTCTCCTGCCCCTTGCCGGCCTGCTTGTCATGGCTGGCCTTGCCAAGGACATATCGAGGCTGTTCGGGGATGAGATAGACGCCGGAAAGCTCGTGCAGTTGGTATAAAAATTGCGTAGGCGGTGATTGTAAAATGAGTGCGAGGATGCTTGCAATCGGGCTGGTATTCGGGCTTGCAATCGCGCTGTCTTTTGCCGAGCAGTGGAACCAGACTCCGGCAGGCTTTGGGGATTTTTTCAGCCCCACGCCGCCCCAAGACCTTAGGCGCAACTGGTATCCGCTCGCGCTTGCCGCGATAGGCGTGTGCTTCTTTGCCAATCTGCTCGTGTTTGTCGCGGCAAAAGTTTTCCACGTGCCGCAGTGGGAGAAATTTGCGCAGGCGGAATTTTTCCAGGTGACGGTATCTGCGCTTCTTATTGCAACCGTGGTGCAGCTGCTTGATTCGGGATTCGATTACATTGCGGATTTTGTGCTGCCCCGCGGCTCCACCACGCTCTGCCAGGGGGCGCAGCGGGACGTGTATAGCGACGCAGGCTACAGCGGGCCGATAAAAATAATCCAGTGCAAGCTCCAGGACAAGCTCAATTACATTTATGCGCTTTATGCAAAAGCTGTCGCAAAAAACAAGGAAGTGGAAACGCTAACCACGATGAACGTCATACTTTTCAACATCCCGATTTTCTACGGCGACTGGATAGCCTCATGGCACGACCAGATGGAAAAGGCGCATTACATCGCAAACGCGGTGATACCGATGGCAATAAACGTGGAAGCGCAGTACATGTTCATGGACTATATTGCAAACAACATGCTTGCGGTGCTGCTGCCGGTCGGCATAATACTTAGGATAATCCCGGTATTCCGCGGCATTGGCGGGCTGCTCATTGCAATCGCGCTCGGGTTTTACATGGTGTTCCCGATAGCGTATATCATGCTTGACCCCACCACGGTGAGGGCGGACCCGGGCATCATGATACCAACATCCGGCATCAAGGCAAAGGCATGCTACACCACATTTGCAGGAATTGCAAGCTCGATTACGCTTGCCTCGCTCAACCCGAACCAGGGCGGCGGGCTTTTCAGCTCAGGCGACATTGACATAAACGCGCTTGGCAGGGAAATGGCGCGCCTGCAGATAGAAACCATATTCATACCGTTTGCCGCGCTTGGCGCCGCGATAGTTTTCATCCAGGCTGCAGCGCCGTTCTTTGGCGGGGATTCTGGCGAGATAGTGCACTTCATTGCCAAGGTGATATGATGCGCACCGGGATACTGCTTGCACTTTCGGGCGTGGCGCTGCTTCTCCTGCTTGCAGGCTGCACCCAGCCGAATAACAATCTGAGCAGCATCCAATGCTGCTCGGCAGATGCCACGGTGCCAACGCAGTGCAATGGCTTGCCTGCCAATTGCTCAAACGAGGATGGGCTGAACAGCTGCTATAATTATTCTGGAACAGGGGGCACCAACCTAAGCAACGTGCTTGCTGCAATCTGCCCGGTGCCATTGAAAAATCCGTGCACGAGCGCGAACTGCACCGCAATGTCGTGCGTGCCCGTGAGAAGCACGGTGAAGCCGCGCCCGGGCGAATCCGATGCGCAAGAGGAGACTGCCAATACAAATAACAAAATAGAGGCGGGCCTCGTGGGCAAATACTGCTACTTCGGGCCCATGAACAACAAGATGCTCCGGGACTTGAAGAAGCCGGGAGGGTACGTCAACTCATTCAGGCTTGGCATGCAGGGGGACTTTTCAGATTATGACCGCTCGCGCTTCTATTTCCCGATTTCGGATTATTTCGGCGATGCGCCTGACCTTAAGATGAGCGTGGTGGACAGGTTCAACCGCTACCTCAAAATGTCGAACGGGCAGCTTGTGGGAAGGCAGACTCCGCCAATTTGCCTGCCCCTGGACAGTACGGCAAACATTGCTGATGACGTATACCAGACAATATTGGGGCCGCCTACCAAAATAATGCTCAACAACACGTTCCAGTTCGGCTGCTTCAGGGATGACATTCTTAACGAGCTTTTCGTGGTATCCGATTACTCGAACAACGAGGACTTGGCGCGCACCGCATGCGCACTTAAGTGCAGCCCGGCAAGCGCGATGTGCGGCGAAAACGAGCCTTTGCTTGTCAAGAATGAAACGCTGAGCCCTGTTGGGCCGAATCCGAATGCAAAGATAAATGCTTACACGCCCAATCCGCAGTACGTCAACCTCAATCCCGCCAACCAGCCAAAGCTGCAAGAGCCGTTTGTGTGGATGGGGGAATTCGACCAGGAAAACGGAGCAAACGAGGGCTATTACAACCTGCTTTATGGCGTATACAAATCATTCAACCAGCCCCTTTACACTTCGCGCGATGGCCCGGGGCCTTATGGCGGGTATGCTTACGAATGCGGCGATAGCAACGACTGCCTGTCAGGGTCTTGCGACAAGGTGAATTACCATCGCACGACATGCACGGATGCGGCCACTGGGAATCCGATAGACTGCCAGTGCGCATACATACGAAACGATGCGGAATGCGACATGTTTTACGGAAGCTGCAATGATGCAAAGTGGCTGGAGAACTCGGCGAGGGATGAGTGCGTATCCGGCAAGGCGATGTGCAAGGCATCGCGGCAGAATGAGGACGGCACCACCATAGTTTGCAAGCATGATAATGGGTGGAAAGGGAGCCAAAGCTTTAACACCGCAGCTCCACCCATCTGGGCACCCAACCCCCCACCCGGGTTACGGTCGTGGCCCACCGGTCCGATAACGTGGGCAGCATCCGACAGCTACATGACTATGAAGAACCTCGATGTGCATTTTGAAGGGCGGACGCCATACGTCATGAACAAGATAAGCTATGAGCCGAATCCGAATTATGGTGCTGATGACTGGAAGTACCTGAATACTTGGATATATGCGCCGGTTTATCCAAAATCGAAAAATTTTGGATATATTCGCATCACCTACGACAAGGAGCCGATGAGGTTTTACGCGCCGGGGGAAGTGGAAAGCTACGGGGACTGCTTCAAAAATGGCGCCAGGCAGGGCATAAATGACGAAGCCCTCTGCCTTGCACAGGGCGGCCAGTGGTCGAACAAAACCCTATTTGGCTGGTCGCCGATGGACATAAGCGACAAATACCTGCTGCCAGGGTATAAGCCGGCATGGTCCGCGGTGCCAAAATGGCAGCCCATCACCGAAGGCACGGTGGAAAACCATCCATTTGACCCGGCAGCATATTCTGTTGGCGGGGCATTCATAGTGGCAAGCTACGGCTACAATGACACGCTTTCTGGATTGAAGCCTGATAGCGACACCACGAAATGGACAGGCACCAAAGAGGAATTCATGAGCACGTTCCCGTTCATCGCGGCATGCAACATATCTGCAAATGACATTGAGAAGGTGAGCACCACGTGGGACGGCTATTCGGATTACGGATTCATGAGCCAGGAAGGGCGCGGGCTTCCGCCACGCTCGATAGAGGCGGAAGGCTTCGGGGATTGGGGCTTGCGGCCGCCTGCAGGCTTGTGGAAGATAAAGGATTTCGGAAACTGCCAAGTGGACGGCAAGGGCTGGCTCAAGCTCAACACATACGGCGTGTGCAGCCCCAAGACGCACCTCACTTACGCTTACCAGAAAGTGGACAACTGGCTTTATGACAAGGGACGAATGAGCCCGTGGTCTTTGCAGGCATTTGACAACCCGTCAGGCTACTGCCCAACAGACTGCAAGCAGACTGACGGCTGGTGCCAGTGCCCGGAATACTACGGAGAAACCACGCCATTTTCAGTATTCAGCCCGCAGGCAGGGCATGCTTACCCCGAGCTTGGATGGCTTGCAAACAAAATAAACGCCTACCAAAGCGAGAATATCATTCCGGTGCTTGACTTGACTGAGTACAATTTCTCCACCGACAAGCTTGAGCCATATGTGCCCCCTGTGCAGTGGTACGAGGGCTATGCTTGCCAATCCGACACTGGCACCACGAGCAAGCAGGTTTGCGTGGGCCCGGGCGACATACCTGCTGATGAAATCCACTGCCTGAATAGAGAGCAAGACTACATGTACAAATACAGTTGCACGCCCAACCAGATTGATGATTTGCTGCTTTCCTACCTTGACAACAAGCATTCGGCTGCAATAACCATAGTGGCTGAACTTGACAAGCAGGGCGTGCCGAATGAAGACGCCAAAAACAGGGTGCGCGCACTAAAGGATAGATGCCCGAACTGCATGGCAGCGGTGGAATATTACGACCCCGTAGTGCCACAGTTGATGCCCATGGGGTGGAATTACGGCACATGGACGACAGTGGCGGCAGCCATAGAAGAAGCCAGTGGCGTGCCGCGTGGGACCACGCAGCAGGCAGCCCTTAATACCATGAAGCAAAACAAGATGGAAAACACCATACTCGTGCTTAAGATTGCGTATACAAGGCAGGGCGGCGAACTGGCAATAAACAAGACCATAGACATTTCCACCAGAATCCGCGAGCACGTTGGCTGGCCCACACTGATAAAACTGATTCCGATTTCCATCCCCCCGACGTGGGGCTATGACGACCCTGTGCTTTACCAGGCATTCATCAACCGCACGGATGAGCTTGCGGATGCGGGGATTATCGGAGTGCTGCTGCCGGAGTTTGACAACTACGCCAAGGACGGGACGGTGGACGCAGGCAACCCATACATAATGATAAAGCGCGATTTAGGGCAGGATGAGAAGACTGCGAAGATATTCTGCGCTGCGCAGAATGGCACATCATCATTCCTGCACCCGGATTTCGTGGCAAGCACGGTGAAAGTGGCGCCATCCGCCACATGCGAGCCCGTGCTTTGCAGCAGAGGAGAGCTATTGTCGAACAATTGCAACCCCATGTGCCTTGACGGGGAGGAATATGACAACTACGCCCAAGGCCCAATAGGCGGATACAAGTGCAGGCCGTTCTGCATCCGGCAAAGCAGCTGCGCGCTCTGTAAAAGCAAGCAGGGCGAGCTTACGTGCTTCCAGCTTTCCAACAAGCAGGAAGTGGCGGACATAAACAAGCCGGTGAGGATTCCTTACCGCTCCCTTACGGACATCGACTCGCCGAAAATCGGGAGCATGGACGTGCCCTGCTGCCTGCAAAACGCCCTGACAAACGAAACCTACACTTACACCACGAAATATTCGCGCACAACGTCATCTGACAGCGTGCTTTTCAGCCGCTTCTCGCAAGCCAACCAAAGCTGCTCGGGCAAAGTCAAGGCAGTGGACGAGCCCACCGCGTGCAACAGCCAGTTCGTGTCGCCTCCGCTTACGAATACGGTTTGGATGTGCAACTGAAGAATTATGGCGGTTCCGATAAATAATTGAACAAAACCAACGACTATGCCGGACGCCTGCTTCGGCTGCATTCGTCCGCTGCAGCGCAGACTCGAGCGGTTCGAAAGTTCAAAAATTGGCAGGATGTGATATTAGTCTTCTTTTTTCTCGTCTGTTTCTCCGGAATCCTGGGCGGCTTTTTGGTCCGGGTCTGCTATTCTTACCACATCTGTAAAATAATTGTCTGCAGCAGCAGTGCTTGGAGCATTGCTTGATGGCAGTTGGGACCTTTGCTTTTCCCTTTCAAGCTCCTGAAGATACTGCCGATAAAGCGCCTGGAATGAATCAAGGGCTTTTTGGCCGCCATGTTTGAAAACGAAATCCCGTGCGCTGTCGAGGTCTTTTACCTCATCTTTATACGCTTGTTGAACTTTTGGGTCATTTTGCATATCTTTTGGGAGTGACTTAAGAGCAATCTCTTGGAGTTTTATTGTCGTTCCAACTACAACTGCATCATCGACAAAAGTTTGGAATAGCATAAAAAAACCTTCAAGTTAGATACCTGAATCAACAGAAGCAGTTGCTGAAGAACCATCAGGCTTTATAGTGGTCAAATACTTCTTTGTCCACAAATCTTTTTCTGAAACTTCGATTAATTCCCCATACTTTGAATTCTTGATAATCTGAAATTTAGCATTTTCAGAAAGAGTGGACGCTTGCTCTTGAGTTATCAGATTAAGGCGGTTCAGCTTGATTAGATACTTTCCATTCAGGTTAACAAAAGTCAAAAGCTCATTGTTAGTAGTAAAGATAAAGCTCGAGCCATTAGACAAAGTTCCAAATGAGCTAGTTATTGCCTTAGCTGCAAGATTTTTAGAACCTACATAGTGAGCAAAGACATCACCATTCTGCAATGTCAGAACTATGAACCCCCTCGATGAAGGCATGCCGTAAATAACAAGGGCGACATTTTTTTCATCAAAACTGAGGAGTTTTGTTTTAGCGCCTTCAAACGATGTTGCCCCAAGCGAGTCGAGAATTTTCGAGGCATCATAATACTTGGAATGATTGAGGATGATAAATTTATTTTTAGAATTTAGCTCAAAGCTCGTTATTTCTGACCCCGGTTCTTTTTCTGGTCCTTTCCTAACTTCCCCACTCTTTGGTGTGCTTCCGCTCAAATTCCCAGCAAGCTTGCTGTCCTGTGCGCTTGCATTGCCAAAGAATGTGAAAAGGCCAATAAGGGCCATTGGCACAACAATTTTCCAAGAGCGCGCAGAGGGCATCCTGTCGCGGTGCATGCGGTGGAATGTTTTTGTGGCATCAACAGTGGAGCGGGGGCTGGGCAAAACGCGCCTGTTGAAATGCCGATTAATCTTGTCTCCGGACATCGGAAATCTACCTTAGGGATATGGGCAATTTGCATATTATAATGGTTTCTGAACGAAAGTTTTGATGTGGACAAATGGCGAAGAAGCTTAGGGCAATATATAAATATTTCGCTATGCTTGAAAAGTTCGAAAAATGCCCTTAAAATGTGAAAAAATAGGCTAAAATTGCCAAAAAATAGGCTAAAACGGAAAAATTAAGGCATTTCAGCCGTGCCGGAATAGCCGCCTGTCTTTTTCATAATGGTGTCGGGCAGCACGGCTTTGTTGCGCAGCGCCCCGACAGACAGTTCGGTGCGGGTTTTGCCCTGAAATTGGGGCGGGGTGGGCCTAAAAGTAAAGGTTCCCGCGTTGCCTGAATCGGCAAAGCGAAGAAGGGTGGCAATGCCCAGAATAATTGCGCCTGTCCAGACATGTTTCCAATATTTCATTTTGGCACCTCGATGAAAAAACTTCAGCTGCACGTGAGTGTCACGCTGAGCGCATTGTTTTCCTCGTTTGCCTCTTCCACCACGCCATTGGCGTCAGCAGTGAGGGTGTAGACGTATGTGCCCTTGGATGCGCCGCACATGAAGTAAGTGCCTCCGGAGTCTCCGGATTGGGCATATGGGGGCATTTGCGTAAGCTGCCAGTATTGCGTGGCGCCGGCTTGCATCCCGCTGCGCGTAACCACCACAGTTGCCATCGAGGCAGGCGCCGCAGTGTTGCCGATGTTCTTTATCGACCTGGTGAAGGTTGCAGTGTCGCCAGTGTAGAGTGTTGTCCTGTCTGCAGAGAAAGCCATCACCTTGAGGTCAGGAAGCATGCTGCCCCCGGATGATGCACCCGTTACGGGGAGCTGCTTGGTCATCACGTTGTTGCTCCGGTCAGGGTCGTTGTTCCAGTTTGATATATCCGCTTCTACAGTGACATAGTTGTCATCCACTGGCTGGCAGGCGAAGAATTGGTAGGTGTAGGTGAAAGTCTGGCCGGGCTGGATTGGGGTGATTTCGAACTGGCGCACAGGGTCGAAGTTGTTCAATGCAGAGCAGGCCGGATTTGTGACTTTGCCTGTCGCGTAGTTGGAAGACGAGGTGCCCTTGTTCATTATTTTTACAGTGCCCGTCACAGTTGCCCCGACTGCCGGGGTGGCAGGCGAGAATGTGAGGCTGGTTATTGCCAAGTCTGCGGAGCTTGAGCCGCCTTGCGTTGCAATGCCGCAGGGGCTTAGCGAGACTGCCTTGACGTTGTCAGCCTCGTTGCTTTCGGCATTGAGGTTTGCCGGGTCCACTGTTGCCTTGAATTCGGTGATTGCCTTCATGCAAAGCGTGTAGGTAAAGGTGCGGGTATCTTCCTGCCCCGGCCCAAGCTGGTATTGGTCATAAGTGGCAGCCTGCATGCATATGTTGGGCTCGACTTTGAGCTTGACAGGCTGGCTCGCCGTGGCAGTGCCCGTGTTTTTTACCTTGATGCTCACGGTGGCGCTGTCGCCCTGGTTGAGGCAGGCCTTGTCAAACGTTATGGAGCTTACGATGAGGTTGGGCTTTGCGGCGGTTGTGGCGCCGCCAGATTGGTTGGATGAGCCAGTTGTCCCGCCGGTGCCGCTTCCGCCTGTTGTGGAGTAAATCCTTGCCATTGCAGACATTGTTGCAGAGCTTCCCGGTGTAACCGAGCATATTGACACGAGTATCTGCGCGCCATCAGGCGCGGAATATGTGATAGACTGCCCTGCCGAAACCGCCACCTCGCCAAGGCTGCTTCCCGAAGAGTCCCAAATGCCGATATAGGCGGTGGTTCCGCTCACGCTGTCAAGCTTGAACGTGTAGCCATTCGTGCTGATGCCCCGAAGCGGGGTGATTTGCGCGTAGCCTGCTGCCGAGCATGCGGCGGTGCTTGTGCCCGTGCTGCCGCCTGTTCCGGTGCCCGTGGTGTCGGTGCCGCCGCCTATGAAGTCGCCGCCGGTGCCATTGGCTATCCGGGTCTGGCCAGTGCAGTCAACCAGAATGGAAGCGGCGTTGTTTTCCTCGGTGATTTCATTCACTTGGCTGTTGACGTCGGCATTAAGGGTGAGCCTGAAAGTTGCTGGCGCTGCGGGGCAGAGCCATTGCTGCGGGTAGCCAGTCTCTCCGCCCACGCCCATTTCGGTGAGCTGCCAGCGCTGGGGCGTGCTTCGCACCATCCAGGTATAGCTGTTTGGGCGGTTTTTGTCCACTACTTTTGTCTCCACTGTCAGAGTGGCAAGAGAGGGGGGCGCGGGCGAGTTGCCCACGTTGCGTATGTACATTGAAAGCATTCCGCTCTCCGCACCATATGCGATTGGGTTCTTGTCCATGAACAATGTTGCCCGCAAGTCGGCAAGCGAGTTGTTGCTTCCGGTGCCGCTGCAGATTGGCATTGCCTTTGCAAGCACGTTGTTGGCCTCGTCAAGCTCGGTTTCCCATCCCTTGCCGGCGTTGCCCGAATCTGCGGTTGCGGTGAAATCATTGCTGTCCCCTGTCGGGGCGCAAGCCCACACCCTGAAGGTGTATTGCTTCACGTCGCCGGAGTACATGTTGCCCACTTCGAAAGGATAGGCCCGCTGGACTGCCTGCATGCAGTCTGGCGTTTTCACGGTAAGCGTGGTGGGGCCTGCCACGTTGTTGCCCTCGTTTGCAAGCGTGATTGTCACTGCGGTGTTGTCGCCTACAGCCGGGCATGCGGGCGAAAATGAAATGTCCTTTACCACCAAGTCAGGAAGCGATACGCCCGGAGGGGCGCGAGAAGCGGATGATTCGGGCTCGTTGCCAGTGGAGCTGCCTTGGCTTCCGGTGGCGGAGCCTGAGGCCGAACTGCCGGTGGATGGCGTGCCTGAGCCTGCGGATGGATTTGGCGCCTGGTAGCCCGGTGCGGTGGGCTGAATGCCTGCCGGTGCCCGGCCTGGGACTTGCTGCGTGTCCGGGGCGCCGGGCGTTGGAGCGCCAGGGATAGAAGGAGCCGTGCCGGTTGCATTTACAGATGCGCCGGA
>ORJL010387401.1_pt1 | contig 11993 bp, 11 predicted proteins | sample 1779941 | NCBI WGS metagenome assembly ORJL01 (sample SAMEA104232317, study PRJEB22302) | groundwater metagenome | biome: forest; feature: aquifer; material: groundwater | place: USA | collected 2011-08-07 | depth 5.8 m
GGTCCGGCAGAGCCGATTACCTGTCCCGGTTTGGCGGGAGCGGGTCCCATGTAGTAGACAGTTTGTCCCTTGACATCGAAGGGCAGCGGCTTTCCCTGGTCAAGAGCATCAACCATACGCTTGTGGGCGGCATCGCGCGCCACATAGATAACACCGGTAAGCAACACCTGGTCACCAGCTCTCAGTTCCTTAATCGTTTTTTCATCTATAGGAGATTTAATATTAAGGGTTGTCATTTTATCCTCCTCGTGCTCTACTTCGTCTTTTTGACGGTGAACTCAGGGAAGGGGACCTTAGGCTTGGTTTCCCGCGGCGGTTGAATCACCGGGGCAGGCGACTGTTCTTTCCGCAATCCCAGCGCTCCGGCGGCGAGGCGCCTCTTCAATAGCTGAATAGCCAGCGCGGGGTCTACACCTTTGGGACAGGACTCCGAACAGGCTCCAGCCAGATGACACTGCCAGATGCCATGGTCCGGGGTTACGGTAGCAGACCTTTCTTTCTGCCCGGCATCACGGTTATCGGCGCAATAGTGGTAGCACTGGGCCAGTGCCTGAGGGCCAAGGAAATGCTTATCGCTCGCAGAAGTCGGGCAGGCGGAGATACAGATGCCGCACTTTACGCAATAGGTAAATTGCAGGTACTCATTTAACTGCTCCGGCGTTTGAATATATTCAGCCGTGGGTTTTTCTACTTCTGCCTTGTCCTGCCGCGCGAGATAGGCCTTTACCGCCTTATGGTTCTCAAACATCGGCATAAGGTCTACCGCCAGGTCTTTGATAAGAGGGAAGTTAGGTAAAGGCTTGACGGTGAGTTTAGCAGAGTGGAACTCCTCAATCTGGGTATGGCAAGCAAGATGCGGGTAGTCATTGATAACCATGCCGCAGGAGCCACAGATAGCCATGCGGCAGGAGGCACGGAAAGCCAGGCTGCTATCCAGGCTCTCCTTGATATAAATAAGTCCGTCCAACACCGTCATGCCGTGGCTCGCCGGTACCACGAATTCCTGAAAATGAGGCCGGCTATTCTTTTCCGGGTCGAACCTCTGGATTTTAAAGGTTATCTGCTTCGTCTTCTCTTCGGTCATGATGCCTCCTACTTCGATAGCAGCGCGATGGGTACATAACTAGCGCCAAGGAAGACCACAATGCCAACGACAATGAAAATCCAGTTAATGGTGCGCATCGTTGTCGTCGAAGGCGAGGTCTCCAAAATGATACCCCGTAAGCCGTATAGTCCATGAAAAATGCCAAAAGCAAGCAAGGCGATGTAGAGTGCCGCCCAGGTACCCTGCCTGGCCCGGTTTATCATTGATTCCCAGGTGGTTGGGTCAGTTGTGCCGGTTATTTTACTGAGATGAGAAACTATCATGTGTATTCCCAGCAAAACGGCAATCACAATGCCAGACCCCATTTGCAGAACCTGTAGTCTTGTGTTGCGCATCACCAACCTCCTATCAGGAAAGCGACCAGGAAAACGGCACTAATAATGACGACTACCGTTAGCATAATCGCTGTCCAGGAGCGCTTTTTACGCAGGGCGTCCTTCCAGGGATAGATGGGAGGTGTTGGCTTACCCAGAGCAAAGCCCAGCTCCTGAATTGTCAAACGCAAGCCGTTCAAGGCATGGAAGGCAAAAGCGACGACCACCAGGAACTCCCCGAATTTGAACCAGGGATTACGCAGAACGGCTATCGTGGCTTCCCAGATATCTCGACCCTGGATGCGAAAAACCGTAGTCATGACCAGATGAATCAGAACAAACAGGATAAGACCCAGACCGGTGACGCGGTGAAGGGTATAGAGATAGCGCTCTAGCTTATAATTGCCTCCCCATATCCACCCTCCGGCGCCCAGGTGATTCTCGCGAGGCTTTATTTCTTTCATAATCCACCTCTAATATTTCCTTTCTTCCGGTTTCCACGTTGTGATGTTCACGGGACTATAGTCGAGGCGCGGCCCGGCAGGTGTAGAGTAGGCGAGAGTATGCTTGAGCCATTTGGCATCATCCCGTTGCGGGAAGTCCCGCCTCGAATGCGCTCCGCGGGACTCTTCGCGGGCTAATGCTCCGGCAACCACGACCTCAGCTAGCACCACCAGGGTTTCTGTTTCCAGGGCACTGACCAAATCTGTGTTGAAGATGCGGCCACGGTCGGTTACACGTGCCTCTCCCATACGTTGCTTCAGTTCCTTTACTTTGCTCAAGGCACTGGCCAGGTCGGCGCTGGTGCGGAAAACGCCTACCTGGGTATCCATCGCTTTGGTTAGCTCCTTGCGTATGGCGTAGGAGCTTTCTTTGCCATCAGGCTTGAACCTCTGGAAAACGCGTGCTTCCTCGTCTTTTAAAACCTTTTCCTGCGGTAAGGAGGGTGGCGTTTTCTGGCGGGCGGCATAATTAGCGGCTTGGTTTCCGGTTATCTTTCCCCAGACAAGACATTCCGCCGTTGAGTTGGCACCAAGCCGATTGGCACCATGGAGGGACTCGCAGGCTACCTCCCCGGCAGCCCAAATCCCTGCCACGGGGGTCGCACCCTCAATATTAGTATGGATGCCACCCATAGTGTAGTGCGCAACCGGTCGCACGGGAATCGGCTCTTTAATAGGGTCAATGAAACTAAACCGCATCGCTACCTCTCGAATCAGCGGTAGCCGTTCGTTAATCCGCTCGGCACCGAGGTGACGCAAATCAAGATGGACATAGTCGAGACCGTCCGGCCCGGTAAACCCGCGACCCTGTTCAATTTCTGTGGTTTCAGACCGGGAAATGACATCGCGCGGGGACAGCTCCATTCTGCCTTTGGCATACTTCTCCATGAACCTTTCGGTCTTGTTGTTGAAGAGATAGCCGCCCTCACCGCGCGCGGCCTCGGTAATAAGGATGCCGGAAGGCACCAGACCGGTGGGATGGAATTGGATGAACTCCATATCCTTCAGCGGCAGGCCGGCGCGATAGGCCATCTCCATACCGTCACCGGTAGCCGTCAACGAATAGGTCGTAAAAGCGAACATGCGGCAAGCGCCGCCGGTGGCAATGATAAGAGCTTTAGCCTGGATAGGAAAGAACTCACCTCTGGTCAGGTCCCAGGCAGTGATGCCACGGAACGTTTTATTCTCAACGAGAATTGAGCTTACGTAGCATTCATCATAACGGGTTACGTTGGGAAACTTTTGCATCGTATCGTAGAGGGCGTGCACCTCAAAAAAGCCGGTTTTATCGGCGGCGAAGGTCGCGCGGTCGAAGGTATGGCCACCAAATGGCCGCTGGGCGATATGTCCATCGTCACGGCGCGACCAGGGTATACCCCAATGGTCGAGAAGCAGTATTTCTTTCGGCGCTTCCTGGACGAAGCGGAACACCACATCCTGGTCAGCAAGGAAATCAGAGCCCTTGATAGTGTCCCAGGCGTGAAGCTCCAGACTATCGCCATTCTCCGGTTGCATCACCGCCGCCGTGCCGCCCTCGGCCGAAACCGAATGGGGACGCGTCAGATGGGATTTGGCAATGATGGCAACATCAAGCTCCGAGTGACGAGCGACCTCGATGGCGGCGCGTAATCCAGCCAGCCCAGAACCTAAAATAATGACGTCGTGTTTTCTCGCATTCACAGCTCTGCTTCCTTGTGGCGGGCGGCATGGCATTGCAGATTAACCGCCACCGGCATACTGGCGATGTGAGCCGGAAAGGTCTCCACGTGGACGGCCAGTGCCGTAGTTCTACCGCCGTATCCCTGCGGTCCGATTCCCGAAGCATTAATGCGTTTCAGTAACTCTATTTCTAGCTCGGCAACTTCGGCATCGGCGTTTAGGTCGTCCACAAAACGCAACAGTGACTTCTTCGCCAATGCCATTGCCGTCTCGGAAGTACCACCGATGCCAACGCCGACAATCACGGGAGGGCAGGGATTGCTACCGGCTTCCTGAACTGCCTGCACTACGGAATTAATGACACCTTGGCGCCCGGCAGCGGGAGTGAGCATGAAGAGCCGGGACATATTTTCAGCGCCGCCACCTTTGGGTAGTACCGTAATCTTGACCTTATCCCCGGGCACGATTTCGGTATGAATTACGGCCGGGGTGTTATCTTTGGTATTGATACGTGCCGAGAAAGGCTGGGCCGCCATGGACTTGCGCAAATAGCCTTTCTGATAAGCTTCTCGTACCCCCTGGTTAATCGCTTCATAAAGGCTACCGCCATTGAAATGCACTTCCTGCCCCACATCCAGATAAACCACTGCTGTCCCGCAATCCTGGCATATTCCCATTTTCTCTGCTGCCGCCAGTTTGGCATTTTCCAGAATCTGGTCTAGCGTCTCCTTCCCGATGAGTGATTCTTCCGTCTCGCGGGCTTTCTCTAGCGCCTGCGAGACATCCTCGGGAAGGAAGAAGTTTGCCTCTTGAAACAGGCGAGATACCACTTCCGTTACCTTTTGAACATCTATGTTTCTCACTTTCGCTACGCTCCTTTTCTCTCGCAATAGCCAAAGAAGGTTTCGAGATTCCTAGCGAGCTTACCTTCATCAATCCCAGTTTGACCTGCCTGCCTGCTTTTGATAGGGCAAACAAACAGGTTGACCCCGACTGGCCGGGGCGAATTTTGCTAGGTCTTCTAAGTCTTGGGCGGGGGCGGGATAAAGCCTTCTTTCATCAACAGGTTAGTCATGTCTCTGGCTTCTTTAATCATCTTCTCGGCCTGTTTGGTCAGCTGTTCCCGAGTTACCTTGAGTCTGGCTACGCCCTGCTCCTGAGCCTTCATGCCTACGGCGACAGCTTCGCGAATAAAGACTCCCCATTCACCCATGGTCGGGGCGATATTCTCTTCGTTTATCCCCCGGTCTTCGGCAAACTTGGCTAATTCATAAGCCGCCGTAATGCACATCTCATCGGTGATGGTCTTGGCTCTAACATCCAGAGCACCGCGGAAGATAGCAGGAAAACCAATAGAGTTATTCACCTGGTTGGGGAAGTCGGAACGGCCGGTAGCAACAATCTTAGCGCCAGCCTCAGTAGCCTCCCACGGCCAGATTTCCGGGATTGGATTAGCACAGGCAAAAATAATGGCATTCTTAGCCATACCCTTGACCCACTCCGGCAGGATTGTGCCAGGCCCTGACTTGGATAAGGCAATACAGACATCGGCCCCCTGGAGGGCTTCCTTGATGCCGCCGCTTCTTTTTTCCGGATTGGTTCTAACCGCCAGGTCCCACTTGTAGGGATTTTCTTCACGCTCCGCCTTGAGGTCGGCTCGGGTGCTGCTCAGGATAGCCTTGCTATCAACAACCAGGGTGTTCTCCGGCTTGAAGCCATCCGCAAAAAGCACGCGAAGAATGGCGACGTTAGCGGCACCGACGCCAACAACCGTGAGTTTTATGTTTTGTTTCTTTTTACCCACGATTTTAAGGGCGTTGACCAGCCCGGCGAGCGTGATAGCCGCCGTACCCTGCTGGTCATCGTGCCAGACCGGTATTTCCATCTCCTTACGCAGCCTATCGAGGATGTAGAAACATTTGGGATTCGAGATATCCTCAAGGTTGATACCGCCGAAGGATGGCTGAAGCCATTTGACAGCCTTGATTATCTCTTCGGGGTCTTTGGTATCAAGGCAGATGGGCACGGCATCCACACCGCCTAGATACTTGAACAGGAGTGCTTTACCTTCCATGACGGGCAGGCCCGCCTCAGGGCCAATGTCCCCCAAACCGAGGACACGAGTGCCATCAGAAACAACGGCGACGGTGTTCCACTTGTTGGTGTATTCGTAGACCTTTTCCTTGTCTTTCTGAATGGCCCGGCAGGGTTCCGCCACGCCCGGTGTATACCAGATTGCGAAGTCGTCAATGCTACGGACGGCACACTTGGGCATGGTTTGCATCTTGCCACGATAGAAAGGATGAAGAATCATGGCATCTGCGGCTGGCTTACGTGCTTTAGCCAGTAGCTCTTCCTTAGTCACCTTTGTTGGCATGTAAACCTCCTTTAGTTAATATTTTTAACCACAATGGAGGCTTGGCCTAAGCCTCTAAAAAGTATCTACTGCTCTACTAGATTGCCCGCTTTTGCCTTGGCGATAACCTCGTCCTCACGCTTTACGTCCTCAAGCGTCTTACGCTTCTCCGTTGTCGGAGGCGGTGGGGATTGCCCGTACTTAGCCTTGAGGAAGGCCATCCCACTGAGAGGATAAAGAGCATAGGTGAGCACATCACCGATATCCCGCGCAATGTCCTTAGTAGCCTCTTTAGCCTTATCCAGCTCAGGTTCGAGCAGGTCGGCAGCCCGGCCGGTAAAGGGATTTTGTCCCCGCTTGTAGCCCTTTAGTACTATTTTCTGCACATCAGGGTCAATGGGAGCCGGGGGTTTCCCATACAGCCCGTAGACATAATCTTTCACCTGACTGGAGACAATCTTGTATCTACCCACGAGAACATTCTGCACCGCCTGGACACCGATAATCTGACTGGTAGGGGTGACCAGCGGGGGATAACCCAGCTCTTTACGAACTCGCGGCAGCTCCACATAGATTTCGGGTAATCGGTGGAGAACGTCGCCTTCCTTCAACTGGGAAACCAGGTTGGTCATCATGCCACCGGGAATTTGATGCACCAATACGCCCGCATCAATTACCGCTATCTTAGTGTTATCCATAAAGTCCCGATACTTTGGGGCGATGGATTCCAAATATTCACTTATCTTGAACAGTTGCTTTAAATCAAATCCCGTATCTCTGGGAGTTCCGCGAAGCGTTAGCACCATCGGCTCTACTGCCGGGTGCGCGGTGCGCATCGCAAACGGGGCGAAATCGGTATCAATAATATCTACTCCGGCTTCAATCGCTCTCAGGTAGCTCATACATGCCATGCCACTGCTGGCATGACAATGGAGGTGTACTGGTATTTTTAAGTTTTGCTTCAGGGCAGTAACCAGGTCATAAGCATCATCGGGGGCAAGAATACCACTCATATCTTTGATGCACAGGCTATCGGCCCCCATATTTTGCAGGACAAGGGCTTTTTTTACGTAATACTCAATATTATAGATATCTCCGCCTAATTTTAACTCAGTGAGGGCGAAGGATATGGTGCCTTCGATATGCTTGCCCGTTTCTTTAATTGCCTTGAAAGCGGTTTCAAAATTTCTCTCATCATTGCAAGCATCAAAGACACGAAAGACATCAATCCCGCACTCGGCGGCATGGCGGACAAAGGCGATAACGACATCATCGGCGTAGTTACGATAGCCTACCAGGTTCTGTCCGCGGAGCAGCATCTGAAGCGGGGTATTAGGCATTAGTCTCTTCATGATGCGTATCCTGTCCCACGGGTCTTCATTCAAAAAGCGGGTCATGGTATCAAAAGTAGCCCCGCCCCAAACCTCCGCAGACCATAAACCGACTTTGTCCATCTCCGGAGCAATAGGTTCCATATCCTCGGTCCGCATGCGGGTAGCAAATAAGGACTGTTGCCCATCGCGGAGGGTAAGGTCTGTGATTTTTAAGGGACGTTCTGTCATTGCCATCATTCCTTCTTCATTTGTATCCGAGCCGCTATCTTCATTACCATGTTCAGGCGCCTTCCTGCAATACTTTTCTAAGCTCGACACACATCGCAGGCGAGTCAATCTGCATGGGGCATCTTACCTTGCAGCGACCGCAGGTTAAACACGTATAGGCGAGAGCCGCCGCTTTTTCGGTGTTCTGCGTGATTACGCCAGCCCAGACGGCGCCAACCCCGGTGAAATACTTATCACCGAAGTGCCCGGCGGTGACGGCAAAGACGGGGCACTCGTAGAGGCAGCCGCCGCAGCGCAGGCAGTACAAAGCCTGGCGCAGGATGGGGTCCTTGGCTAATCGTGTCCTGCCGGCGTCCATAAAGATAACGTGGACTTCTTTTGGCCCGTGAGCACCGTAGGTAATCACCTTCTCGATATCGCCGGTCTTACTTGGGCCAGATATCAAATTAACATAAGAAGGAACGGTATAGTTGGCATACCGCCAGGTTACCTCGGCGACCTTAAGTGCCTCACCCAAGGTAGGTACTAGCTTCTCCATACCCACCAGGGCAATGTGCACCGGCGGGGCTCCGGTAGACAAACGTATGTTACCCTCGTTCTCGATGACGACCAGAGTTCCGGTATCGGCGGCGACCACATTAGCGCCACTCATGCCAAAGTCTGCCTGGAAATATTTCTCCCTGAGCAGCTTTCTGGCAGTGGCGACCAGTCTCTCAATATTATCAGCGGGGAGCTTCTCACCGGTAATCTTGGAAAAAAGCTGGGCTACATCTTCCTTGGGGACATGGATGGCCGGCGAGAGAATATGCATCGGTCTGGAACCGAGTTTTTGAATAATAAACTCACCCAGGTCAGTTTCGTAAACCTCGTTACCGAGTTCTTCCAGATGCTCCCGCAACCCGACCTCTTCCCCGGTCATGCTTTTGCCCTTGACAATCAGCTTGCCTTTACCCACTATTTTAGAGATGATTTCCAGCGCTTCATCAGCGGTTTTGGCGATATAAGCCTTGGCATGGTTATACTCAAAAGCTTCACAAGCCTGCTGGGCGAGTTTTTCCATCTCACCGACAGATTTCGCTTTTATTTCCCTGACCTCTTCTGCCATCTTGATGGTCTGCGGAAATCTCTGCAATGCCGTGTTGGTGTTCGACCGGTAGCTGGCGATAGCACGGGATAAGGCCAGTCTAATCCGCTCGTTATGGGCGGCGTCCATTATCTCTTTTTTATAATCGCTAAAGACCGTCATTGCTTATTCCCTCATAGACATGGCCACCACTTGCGCCAGGTCTAAAACTTCCACGTTGCTTGTTTTCAGTTCTTTCAATCCTGCCTTTAGCTGCAGAAGACACCCCGGACAATGGGTGACGATAATCTCAGCGCCGGTGGCAACCAGCTCCTTTACCCGGTTCACGGCCAGAATTTCACTTAGCTCAGGGAAGACGGCTTCGAAGCCGGCGCCGCCACCACAGCAGGTGGCAAACTCCCTTTTTGTCCATTCCGGCTCGACGAAACTAATACCTTTGATAGCGCCAAGTATCTGGCGTGGCTCATCAACTATTTTCAGGTAACGCACCAGCTGACAGGGGTCGTGGTAGGTAACCTTGGCTTCCCGAGGAAAGCGTAGATTCAATGAGGAAACACGCTCGGCAACCACCTGGCAAAAGTGCTTGACATCCAGGCTATGCTCGCCGGTGCTCCCCGGGATAAGATTGCTCAGAGTATAGGTACAGGAGGGAACAAGGCTGATAAGATGTTTCACACCGGCGGCTTTTAGCTGGCGATATACCTCGCTGCCGTGTTTGGTGAACTCCTTCTCCAATCCAACGTAGTGCAGGGCACCGCCACAACATGGCTCCTCATCAGCAAGATAACCGAATTGCAGGCCAAGTTTCTTCAGCACCTTGACGGCATCCCGCAACGGCTCGGCTCCAGCCTCACGGTCCCGGGCTACCACCCGGCGATATATGCCGGCAGCATCAATACCAAGCTTCTTCTGAAAGCTGGCAAAGCCCATGGCCATGTCTGTGCCTATCACGCTTTTGTCCATTTTACGTATCAGGGACGTCAGGGATTCCAGCTCACTGGCATACTGGTAGCCGCAGCCGGCAAAAAACACGGTATCCCCGCCTTTAGGAAGGTCAAGTCCTTTTGCCCAGGAGGCACCGCTTCCCTTGGCGGCACCGAGCAGATTCCCCTTGGTGATAATATTATCGGAAATGTAACTCAAACCCGGTGGAATTAACCCTTTGTTACCCATTGCTTGTTTCCTTTGAAATGATTAAAAGAAAAAGGGAAGGATGTTGAGACGATGGACTTTCCTCTCCTTCTTCCCCTCCCCGGTCACAGCGAAAGAGGTTTGTTAAGCTCGACCTTTGGTTAAATACTTGACGATATCACTGGGTTTCTCGGCGACCGGTACCCCAGCCTTGTTATATGCTCCAATCTTGGATTCAGCGGTTCCGGCGTTGCCCATGATGATGGCCCCGGCATGCCCCATGCGCTTTCCCGGCGGGGCTAACCGACCCGCAATGTAGGCTACTACCGGCTTGGAGTAGTTTGTTTCTTTAATAAACTGGGCCGCAAGCTCTTCCGCATTGCCGCCGATTTCCCCGATTAAAACCACACCTTTGGTTTCTTCATCGTCTTTGAACATCTTTAGCAGGGTAATAAAATCCAGGCCAACAATGGCATCTCCCCCCAGACCAAGGCACGTGCTCTGCCCCAAACCACCCTGGCTGAGATGCCACACAATCTCATAGGTCAGCGTGCCGCTGCGGGAAGCGATACCAATGCCCCCCGGTTTGAAAATATGGCTTGGCATTATGCCTATCTTTATCCGTTGGGATGGGTTGATGATACCCGGACAATTGGGACCGATAACGATGACACCTGCTTTCTTAGCCCTGGCCACCAGTTCAATGCCATCCTTTTGCGGCAGGCCTTCGGTAATCACTATTACCGTTTTCAGACCAGCGCCAATGGCTTCAAGAGCGGCAACCTTGGCACCACGCGCCGGTCCGAAGATGATAGATGTGTTAGCGCCATGCTTACTAACCGTTTCAGCAACCGTGTTGTAGACCGGTACCCCTTCGACTTCTTGCCCGCCCTTACCCGGGGTCACACCAGCTACCACTTTTGTGCCATATTGCAGCATCGAAGCGGTATGAAATCTACCCTCGTTACCGGTGATACCCTGGACAATAACTCTTGACTTTTCGTCAATAATAACGCTCATAAACGCCTACAGCTTCAAAATCTCCTCTATCGCCTTCTCCATGTTGGGATAGCTGCCGATGCCAGCTTCTTGCAACATTTGCTTTCCCAGTTCCTCGTTGGTGCCCATCATTCTCACTACGACGGGTTTTTTGACCTTGGACTGTTGCAGAGCCTCGATTACCGCCTGGGCTACAATATCGCAACGGGTTATGCCACCAAGGATGTTAACTAGTACGGCTTTGACTTGTGGCTTGGACATAACAAGGAGTACGCCCTTTCGCGTAACGTCTACGTTACCTCCGCCGCCGGCATCAAGGAAGTTTGCCGGCTTGCCGCCGAAATAGTGCACCAAGTCTAAGGTCGCCATGACCAGACCGGCGCCATTGCCGATAATGCCGATATCGCCGTCCAGGTCAACGTAGGCCAGCCCTTGTTTTTTAGCCTCGACTTCAAGGGGAGTATAATCCGCAGCCAAAGAGGCTTCGGTGACAAATTCAGGATGCCGGAAGAGGGCGTTATCGTCTACAATAATCCTCGCATCGGCGGCGACAAACTGGTCGGAGGCTGTTTTGACCAGCGGATTCATCTCCGCCAGCTCGGCATCGTTATCCATCGCTGCTTTGTAAAGGGTATTAAGGATAGCCGCAAATCTGGCGGCGTCATTCTTTTTCAAATGGAATTGGTTGAGCATCTCCAGGGCAGCCGATTCGTTGAAACCAGCCAGCGGGTCGACACGGTACCGGGCGATTTTCTGTGGGGTAGCTTTGGCTACTTCTTCAATATCAATCCCGCCTTCATTGGAAGCGAGAACGGCGTATGTTTTGGCCTGGCGGTCTATGGCTACCGACGCGTAAAACTGCGCCGCGATATTTAGCTTCTCTTCAACGAGCAGCTTGTTTACGGTACTTCCCTTGATAGTGCTGCCTATGAGCTTCGCCGCCAAATCCCTGGCCTGGACGCTATCATCGGCGAAGACAATGCCGCCGGCCTTTCCCCTGCCAGCGACCAGTATCTGCGACTTTAAGACAACCGGTTTTCCTATTCCTTTTGCCGCTTCCTCCGCTTCCTTCGGACTGCCAACTACCTGACCTTCTGGAACAGCTATACCGTATTTCTTGAAAATACTCTTCGCTTCAAACTCAAAAAGCTTCATTTCTCCTCTTGAACATCTGCTCGACACAGTCTAACGAAATTCAGCAAGGATTGTCAAGTGCGTATATGGGTTCGGAAGGCTGCGGTGTCAATCCTGTATTACGCACTAAGCTATGAGAGCTGCCA
>ORJL010549892.1_pt1 | contig 11988 bp, 12 predicted proteins | sample 1779941 | NCBI WGS metagenome assembly ORJL01 (sample SAMEA104232317, study PRJEB22302) | groundwater metagenome | biome: forest; feature: aquifer; material: groundwater | place: USA | collected 2011-08-07 | depth 5.8 m
ATGATGACCAGCGTTAGGAACAGCTTACCAGTGCCCATCAGCCCGCGCAACATGCCCTTGAACACCCAGCCTGCCGCCATTATGCCTATCAGCAGGCCAACCAGGAACTTGGTCACTGTGGACCCGTCGGGCCGCCGCCGCTTACGGCATCGGACTGCACCAGGGCCATCGCTTGTGCCTCCGCGTCGGACGTTATGTCAAGCCAAGAGATGCGCTGGTCGCCGGGCCTGAACCATGCGTATTGCCGCCGGGCGAAGGCGTGCGTCCGGTATTTCGTCCTCGTCAGCGCCTCCTGTAGACCCAACCCGCCTTCTGCATACTGAATCATCTCCCGGTACCCCACCCCGCTGAGAGCGGGCAGCTCGGGCGAGTAGCCGCGTGCCAGCAGGCCCTTGACTTCCTCCACCCAACCTTCTTTTACCATATCTTCGACCCGTTCGTCTATTCTCCGGTACAGCTCGGCCCGGCTGGTAGTCAAGCCCAGGATGATACTGGAGAAGTGCGGTTGTTGCCGGCAACGCAGGCTGGCGAAGGGTTGCCCCGACGCCAGGCATACCTCCAGGGCGCGAATGACCCTGCGGATATTCCTGGGGGCGATGGTCTGGGCCGAGGCGGGGTCCAGGCGCTCCAACTCACGGTAGAGGCTGCCGTCGTCGCTAGCCGCCCTGGCCCCCAACCCGCGCCTGAGTGCGGGGGTGGGCGGGACCCGGGGCACTTCCCAGCCCTCAAGTAACGCCCAGATGTAAAGGCCGGTCCCGCCGACCAGGAATGGCAGCTTCCCGCGGCTCCAGATGTCGTCCAGGGCGGCTTTCGCCAGTTCCAGGTACTGGGCCAGGGTGAAAGGCTCATCGGGGTCCACCACATCCACAAGGTGGTGCCTGACCTGGCGGCGCTGTTCAAGCGTGGGCTTCCCGGTGCCGACGTCCATGTGGCGGTACACTTGTCGGCTGTCGGCGCCGATGATCTCCCCGCCCAGACTGTGGGCCAGGGAAACGCCAAGGGAGGTCTTGCCGACAGCCGTGGGGCCAACTATGGCGACGAGATGGTTCATGCCCGGTACCCACAGGCACCACACACTTCAGTGTGTGGCATGATAACTCCACTACCTAGAGCGAGAGCCGTTGCCAAATACCCCTCGTCTATGTAGGTTTCTTAATCTGCGCGGTCTGCTGGACTATGGACAGGAACTCGTCAGCCTTGAGGCTGGCCCCACCCACCAGTGCACCGTCTATCTCAGGCTGCGAAAGGAACTCTGCCACGTTGGCAGCGGTGACCGATCCCCCATACTGGATTCTCATCCCCTGGGCGACATTCTGTCCGCATATACCCGCCACGGTCTTTCGGATGAGGCCGATGGTGTCGTTAGCCTGCCTCGAGGTGGCCGCCTTGCCTGTGCCTATGGCCCAGACGGGCTCATAAGCGATTACCAGACCTCCGACGGCATCAACGCCCTCCAAGCCGGCCTTCACCTGGGCAGCTATCACCTGGGCGGCAAGGCCTGCCTCGTTCTGCTGCAGGCTTTCGCCCACGCAGAGGATGGGCGTCAGCCCGTGGGCCAGCGCCGCCTTGACCTTCTTGTTGATGAGGTCGTCGGTTTCTCCAAAGTACTGCCGCCGTTCCGAATGGCCCAGAATCACATAGCGGCACAAGGTCCTCAGCATGAGGGGTGAGACCTCTCCTGTGAAGGCACCCTTTTCCTGAAAATGCATGTTCTGGGCGCCGAGGGCCACGGTGGAGTTGCCCAGTATGTCCCTCAAGGCTGCCAGAGATATAAAGGGCGGGCACAACACGGCCTCGACGCCCGGTGTTGCCTCCAGTCCTATCTTCAATGCCTTGGCCAACGCCTGAGCTTCTTCCACCGTAGTGTTCATCTTCCAGTTGCCAGCGATGATAGGCCGTCTCATAACATTCCTCACGGACCGAATTTGGCCAGCTTGCCGGCGTGGGCCAAGGCCAAAGTCAAAGCGTTGACTGCTGGGAATGTGCCCAGGACACCCTTGGCGCACGCAGGCTCAGTGAAGCGCTGCGCGCCGCCCCAGCGCGACCACTTTGAGTGCAACAGGAAGGGGCAGGGGTGCCAGCTATGCCCTTTGAGGGCGGCCGGCGTGGAATGGTCTCCCGCCACCATAAGCACGTCCGGATTCAGGCCCAGGATGCGCGGGATAGCAGCGTCCGCTTCTTCCAATGCTTGCACCTTGGCTTTGAAATCACCGTCCTCGCCGTAGTGGTCAGTGTCTTTGTAGTGGATAAAGAAGAAGTCGAAGTCGCCATAGCTCTTGGAAAGGGTGTCCACCTCCGCCCCCAGAGTAGAGCCGGTGGCCAGCACCTTCATCCCCACCAGCTTGGCCAGGCCGCGGTACATAGGATAGGAAGCGATGGCTGCCGGGCGTAACTTGTAGCGCTCGGCCATGCTGGGCAAATGAGGCACTTCCGAGAAGCCGCGCAGAAGGACCATGTTCCCCGAGCGCTCTGCAGCCAGCACGCTGCGTGCTTGCAACACGAACTCATTAGCGGTCGCAGCCATAACTTCGGCCTGGGAGGAGTGGGCTTTGACTGGCAGCGGCGCGACGCCTTCCCTCTGGGGGTCCGAATCGGACACGTCCTGGTGAAGCCCCCGCCCCCGGAACACCACCACGAAGCGGTGTTCTTTGACCGGCTCAACAAAGACCTGGCCCTGCGTGAGCCTCACCTGGCCGAGGCGCCGGCACAGGGCGGCGGCCTCGGACGAGGAAATGCGTCCCGCCCGGCGGTCGGAGACCAGGCCGTTGCCATCTACCGTGCAGAAGTTGCCCCGGGCGGCGACATCTCCGGGGGCCATGGGGAAGGCAATGCCCAGGGCCTCCATGACGCCCCGCCCTACCTGATGCTCTACAGGGTCGTACCCGAAGAGAGAAAGGTGACCCGGAGCGCTGCCAGGGGTTATGCCCACTCCCACAGCCTGGCTCAGCCCGCACAGGGACCTTTGGGCCAGAGAGTCCAGATTGGGAATGCGCGCAGCCTCCAACTCCGTAGGCCCGCCATGCTCCAAGGGCAGGCCCCCTAGCCCGTCCAGCACCAGGAGAACGATCTTGCTAGGCGTTTCCTGGACAATATCCTGCAGGAAGTCCATCGCTTCACCGCCTCTTGTCGTTGAGAGCGGTGACCCCCGGCAGGGCGCGTCCCTCCAGGAACTCAAGGCTGGCCCCGCCGCCCGTAGACACGTGATAGAACTTGTCAGCCAGTCCCGATTCTGCCACAGCCGCCGCCGTCTCCCCTCCGCCCACAACCACCTTGGCCTCGAGTTGTGCCAGGGCCTGCGCCAGGTCGCGCGTACCTTGGGCGAAGCGCGGGAACTCGAAGACGCCGACCGGTCCATTCCACAGAACGGTCTTGCACCGGGAGAGCTCTTGTTTGTGACCTTCGATGGTCTTGGGCCCCAGGTCCAGGACAAGCCACCCCCTGGGGACCTCTTTGACCGACACGGTGCGGCTGGTGGCCTGGGCATCGAACTTCTCTGCGGCAACCACGTCCACAGGTAAAGGCAGACGCACGCCCCTCTTCTGTGCTTTGGCCATCACTCTCTTGGCGTAGTCAATCTGGTCCGCCTCCACGGGCGACGCTCCAACATCGTCCCCCTCGGCCTTGAGGAACGTATTGACCAGCGCACCTCCCAGGAGGAGCACGTCCACCTTCTCCAAGAGATTGTCCAGCACGCCGATCTTGCTGCTGACCTTGGCCCCGCCGATGATGGCGGCGAAGGGCCGCGCGGGCTTCTCCAGGACCGAACCAAGAGCTTCCAACTCCTTTTCCATGAGGAAGCCGGCCGCTGCGGGCAGGTGATGGGCGACGCCTTCGGTGGAGGCGTGGGCCCGGTGGGCAGTGCCGAAGGCGTCGTTAACGTAGATGTCCGCCAGAGAAGCCAGAGCTTTGGCAAAGGCCGGGTCGTTGGCTTCTTCCTCAGGATGGAAGCGCAGGTTATCCAGCAAGAGCACATCGCCGGCTTTCAAGGCGCGGACTGCGGCTTCAACCTGAGGCCCTATGCACTCGGGCGCGGTGGCGACCGGGCAGTTGAGAAGCTGGGACAGCCTTGAGGCTATCGGGGACAGTCGGAGGTTGTCCACCACCTTCCCGTCCGGACGGCCCAGATGGGAACACAGTATGACCCTCGCTCCTCTGTCGCGCAGGTAGCTAATTGTGGGAAGTGCGGCTCTAATCCGGGAGTCGTCGGTAATCGCGGTCGAGCCTTTCGCCATGGGCACATTGAAGTCCACCCGCACCAGGACCCTCTTGCCTGAGACATCCATGTCCCTGAGCGTCATCTTGTCCACGAGAGCATCCTCCGGCAGTTTCTAGGCCCGGAGGCTATCCAGCCTGGCTCTGATCTCGCGGGCCTCGGCGACTGCGGACGGGGCAACATCGAAAGGGCTGAGACCGAGGAGATCGGCCCGGGCCACTTGTGGATTATAACTCATGAACCCCAACACTTGGAAGGAGGTCAATCTCTCTTTGAAGAACTGGATATCATCGTCACCACGGACCTTGTTGCCCACCACGTAGCAGGTATCTACGCCCAGGTCTTTGGCCAGTCTGCGAACGGACTCTGCGGTCTGGAGGCTCCTCTTCCCAGGCTCCACCACAGCTACGAAGGCATCCACCCCCTGGGCAGTCCCTCGTCCCAAGTGCTCCACCCCGGCGTCCATGTCCATGATGACGACATCGGTGCGGCCAAGGATAAGATGGCGGATGAGGCTTCTCATGAGTACGCTCTCGGGGCAAATGCAGCCGCTGCCTCCCTTCTTCACCGTACCCATGACCAGAAGCCTCACGTTGTCCTTCCGGGCACAGAACCGCTCCGGGATGTCGGAGACCTCCGGGTTCAGCTTCATGAAGCCGCCCATGGACCCGGGCTTGGCCCCGGTCCTCTCCTCGATCAGGTCAGCCATCTCGGCAATGGGCGTTATGCCCGCCAGTTCCTCTTCAGGAATGCCCAGTGCTACTCCCAGGTTGGCATCGGGATTGGCGTCCACCGCCACGACCGATAAGCCGTCCTGGGCATAGAGTCGCGCCAGAAGGCTGGACAGTGTGGTCTTACCGACGCCGCCCTTACCCGTAATCGCCAGTTTCATAGTGCATCCGTCCTTGTTCCACCGCTCATTGCCAGGCCTGCCAGGTCCCTCAGCTCTCGTTGCCGGTCGGCGGGCACAGATGCTTCCATCTCAGCCAAGGCTCCCGCGTAGAGGCCAGCGACTTGCTCTCGAAGGGCGGCACCAGGAGACTTGAGGAGGAAATGTGCAGTCCCCAGCTTGTCGCCGAAGCTCCTCAACTGTGTCGCCCGAGATTCCGAGGCTCCCCCGAGCATGCTCCCTATCTGAGCAGCGCAGCCCCATAGAGCGCCATCCTGGTCCTGGGCAATGCTCATCAGATGAGTCCCGTCCGACTGACTATGTGGAGAGTTGAGGGCTACGAACCGTCCGCGGCCACCGCAAAGACAGGCCTCATCCAGGAGATGCAGCGCCTCGGCTACCTGCCCAGGACTCGATCCGCTCTTCTCCAGGTCGAGCAGGCTGAGACGGGCCAGGGAAAACAAGGCGTCGCCGGCGTTTATGGCCTGGGGTTGGCCGTAGCGCCGCAGGTCCCGTGGCAGGTTGCCCTTTCCCAGCCTGTCATGGAGGGCGAAGGCTGCTTCCGCCAGGTCCAGGCCATTGGCTGCTGGCACTGCCTGCTCTTTGTCACCGCCGACGGCCCTGCAGGCTGCCAGACACAGCAGCGCGGGAAAGTGTTCGGTCTCCTGGCGCGCAGCCTGGTCCCGCACCATATCGTATAGCTCCAGCGGTCTGTCGAGCAGACGCGTCCGGGCCTCTCTCATGTCGCGGAGATCGCGGCCAACGAAGGGCACCTCAGTCGTCCAACTGGTTCAGTTTGTCTACGCGCCGGGCGTGCCGGCCGCCTTCGAACTGGGAAGAGAGGTATGCCAGAAGGATCTCCTTGGCCTTGCCCTGGCCGACGACGTCCGCTCCCAGGCAGAGGATGTTGGAGTCGTTGTGCTCACGAGCGCGGTGGGCGCAGAAAGTGTCGTTGCACAGGGCCGCGCGAATGCCTTTGACTTTGTTGGCGGCGATGCACATTCCGATGCCGGTGCCGCAAATGAGGACGCCCTGATCAAAGCCGCCCTCAGAGACGGCCTTGCCTACAGCCACACCGATGTCGGGGTAGTCCACTGACGACGTGTCAGGACAGCCGAAGTCCTCACAGGTATGACCCATATCCTTGAGGATCCCCATGACCGTCTGCTTCAACTTGAACCCGGCGTGGTCTGACCCGATGGCGATACGCATGGCTGGACCTCTATCTTAACTCAGTGGTCGCTCGAAGTGCCAATGGGCGCACCTTCTCAATGTCTTCCAGGGCAACGGCCCCTTGCCTCAAGAGATGAGGACGCTCTCCCGTCAAGTCCAGGATAGTAGATTCCTGCCCTCCTGGCAACGGCGAGCCCTCCAGCACCAGGTCAACACTTCCACCCAACTGCTGACGCACCTCATCGGCGCTGGTAGGGCTGGGCCGGCCCGACAGGTTGGCGCTGGTGCCGGTTATGGGCCTCCCCAGGGCAGCCGCCAGCGCCCGGGGCACGGGATGGTTGGGCAGGCGGACCGCCACTGTGTCTCCGGGCACAGCCAGGCTGTTCAACCCATAGGCCTTGGCAAGTACCAAGGTCAATGCGCCTGGCCAGAAGCGCTCGGCGAGCATCCAGGCCAACTCTGGAATGTTTTGGGCCACGGCCTCCAGCTGAGATACGTCTGCCAGCAGCAGGGGTAGCGCCTGACTGCTGGAGCGGCCCTTGATAGCAAAGACCCGCTCCACCGCTGCATCTTGGAAGGGGTCGGCTCCCAGGCCGTACACAGTATCGGTTGGGAATGCAACGACGCCCCCTTTCATGAGGAGAGCGAGGGCTAATCCCAGCTGCTTTTCCACCTTGGCGCCCCTTGACTCAAGTATAGCATGGGTGGTAATGTCAGGTCGAGGAGATTCGTTTGGAACCAACCCCCGAACCCCAAAGCCTCCGCATCAAAGCCCCTGCCGACGCCGAAGTCTCGGCGTACCTGGAGATAGCTCAAGAGAAGGCGGGACAAAAACTGGCGCAACCTTCCCCAGCTTCGGAGCCGGAGAGGGAGACAGTTGTCGTCTTGGACTTCGGCTCACAGTATAGCCTGCTCATTGCTCGCCGAATCCGGGAGTGTCACGTCTACTGCGAGGTCCTGCCCCCGAACACGCCCTGGGAGAAAGTGGCCGCTCTCAGGCCTAAGGGATTCATCCTGTCCGGCGGGCCGGCTTCGGTCTACGGCGACGGCTCTCCCCGGGCGCCGGCCTACGTATTTCAAAGCCGGCTCCCTGTTCTGGGCATTTGCTACGGGATGCAGCTCCTGGCCCATCAACTGGGTGGGAAGGTGGCCAGGGGAACCCGAAGGGAGTACGGTCACACCGTGCTCCGTCAAAGCGCCGAGGAAATCCCGGTCTTTGCCGGCCTGCCCAAGGAGTTCCCGGTGTGGATGAGCCACGGCGACCGCATTGCAGAGATGCCGCCCGGCTTCTCTTCCCTGGCTTACACGGATAACTCCCCCGTGGCTGCTATGGGCAATGACTCCGGCCTCATCGGCCTGCAGTTCCACCCCGAGGTCTCGCATACCCCCTTGGGCAAGACGATTCTGAGGAACTTCCTGTTCAACGTGTGCGGCTGCCGCGGGACGTGGACTCCCGGCAACTTCATCGCTGAGTCGGTGGAACGCATCCAAGAACAGATCGGCTCGGGCCGGGTCCTGTGCGCCCTGTCCGGCGGGGTGGACTCAGCGGTGGCGGCCACGCTGATTCACAAGGCGGTGGGCGATCAGCTCACCTGCGTCTTCGTGGACAACGGCCTGCTGCGGCTTCAGGAAGTGGAGCGCACGCTCAACACCTTCCAGAAGAATATGAAGGTGAAGCTGATCCATTTCGACGCCTCGGAGCACTTCCTGGGCCATCTCAAAGGAGTGACGGACCCGGAGCAGAAACGCCGGGTTGTGGGGAGGGAATTCATCACCGTTTTCGAGAATGCCGCTTCGGAGATGGGTCGAGTGGACTTCTTGGCCCAGAGTACTCTCTATCCCGATGTCATCGAGAGCGCCACCGGAAGCGACGTGGCGGCCAAGATCAAGACCCATCACAACGTCGGCGGCCTGCCATCCAATATGGCCATGCATCTTATCGAGCCTCTGCGCTACTTGTTCAAGGACGAGGTCCGGGAGGTAGGGCTCGCATTGGGTCTGCCTGAGGAGATGGTGTGGCGGCAACCCTTCCCTGGCCCTGGCCTGGCCATCCGTATCCTGGGAGAAGTGACCAAAGAGAAGCTAGAGGTGCTGCGAGGGGCCGACTGGATCGTAATGAACGAGATCAAGAAGGCCAAGCTCTACCGGGAGCTGTGGCAGAGCTTCGCTGTGCTGACCGGTGCGCGGACAGTGGGTGTGATGGGGGATGAGCGGACCTACGGCTATGTGATAGCCATACGCGCGGTGACCAGCGAGGACGCCATGACCGCGGACTGGGCGCGCCTGCCCTACGACCTCCTGACGCGCATCTCCAGCCGCATCGTCAACGAGGTCCCCGGCGTCAACCGCGTGGTCTACGACATCACCAGCAAGCCGCCTGGCACCATTGAGTGGGAGTAAGCCCTGAACGCTGCTGCCATAGTAGGCAGAGGTGAGCACAGTCAACGGAGTCGCGCACATCGCAAGCGCTCCCACAATAATAGTTGAGGACATGTGAGCAACCTTCTTCCTTGCAGCCACGACCCGATTGCCACCAAACAAATCAGTCCGGCTATTGACTTGCTCCAACACTTGGACCGGCATCACCCAGATGTGCTGGTCCAGCACGGGCTCGTTCCTGCCGACTATCACTCAAAGCTTGTGTTCCGCTCCTCTATCCGTCGTTCACGGCGCATGACCAGGACCACCAAGCTTGAGAGAATACTGGTGATGCAAAAGGCGGATCAAGTCCCATGAACGTCCCGATTCTTGGTCGGGCGGCAGAAGGAGAACACGTGTAGCATGGGCACATTCACCTACAAGATAGCTATCGCTCCACTGACGGACGGTGATTTCCAGGAACTGGACGTCCTGGTGGACGGCCGGTCAACCTACATGCAAGTGCCTGGCTCCGTCTTGGAGCGCATCGGAGTTATCCCGGATGACCGGGTGCCTTTCATGTTGGCTGATGGCACGGTAACCAAGTATCCAGTGGCTGAAGTCAGGCTCCGGCTGGACGGCCACACCGCCGACACGTTGTGCGTATTTGGGGACGAAGGGACGCACTCTATTCTGGGTTCCCTCGCGCTCAAGGCATTGGGCTTGGCGGTTGATCAGGAACACGGTCGCCTCGTGCGAGTTCCGGGTCTCCCGGTTTCCCCGAGGGAGGTTGCCCCATGAACGTCCTCATCGTTGGCTCGGGGGCCAGGGAACATGCCCTGGCCTGGAAGCTCAAGCAAAGCCCCCGGGTTGACGACATCTTCATCGCGCCGGGCAACGCGGGCACGGCCCAGATCGGCCGGAACCTGGACATAGCTGCCACCAACATACCCGAGCTTATCGTTGCCGCCAAGGAACACTGGCTCGGCCTGGTAGTGGTCGGGCCGGAGGCTCCGCTGGTAGCGGGCATAGCCGACGCCTTCCGCAAGGAAGGTATCCTCGTCTTCGGTCCAAGGCAGCAAGCGGCGGCCCTGGAAGGCTCCAAGGCCTTCGCCAAGGACCTCATGCAGCGGTACGGCATCCCCTGTGCCCAGAGCCGCACCTTCCCAAGCTATTATCAGGCGTGTGATTATGTCAAGACACTACCCGCGCCCATTGTGGTCAAGGCCGATGGCCTGGCCGCCGGCAAAGGAGCCATCGTCTGCGCTACCACCCAGGAAGCCCTGGACGCCCTGAAGCTCATCATGTGGGAGAGGGCCTTCGGCGACGCCGGCAAACAGGTGGTCATCGAGGAGTACTTGACGGGCATGGAAGTTACCTTCATGGCCTTCACCGATGGCGACTGGGTGATTCCCATGCCCCCGGCCTGCGACTACAAGCGGGCCCATGACGGCGATGAAGGGCCCAACACCGGCGGAATGGGTGGCTATTCTCCTCCATCGTTCGTTCCGCCGGAGTTAGTGGGCCAGGTCACGGAAACCATTATCAGGCCCACTCTGCAGGTGATGGCCAAGGAGGGCCACCTGTTCCAAGGTGTCATCTATGCCGGGGTGATGCTCACCGACCAGGGACCTAAGGTGCTGGAGTTCAACGCCCGTTTCGGCGACCCGGAGGCGCAGGTCGTCCTGCCTTTGCTCAAGTCCGACCTCCTGGACATCATGATGGGTTGCGCCAGTAGCAGCCTGGACCGTGTTAAGGTAGAATGGTCGAGCGGGGCGTCTGTGGGGGTCGTCATCGCCTCCGGAGGCTATCCTGGGGACTACCAGACGGGGTACACCGTGACGGGATGGGACCGCCTGGATGAGGACATCACGGTATTCCATGGCGGCACCAGGCTCGCTGGTAGGAGAGTCACGACGACCGGCGGCAGGGTCTTCACCGTGGTGGCCCACGGCCGGAATCTGCGAGAGGCTAGAGACAAGGCTTACATGAACGTCCCTTGCCTTCACTTCCAGGGCCGACACTATCGCACTGACATCGCTGCCCGCGAGGTGGGTCCCCTGTCCCACCTGATGCATCCGCGAGGAGGCAGATAATGCCGTTGGTGGCTGTCCTCATGGGTTCGGCGAATGATGCTCCGTTGATGCAGCCGTGTATTGACCTTCTTGAAGAGATGGGGATTGACTACGAGGTCAGGGCCATGTCAGCCCACCGCAATCCCGAGGCGGTCCGGGAGTACGGCCTGTCCGCTAAGGGCCGGGGCATCGAGGTCATCATCGCCGGGGCGGGTGGCGCGGCCCACCTGCCCGGCGTGCTGGCCGCCTGGACGCCCCTGCCAGTCATCGGCGTGCCCCTGGCGACATCAGAACTCAAAGGCGTGGATGCTCTCTACTCCACCGTACAGATGCCCTCGGGGGTGCCCGTGGCCTCCGTTGGCGTGAACGGGGCCAAGAACGCCGCTCTCCTGGCGGCCCGCATCCTGGCCCTGAAGTATGATAAGATAGCCCAGGCATACAAGGCGTTCCAAGAGAAACAGGCGGGAAAGTAACGGGGTCCTCATGATCGAGCGCTACTCCCGGCCAGCCATGAAGCAGGTATGGTCGGAAGAAAACAAGTTCCAGAAGTGGCTCCAGGTGGAGATCGCGGCCTGTCACGCCTGGGCCGAGCTCGGCGCCATCCCCAGAGAGGCCCTGGCCCAAATAGAGAAGGCATCCTTCGACCCGGCCCGCTACCAGGAGCACTTCAAGGTCACCCACCACGATGTGACAGCGTTCCTGAACACCGTCGGCGAGACCGTGGGAGAAGCGTCCCGTTTCATCCACCTGGGCATGACCTCCTCCGATGTCATGGACACGGCCCAGGGTCTTCAGTTCCAGGAGGCGTCCCGCATTCTGGATGAGGACTTGGCCCAACTCCAGAATGTCCTGGCTGACCATGCCCGGGAGCATAAGAAGACCCTCATGATGGGCCGCACCCACGGCGTCCACGCCGAGCCCATCACCTTCGGCCTCAAGATGGCCTTGTGGCTGGAGGAAGTGAAGCGGGGCCGCGAGCGTTTGGAAGCGGCCCGCAAGTCGGTCTGCGTGGGCAAGATGTCCGGGGCCGTGGGCAGCTATGCCACTCTTCCACCCCAGGTCGAGGCGAAGGCCTGCACCCGGCTGGGGCTGGACGCGGCCCCCATCTCCAGCCAGATAGTCCAGCGGGACCGTCACGCCCACTTCGTCACCACCCTGGCCCTCATCGCCTCGTCGTTAGAGAAGTTCGCCACCGAGATCAGGGCGCTGCAACGCACCGAGGTACTCGAAGCGGAGGAGCCTTTCGAACCCGGCCAGACAGGCTCGTCGGCCATGCCGCA
>ORJL011031999.1_pt1 | contig 11988 bp, 11 predicted proteins | sample 1779941 | NCBI WGS metagenome assembly ORJL01 (sample SAMEA104232317, study PRJEB22302) | groundwater metagenome | biome: forest; feature: aquifer; material: groundwater | place: USA | collected 2011-08-07 | depth 5.8 m
CCCGATATCCGGCGCTGGGCCGAAATCGTCGCCCGCTATGTTAAACCCGGCGGCGCCTTCTACATCGCCGAGATCCACCCCGTCTCCTACATCTTTGACGACGAGGCCCGCTCCGGCCCGCCCGCCGTCAAAGGCGACTACTTCTACTCCCCAGAGCCGGAGCAAAGCAAGCCTTCTGACTACGCCGAACCCACCGCGAAGGTGGTCAGCTCCACCTACAACTGGTCCCACAGCCTCAGCGACATCGTCAACGCCATCATTAACGCTGGCCTCCGTGTGGAGTTCCTCCACGAGTTCCCCTACACCGTCTTCCAGCAGTTTCCCTTCATGGAGCAGGGAGCGGACGGTTTCTGGCGGCTCAAGGGCTACGAAAACTCCATCCCCCTGCTGTTTTCTCTGAAGGCCACAAAGGCGTAGGGACAGACCTGCGTGTTTGCCCTGGAGTTGGTGTGCCCGAGGACATTTAAGCCTTTGTTAGGAGGGGAACATAATGAAAGGACTTACCATTTCCCTAGCGCCTCTCATGCTTTCCGTCTTCTTCGGAGCAGGATGCGGCGGGGCAACAGAGGACCAGTACAATCCCGTCATAAACCCTACTGATTTTGTTGCTGAGGTTGATAATCCCTACTTCCCTTTACAGCCAGGCACTACCTTCGTGTACCAAGGCCAGACTGAGGAAGGTACGGAGCGCAATGAAGTCGTGATCACAGATAAGGCCAAGAGCATCCTGGGGGTAACAGCCGTAGTCGTCTGGGACAGAGTGTGGCTCAACGACCTTCTTATTGAGGAAACCTTTGACTGGTACGCCCAGGACAAAGAAGGCAATGTTTGGTATTTCGGGGAAGAGGTGAACAACTACAAGGACGGCGTGCTGAAGGACCACGCCGGGGCGTGGGAGGCCGGCGTGGCCGGCGCTAAGCCCGGCATTATCATGAAGGCGGCCCCAAGGGTGGGGGATACCTACCGGCAGGAGTATTACAAGGGAGAAGCGGAAGATATGGCGGATGTGCTCAGCCTAGCCCAGACAGTCCTGGTCCCTTGGGGGTCTTTCACCAAATGCCTAGAGACAAGGGACTGGACACCCCTTGATCCAGGCCACGTTGAGCACAAATACTATGCCCCAGGCATCGGCCTCGTTCTGGAGACACTGGAAGGCGGCTCGGAACGGGTAGAACTCGTGGAAGTCAAAACAGCGTAAGACCAGGGGATTCCATGGCCTCCTTCAGGAAAAGGCTGGTTAGCAAAGGCGGCGAACAGCCAATCACACAAAGCAGCGGGCAAGACCATGTCCAGCAGCCACACCGCACAGTCCATTCTCGCCCGTCTCCGCTCTCTGGCCAGCCCCGCCAACGTAGAGGGCATGGCCCGTTTCGGCATCAGCCGGCAGGGTACCCTGGGCATCTCCGTCAATACGTTGCGTGAACTGGCAAAGGAGATAGGGAAGGACCATGCCCTGGCCTTGCAACTGTGGGACTCCGGCATCCATGAGGCCCGCATCCTCGCCGCCATCATTGACGATCCTCGCCAGGTCACGGAGGCTCAGATGGACCGCTGGGCTGTCCAGTTTGACTCCTGGGACATCTGCGACGGCGCGTGTTACGGGCTCTTTGACAAGACGCCCCATGCCTGGAAGAAAGCCAGTGAGTGGAGCGTTCGGCAAGAGGAGTTCGTCCGGCGCGGCGGGTTCGCACTTATCGCCGGCCTGGCCATCCACAACAAGAAAGCCCCTGACCAGCAGTTCCTGGACTTGCTGTCCCTCTTCAAGAGCGCCGCAACCGACGACCGCAACTTCGTGCGCAAGGCTGTCAACTGGGCATTGCGTCAAATCGGCAAGCGCAACGCCATCCTCAACGCCGCCGCTGTTGCCGCCGCCAAAGACATCCAGGCCCTGGATTCCCGGGCCGCCTGCTGGATCGCCGCCGATGCCCTGCGGGAGCTGACCAGCCCTGCTGTGCAGGAGCGGCTTGCCCGCAAGAAATGACTTTCCTGCCACGTTCCAAGAAATGTAGGGGCAGGGTCACCCTGCCCCTACTAGACAGTCGGACATTCCCTCATTTTCATACCCATTTCCTCACCCAAACGCAGCGCCATCACCGTCGCCACCTCTCCCAGCGACGGCGCGCTGCCCAACACACGCTCCATAGAGGTCACGCCTTTGTCCCGGATGCCGCAAGGCACGATGTGCTGGAACCAGGAGAGGTCTGTGTTTACGTTCAAGGCAAATCCGTGGGTCGTAACCCCTCGGCTGATGCGAACGCCAATGGCCGCGATCTTTTCGTCGCCCACCCATACCCCCGTCAATCCCTCCACGCGCCGCGCCGCAATACCAAACCCTGCCAGGACCGCAATAAGCGCCCCTTCCAGCGCCCGCACATACTTGAGCGGCCCTCCCCAGCCACGCAGGTCTAGGATGGGATACCCGACTAACTGCCCAGGGCCGTGGAAGGTGATCTCCCCTCCTCTATCCACCTCCACCACCTGCGCTCCCAGGGCTGCCAGCGCCTCCTGTGACAGCAGCAAGTCGCCGCCTTTGCTGCGCCGTCCCAGGGTGTAGACCGGGGGGTGTTCCAGCAACAGCAGCGTGTTGACTCGTTGGCCCTCTGCCACCTGCCTGGCCAGCAGCCGCTGCAAGTCCCATGCCTCTTGATAGCGCATACGGCCTACGAATGCGTACTGGCAAACCACGCTCACTGCCGTTTCTGCATCACGAGAGTGCATGACACACGTTCCGTCCAGCAGCGCGGCGTACATCATGTGACGAAGGTACTACCGTCCTAGAATACAAGGGGATGTTCTCCCCCGTAGGCCAGCGTATAATAAAACACAAGTGCGTAAGCGAGTAGGTCATGTCCTGGCAACTGGCCGCAGCCACAGCTCTTCTCCTCATATCGGCGACGCTCCTCGCTGTCGTCGGCGCTATCGCCTGGCGTTACCGTCCCGCGCCCAGCGCGCGCTTCACGGCCATCATCATCTGGCTTGCCAGCGCCTGGTCCATCGGCTACGCAGGCGAACTGGCCAGTGTGGACCTCACTCTGAAGACACTCTTTGCCAAGAGCCAGTACCTGGCCATCGTCGCCATCCCAGTCGTTTGGCTTATCCTCGTCCTGCAGTATACCGATAGAGAGCGATGGATCAAGCCGTGGACCGCCGTCCTCGTCGCTGTGGAACCCATCGCCGCGCTTCTGCTGGTGTGGACAACAGAGTCCCACGGCCTGATGTGGCAGGCGATAAGCCTGGACACCACCGGCGCATTCCCTACACTGGCTGTCACCTACGGCCCGTGGTTCTGGCTGAACGTCACCTATTCCTACGTCCTGTTTGGGCTTGGTATCTTCATCCTCGTCTATGAGACACAAAGGGCTTCAAGCCTGTCGCGGGGGCAAATGAGGGCACTGCTCGTCAGCATCCTTGCCCCTATTATAGGCAACATTCTCTATGTTATGCGCCTCAGCCCCTTTGGAGACCTTGACCTTACCGTATACGCCTTTCTCATTACAGGGCCGGCCCTTCTCTGTGGACTCCTGCGTTCCCAATTCCTTGATCTCGTCCCCATAGCCAGGGACAGGGTCGTAGAGAGCATGACCGATGGCTTTCTTGTCCTCAGTCCCAACTACAGAGTCGTAGACGTAAACGCTACAACCCTGCACCTCTTGGGCAAGACCCAGGGCGAAACCCTGGGTCAGCCCGTGGCCAAACTGCTGGGATTCCAGATGCCTCCTGGTTTGGATAACGCTAACGGACATAACGGAATCCGGGCCTTGGGCGAGTTTGCGCTGGGGGAAGGCGAATCCACTCGCACCTACGAGGCCAGGGTATCCCCACTGCAAGACCACAAAGACCGGCTGCGAGGGCATGTGGTGCTGTTCACGGATGTCTCGGAGAAAAAGAGGAACCAGCTCGCCTTTGAGGATACTATTCGCCGCAAGGACATCGCCTACCAGCAGGCCCTTATTTACTCCAACGAACTTAACCAAGAGATCCGAGCGCGAAAGAGCGCCGAAGAAGCAATGCGCGCCTTATCCCACAAGCTGGCGGATGTCCAAGAGGCGGAGAGGCGCCATCTGGCCCGAGAGCTTCACGATGAGATCGGCCAGGCCCTCACCGGACTGCGTTTTGTCCTGGAGTCCGGCCAGGAAAACAGCGCCAACCTCAAGGAAGCCATGCAGATCATCAACGACCTCATAGAGCAAGTCCACGACCTTTCGCTCACACTCCGCCCCACGGTGCTGGACGACCTTGGCCTGCTTCCTGCCCTGCTGTGGTACATTGGACTCTATTCCTCCCAGCGAGGCATCGCCGTAGACTTTAAGCACCGTGGCCTTGACCGCCGTTTCAGCACGGACGTAGAAACCGCGGTGTACCGCATCGTCCAGGAAGGCCTGACCAACGTTTCCAAATACGCCAAGGTGGACACCGTAGACATAAGCATCTGGACCACCGAGAACACGCTAGAAGTCCAGATAGAGGACTCGGGCGTCGGTTTTGATGTCCCCCAGGCCCTGACGCCTCCCAACTCTAGCGGTCTCGTTGGCATGAAGGAGCGCGTCACCCTCCTTGGCGGCGCGTTTACGATTGACTCTGCCCCGGGTGAAGGCACGCGCCTCACCGCACACTTGCCGCTGAAACATCTCCCAAGTGAGGTACACACATGACCATCTCTATTGTCGTTGCCGATGACCATGCAATTGTCCGCCACGGCCTCAGGGCCCTCCTGGAGGCCGAGGCCGAGTTCAAAGTCGTCGGCGAGGCCGCCGATGGCAATGAGGCGGTCCAATTGGTGAATCAGGTCTCTCCTGATGTGCTTATCCTGGATATGGCCATGCCTGGAATGGGTGGGCTGGACGTCATAGACCAGGTGAAGGTGTCGTCGCCCAATACAAAGATCGTCGTCTTGTCCATGCACCGCAACGAGGCCTACGTCCAGGCGTCCTTGCGAAACGGCGCCTCCGGGTACGTGCTGAAGGGGTCTCCCTCTTCCGAACTGATGGACGGCATTCGCGCCGCCGTAGCGGGCAAAATCTATCTCAGCCGCCCCCTATCAGAGCGCGCCATAGAGGCCTATGCCCAGCGTCTGAACCCAGAGGAGAAGGAACCCTTTGACACGCTGACCTCCCGCGAGCGAGAGGTTCTGAAGCTGACGGTGGAAGGATACAAGACTACGGACATCGCGGCCAAGCTCGCCATCAGCCCCCGCACGGTGGAGACTCACCGCACGAATCTGATGAACAAGCTGGATATTCATTCACAGCTAGATCTCCTGCGCTACGCCATCAAGCGTGGCATTCTGCCGCAGGCGGAGTAAGGGCCGGACACCTTTTTCTGGCCTCCTGTCCAACCAGACATTTTTGCCCCGGCCTCCGTTGTTAGTAGTGAAAGAACCAAACATGAAATAGGAGGTCAGAAACATGAAAAAGCAGTGGTTCTTCGTTGCGCTCCTCGTTGGAGCCCTGGCCCTGGCAGTCACCGGCGGGACGGTGCTGGCCCAGAGCAATGACACCACCGGCGGGACATCTCCCGTGAAGACCTTTGCCGCTCGGGTAGCGGAAAAACTGGGCTTGCAGGAAGCCTAGGTGCAGGACGCCATGAAGCAGGCGGCCACGGAGATGCACGACGAGCACCTGAAGGCCAAGCTGGCCAAGGCCGTAGCGGCCGGCCGCATCACCCAGGCGCAGGCCGACGAGCTTTACGCCTGGTACCAGGCCCGGCCCGATGTCGCCATGGGGCTTGGCATGGGCAAGCACGGCTTTGGCGGACGTGGCCATGGCCGCATGTTCGGCCCTGGCATGGACGGCTTTGGGATGCCCCATGCCCCAGCTCAGACCACACCTCCCACGCCACAAGGCTCCGGCGCCTAGCCCTTCACGCTAGCAGCAGCACACAAAGAAGGGACGTGCATCATGCACGTCCCTTCTTTGTGTGCTTGCGGAGCATGGGATCCTGTCCATAGGCATGCCAAGCCGAAATCGCCGATCCTCGCCGCGCCGTCGGCGGTCAGCCACACGTTGCCCAGCTTCAGGTCACGGTGGACGACGCCCCAGACGTCGGTTACGAAATTGCACCGTTACGCTTCACTTGGAGCAACACGTACCCTCGCTGTGCAGCGAGAGGCCAACTCCATCCGAACTCCACCTCAATTGCGTGTTCGCGGGCGAACTCAACACTATTCCATGTACCGTCCCCCGCCTACGTGAAGAGTCTGGCCTGTAGTGTAGCCAGAGTCATCTGAGGCAAGGTAGAGACAAGCTGCTGCCAACTCCTCCGGATATCCCCGTCGTCCCAGTGGGACCTCGTTATCTGTCATGTCGTCACCCGCGGGGCGCAGGAACACCGGAGGGCGACCCTCCAAGTAAGCGTTCTGGTCGTACCGCTCCGTGTGCATATCTCCAGGGACGACTGTATTTGCCCTGATCCCATTGCGGGCATAATCCAAGGCCACGCCGCGCATCATCCCGATAAGTCCCGCTTTGGCAGCGGCCACGGCCGCAGCATGGGGACGTACTCCAAAAGCCGCCAGACCAGAGACCGCTACGATACTCCCCTTGCCTTTTTCCAACATGCCGGGGAGGGTATAGCGGCACAGGTAGAACGTAGCATCCAGGTCCACAGCCATAATCTTGCGCCATTGCGCCGGCGTAATCTCGGTGAAAGGCCCATGGGGACGAATACTGGCGTTGCTTATCACCACATCTACTGTGCCCAGGCGCTGGCTGGCCTGCAACACCATGTTTTCTACTGCAACTGCGTCAGAGACATCAGCAAGGATCGGTAAGGCGCGCCTACCCAGCTTCTCTACCTCATGAGCAACCTCTTCCAGGGCAACCTTATTCGTAAGTCCGTTGAGCACCACATTGGCCCCTTCCCTGGCGAACATGAGTGCCGTTGCCTTGCCAATGTTCCGGCCTGCTCCCGTGATGAGTGCAACCCGGCCATCTAGCTTCATCATAATCCTCCTACTTAGAGAGCGGCGCAACGAGAGACGACTATCCATCCCGGGCTACTCGTCGTAGGCATGCACCATTGACTGCCCCTTGGAACGACTACCTCGGTAGTATTACTGACGTGCATCAAACTTGCAAGCCTGCGCAAAGGATTGGCGAATTCGGCTAGCAACCTTGTGGCACGTGCCTCATCATGGTACACTCCCGCCGCTGTCTCTATCCCAAACAGCACAGGAGGGCATTGATGAGTCAAGAGCGATCTTCTAACGATGGCAGTGTCATTGGGAAGTTGGCGGAGTACATCGTAAAGACGCGCAAGGCGGAGCTACCAGAAGAGGTGGCGCTGAAGGGAAAACACCATATTCTGGACACCATCGCCGCCATGGCCTCGGGTATCGCTCTTCCTCCTGGGCAGTTGGCCGTCAAGTACGCCGGGCTTCAGGGAGGAAGGCCGGAGGCGATGGTCGTGGGTTCTGATATTGTGACCAACGCCGTCACTGCATCTCTGTGCAACGGCCTTTCCGCCCACGCCGACGAGACCGATGATTCCCATGCGCCCTCTGGGACCCACCCTGGTTGCGCCATTGTGCCGCCTGCCCTGGCCATGGCCGAAAAGAACAACAGGAGCGGCGAAGACCTGCTGAAGGCGGTGGTCGCTGGCTATGACGTTGGCACCCGCGTCATGCGAGCCCTGCGGCGGCAGCCCTTGGGCGGGAGCGCGGGGCGAAATTTTAGCAGCCATTCCATCGGGGGAGTCTTCGGCGGCGCGGTGGCCGCCGGTGCTGCCGTGGACTTCACTCCCACACAAATACGGTGGCTGCTCTCCTATGCAGCGCAGCAGGCCTCAGGGATCACCTCCTGGCAGACGGACCTGGAGCACATAGAAAAAGCCTTTGACTTCGCTGGCATGCCCGCCCGCAGCGGCGCTACTGCTGCCACCCTTGTGGAGGCAGGCTTCACTGGAGTGTGGGACGTCTTTGAGGGATACAACAACTTCTTTGACTCCTTTGCCAAAGAAGAATCTAACCGCTCCGAGCTTCTTGCCGAGTTGGGCAGCCGTTACGAGGTGATGCTCACCAATATCAAAAAGTATTGCGTCGGCTCGCCAATTCAGGCCCCGGTGGACTGCCTCGTCAACATCATGCGGGAGCACAGGGTTGGCCCCAGGGACCTGGCCCGCATGGTAGTTTACACACCCAATGGTGAAAACCGGCTGACAGGCGCCGAGCAGACCATGCCGGATATCAACCTTCGCTATTGCCTGGCTGCCACTCTCGTAGACGGGGACCTGTCCTTTGCGGCGGGTCACGACGTAGCCCGCATGACCCATCCGGACATCCTGGCCATCACCAGCAAGATTGAAGTAGCCGCAGACCCTGGTCTGGTGACGCCCGAAAGCCCGCGTCAGGGCCGCGTAGACTTTGTCACTAACGCAAGTCGTACCTTCACCAGCCACGTCGTGAAAGTGCGGGGCGTTATGGAGAACCCCATGACCACCGAGGAGGTCGTGAAGAAGAGCCGGGAGCTTCTGGCTATGGGCGTCGGAGGGCGCAAGGCTGACCAGGCGATCAACGCCCTCATGAACCTGGAGTCCTTGAAGAGTGTGCGGGAGTTGCGGGCCATGCTCCAGGCGTAGGACTACCTTTCCTTTGGGCAGAAGGCAGAAGGTAAGCTGGTCCCTCATCCTACCTTCTTGTCTCAGATGTCCTAAACGAGCGCAAGGGAATGACACCAAGGAAAATGCCGGGATAGAAGCTGTTACACAATGCTCGCCTTCCGTCGGTGAGTGCTATCGGAATATGACATGATGAGGAGGGTCTCATATGAGTGACGTGAAGATGATCCTGGTTGGTGATACCAATGTAGGGCGACCCGACCCAGATTCCGCTTTCGCCTCGGTACTGCCGGTGCTTCAGGATGCGGACATACGGTTTTGCAATCTGGAAACAGTCCTGGCCGATGCCAGGTACCTTTCTCCCTACGACCGCGTGACTCTGCCACGAACGGACGAGTCGGTCCTGGCCTCGTACGTCAAGGCCGGGTTCAATGTGATGAACCAGGCTAATAACCCGAACACGTACCACGGCCAGGACGCACTGGTACGCAGCCTGGAAGTCCTGGACCGGGCGGGAGTCGTGCATGCAGGGGCCGGCCGCAACCTGGCTGAGGCGCGGAAGCCCGCCATCATAGAGCGCAACGGCACCAGGGTTGCTTTCGTGTGCAGGACTTCGGTGGGTACGCCGGAGATGGCTGCCGGCCTGGATACGCCAGGCGTCGCCTACTACCCTGTTCACACGCATTACGAAGCCCCAGCCAGGGTACACTCCAACCCAGGTTTGCCACCCATCGTGCACACCGTCCCTGACAGGGGCGAGCACCGCGCTGCCCTGGAGGAAGATATCCGAAAAGCAAGGGGACAGGCCGACGTCGTCATCGTGTCGTGGCACTGGGGCCTCTCGCCATTTCAGGTCCACCCAGGTGCAGGCACTGGCGAAGTTGAAGTGATGGACTACCAGAAGGAAATGGGCCGCTTTGCCATAGACGCCGGCGCTGACATGGTGATAGGCCATCACTCCCACCAGCCCCAGCCCATTGAGGTTTACAAAGGCAAGCCCATCCTGTACTCCCTCGCCAATTTCATCCATGACCTGGCGGCCTTCCGGGAGATGAGCTTTATGGCCATCCTGGTGCGCTGCCTTATCCGCGACGGCAAAATCCACCGGCTTTCCATTGTCCCTGGTTCCATCCGCGGGAACGGTCCGCCGGTGTTTTCCCGGCCCTCGGAGTTGCCGGAGGTCGTCAGCCGCCTGAGGGACATGTCCGCTCCCTTTGGTACCCGGTTCAACGTTGGCGAGGAGGACATGACCGTAGTGCTCTAGCAGTAGCTGATGGCGTTGCCGACGCCATCAGCTACTGCCAACCACTCCGGTTGAGTATGAGCAAGGGGGCGATTTGCCGCCTGGCAAATCGCCCCCTTGCGTTCCTCTTGGGGCGCAACCTTACTTGTTGAGCCAGATGTATTCAAGGCGACGGGACTGGGTGTAGCCTCCCCAGAAGCGCTGGTCTGGAACATTCTTCACGTAGTTCCAGTGGATGACCCACCGGTTGGACCAGAAGCCCATGACCCCGGGGACCTCGTCATAGAAGATCTCCATGATCCTATCGGAAATGGCCTTCGTTTCCGCTGCGCTGGCTGTCCGCAGTTTCTTCATCAGGTCATCGTACTCCTGGTTGCAGTAGCCTGTGGCATTGCTGCGAACATCTTCGCCACAGAATACGTGCAGGTCCAACCAGTCGTAGGGGTGGTCCACGCGCATCCCGCCGTAGGCGTCGGGCCGGAGGAGCCAATCGCCTTTGTTCAGCTTCTCGGTATGCACGGCCCTCTCTTCCAGTTGAATCGTCAGGCGGATGTTCAGGGTGTCACGCAGGATGAACTCCATGAGAGGGCACCAGTAGTCCCTGTAGTCCACCTCGGACCGGCACATGGCATTGACGGAGAAGCCCTTGGCATAACCTGCCTCAGCCATGAGTTCCTGGGCTCGGTTGATCTCGGCATCCTTGGCGGGCCCCTTCATGGCGAACCCGGGCCTTTGGGCCAGCTTGGCCCGGTCCGCGGTACTCCATTTGGGAGACGGCATCCAATCACCGATGTAGCAGTTGGGTATGACCGCGCAGATGTCGTCTCGCGACAGGGCGAGGTTGATGGCCTGGCGCACCCTTTTGTCCTGCCATGGACCGTCGGCCCGGAAGTTGAAGTTGATGCCCCGGCCAACGGGATGCAGTCCAACGTATCGTGTGATCTGCCCGGGGTAACGGTTGTCCAGGACTGACGTATTACGTTCAGAGGCTCCTTCGCTGCCGCCCATCATGATGAGGTCAACGCGCTTGGCCTCAAAGGCAGCCTGGATGGTGGCGGTATCGGCGATGATGTGCGTTTCAAAACCGGCCAGGTAAGGAACGCCCTTCCTGAAATACTGGGGGTTGGCTTCGTAAATCACCACTTCCTGGGGCAGATGCTTCACCAGCTTATAGGGACCAGTACCTATGGGATTGTCCATGGAGGTTTTCTCGTCATAGCTGGCCTGCACGAACATGCTGATCTGCGGCAGGGCCAGCTGGGGAAACCAGAGGGTATCAGCGGATTTTAGCTTGACGACGAGGGTTGTATCGTCAACGGCCTCAATGCTTTCAAAGACGCTCTGCCCTGCCACTGTCATGTAGGCATGAGCTGGCCTGTTTTCAGTCTTTTTCGTCAAGAGCTCCAGGGTGAACTTGGCATCCCTAGCCGTGAAGGGATTCCCCTTATGGTCCACCACTCCCGGCACCAGTTTGAACGTATAGGTCTTACCATCCTGAGAAACCGTCCACGACTCGGCCAGGTCCGGGCCAATGGTCAGGAAGTCAGGCGGCTGCATGGCGATCAACTGGTTGTAGAGGGGAGTGCCCGCGGCAATCTGGTCTGTGGAGGAGTTCACGTCCAACCGGAAGGTAATGGGGCTGCGCCGGTGCGCCTGCTTCAAGACGCCGCCGGTGCGGGGCGTTTGCGTTGGAGTCGGCGTGGCTATCTGAACTGTCGGGGTGGGCATTGCCACAACGCTGGTGGCGGTGGGCGCGGGCGCTTCCGCCGCGCCATTACAGGCAGCCAGGAGCACTACCGCAAGCCCCAGCAAAGCACCTGACCGTGCCCATTGACTCAGCTTCTTTCCCATGGTGTGCAACCTCCTTATGCTTGGACCCCATGTCCTTCACGGGCGTTATAGCCCTTCTCAGCGGCCCTGATTATAAGGGCGCTGTCAAGGGCTGTCTACTAGCTGGAAGTAGGCACGAGGGGCGACTATTGCGACGACACCGCTCCAAGCGTCCCAGCCGAGTTGACAATGTAGCGAGCCGATGTTAGCATCCTGTCGCCGCTGGTCGCATGGCGTGCTGAGTGGGGGGAGGTTCAGGGAAGCCCAGCCTTGGGGGTGCGCAAGAAAGGGGAGTCCAGAGGGGCTTGGCCCCTTTGGCGGGGGGCTGGGGGGGGGCCCCCGACACAAACCCACCCCCCCAG
>ORJL011356796.1_pt1 | contig 11988 bp, 6 predicted proteins | sample 1779941 | NCBI WGS metagenome assembly ORJL01 (sample SAMEA104232317, study PRJEB22302) | groundwater metagenome | biome: forest; feature: aquifer; material: groundwater | place: USA | collected 2011-08-07 | depth 5.8 m
CCTGAGAAGCCCGGTAATAATCCCCGCCACAAACTTCGGATCGAGATACTGCGCCTCTACCTTATCAAACGGCAAACGGCCACGGACACCGACCCCCTGCTTCCCGACCGAATCCCGAACCAACTTGGCCGCGTCTCTAAAATGATCTGCCAAGAGTTTCGATGCGATTATCCCCTCGGGAGCATAGTCAAGATGCAATCGAACAAAATCCTTGCCGTAGGCGTCCTGATCGAGCACTTTACTGACGTTGATCGTACAGTGCCGCCCAATAAACCGCGTCTGCAACTCCCCTTCAAGCAACTCCTCGAGATTGTCAAATACTTCCCGGATCACGGCAGGATTAATGATGGTCGAATCCTGCTGTGGAGTGGTAATTTGATTATCGTTGCTTTGCATTTCCTCGCTCTGTTGACATTTTTGAATTTGTTTCTTTTACCTCGACAAGCGCTGTGATTCCTTAACTGTGTTGGCATCTCAATCCAACATAACTATGATCATCAAGCCAAACAAGTGAGTAAAGAAAAATCTTCCTGAGAAATTCCTCCCCAGACTGAAGACAGCTTGTATAATAATAAGGCAGAGTTCCCGTTCCACCTGCCCCGCCTTGCCTGACGGGTGGCTACCCCCACGCGCGCGCACGCATGGAAAACCGACATCCGGCAAGGATGTTCATACTACCAATATTTGATTCAACCGTTGTCTGCTTAAGTTACACTAATATAGCGGATACGTAACTTGAGTCGCATAGATTAAATGTAAACGTAACTACTATTTAATTGCTATATCCCAAGATAACGACTGCTACTATCATCAGGGCGAGCGTGGAGATACTTGCCGGTCGTTGCAGTGGAAGAGTGCCCGAGCGTGGCTTGAACCAAATGGATCGGTGCACCCCGGTCGAGCGCATGGGTTGCGTGAGCATGTCTCAACCAATGTGGCGAAACCGGTCGAGTAATCCCGGCGCGTTTGGCAGCGGCCCGAACTATTCTTAAGACTTGGGAAGCATCAATTCGGCCATCCAGATTGACGTTTGTCGAGGTGCGACGGTTGAACGAATGAAAGATGAATGCGTCTATTACACTTTCTTCTCTCAGCGCTTCAAGTTCTTTCCAGGTCCCTTCTGACAGCAGGATGAATCTTGTCTTCGATCCTTTGCCGTAGATGGTGATTTGAGCCGTCCCCCGGCGTTCCTGGACGTCTTTCCAAGTGAGGTGACATAATTCACTCACCCTTAGCCCGGCGCTGTACAGAAGGCGCAGAATAGCCCTATTCCGTTTATTAGGTTCGAGGGCCAGCATCCTATGAACCTCATCTTCGGTGAGTATTCTCTCGGCAAGGCGATTCTTCAATGGTGGAAGCTTGACTGCCCAGCCAATGTCGAAGGCCAGATAACCGAGACGACGCCCGAAAGACAGGAGGCTCTTGACAGCCGCGAGCGCTCGTGACTGTGTGGTAGGTTCACCTTCTATGCTATCGGCGAATGATTGCAAGTCGGAGAGCGTGATCACCGGTAGAGGTTTGTCAACGAACGAGAGAAATCGCTTGACCTCGGCGCGATATGCTCGCTGAGTGTGAGGACTCCGGCCATGCAACCAAAGCTCGATTAAGTGTTGGTCGTTCGTTGCTTGGTGGATGGTTTGAATTTGTCCAGGCGAGATGATCGCGATGGATGTGTCCGAGTTCATATTGACTCCAGTGAAAATCAGTTGATACAGGATAACGACAGTTATCTTGCGTTAATAATAGTAAAGAAAAAGAAGAAAGTCAAGAGGTTTTTGGAGTCTTGGAGCTCCGCCTCTTGTATTTCATCAAATAACATGTTAGGATACTATACCGAATTGACTCAACCAGCAAACACGGATGTCGAATGGCTTCTAAATCATGGGGTAAATGGGAACGCATCGATAATGAGCAGATGGAAGGCGGGCAGGCGCATGTCTTCAAAGTGAGAGACACCACCGGCCAGCTTCCCGGCGTCTTTGCCTTGAAGCGCCTAAAGAACGATAAACGGCTCGACCGGTTTGAGCAGGAGATCCGACTCACGTCCTCCATTGATAGCCCCTATGTCTCCAAAATTCATCACTATGACATCACATCGAAGGAGAAATTCTATGTGATTGACTACTACAAAAAGGGATCTTTGGAAGATGCTTTCAACCTACGAAAAGAGCCATTATCCTTCGGTGAGAAGGTTGCTCTCTGCATTGATATTGCAACCGGACTGCAAGTGCTTCAAGACCACCCAAAGCCGATTGTTCATAGGGATTTGAAACCCGACAACATCTATCTAAGGGATGATGGACAATCTATCGTAATAGGAGACTTTGGTCTAAGCTACGACGAGGAAGGTACGCGTCACACTTTGAGTGAGGAAGCTGCCGGAAGTTGGCATTTTATGCATCCAGAATTCGAGGACGGGGGGCAAATTGATGTTTATCCTTACCACGATTATTATTCATTTGGCAAGGTAGTGTATTGGATTTTCTCAGAAGGGAAACACTTCAGTCAACAGAAACATCGCTTACCTAAGTATGATCTGACATTGCTCGATAATCTGAAGGACAACAAAGCAAACATCGGGAACTATGCGATGGTGAACAACCTGCTGGACAGGCTCATCACCTTGGATACGGTCAATCGCCATCACCATATCGACATGATTCGATCCGATCTGGTCAAAATTCAAAGGGTTCACATGCACAACTACCATCCATTACTCGACGAGCCCGGCGCTCACACCTGCGACTGGTGCGGTTTGGGGAAATACTACGAGGCCGGATCACCAAGTGTCTTTAGGGAACCTGGGGTTAGCATAAGCAATCCAGACTATCGTAAGGAGTTCGTTTGTGGAACCTGCGGTCACGTACAGATTTTCTTTTCTGCTGGTGGCGGATTAGGCAAGAAATGGTTCAAGAAAAATCCAACTACGGAGACCAAGTAGATGAGTACCCAAAACGTTGACAGCCTCTTTAGTGCCTTCCAAGCATCAATCGAATCCTTACGCCGTCATCTTGCCGCATCGGACTCTATTCAAGATGTTCTTCGGCTTAAGCTCAAGTATGCCGATCAACTCGCTGAGGCATTGAATGTTACTAATGAACACTTGTATTATGGCTGGACACCACTTGCGACATTCATCACTGCTCTCGGAGTTCTCTTTGCGGCTGGTGCGATTGTAGCGGGCTTTCTTATTTACCGCGAAGGTAAAGATTCTCAGATCAGGCTTGCCAAGTGGCATAGAGTTTACAGAACCACATTAATAAACTACAAGGCAAAGTTTGAGGCAGGTCTTAGAAGTCAGCAAGATCTAATTAAAGAATTTCTTGATGAGAAGGCACAACATGTTGATAATCTTATTAATGAGTTGGGAAAAGCTAATAATCATCAGAGTGAAATTGAACAAACGCTTATCCAACTCAAGGTAGAACGAGATAGATTGGCTCATCTATCAGACCTCCTTAAGGCAATGCCTGCGACAATCTCAAATACAGTAAGTTCATCCGAACATGATCCCGTAAATGATCCCCACGACTTCGGGTATGAAGATTTTACTTGCTCAGAATGCGAAGTATCGACACTCATACCCAAAACCTTTACAGGTGAGTGGCACTGTCCGACCTGCAAGAAGACATATTATTTATAGTGATTTTACCCCAATGCCCAAACGCAACGTCCCACCTCCAGAACCCTATTCCCACGCCATGGCGTCGATCCCACTTCGCCCGGAAGTTGGAATCGAGTCGCAGTTCCTCGTTGGAAAACTATACCAAGGAAGTAGTAGTGGAATCATCTCAAATGCCTGAAACCGAAGCCAAGTCTCATCAATCGTTAATCTTGCCAACGACAAATTCGGGTATCCGAGATAACCACAATCGAGGTTCCGTGGCGGATTTCCTTCGAGCCAAGATAAATAAGAAGTCTCACCTCTCATTTGTTTCAGCCTACTTTACTATTTACGCCTACCACGCACTCAAGGACGCACTTAACGAGATCAATCACCTTGATTTCCTCTTTGGTGATCCATCCTTCGTCAATCGACTTGACCCCAGCAAGACAGAGAAGAAGGCTTTTATCCTTGACGCCAAAGGATTGCAACTTGTAAACACTCTTCAACAGAAGTTGATCGCGCAAGAATGCGCCGATTGGATTGAAGCCAAAGTGGACATTAAAACCATCAAGCAGTCAAACCTCCTTCATGGGAAAATGTATCATGTTGCCACAAATGGCGTGGAAGATGCAATTATTGGAAGCTCAAACTTTACCGTTCGGGGACTCGGATTAGGCATCGGTAGCAATAATATCGAGCTTAATCTCATCGTTGACAGCAACCGTGACCGGGAAGAGCTTAAGCAATGGTTCGACGAACTTTGGAACGATCCAAAGCTCGTGAAAGATGTCAAACAGCAGGTTCTTGAGTATCTGAAGCAACTCTATGAAAACCACCCTCCTGAATTCATTTATTATAAGACTCTATTCCATCTCTTCGAAAAATTCTTGGGAGACGCGGGTAAAACCGACGCGGATCTCGGTAGGACGAGCCTCTACGAGACCGACACATGGAAGGCACTCTTCGAGTTTCAGAAAGATGGCGTGAAAGGCGCGATCAATAAGATCTTACGGCACAATGGCTGTATTATCGCTGATAGTGTGGGTTTGGGTAAGACTTATGAAGCGCTCGCGGTCATCAAGTACTTCGAACTTAAGAATGAACGTGTCCTCGTTCTTTGCCCGAAGAAACTCCGTGAAAATTGGACGGTTTACAGGGCCAACGATCTTCTTAATCCTTTTATCTCCGACCGCTACCGCTACGACGTTCTTTCCCATACCGACCTCAGCCGCGATAGCGGCCTTACCGGCGATATCAATTTGAAAACACTAAAATGGGGGAATTACGACCTTGTGGTGATTGACGAGTCGCACAACTTCCGTAACAACACGCCGGGAAGAAAAGACGACGAAGGCAAGCTGATTCGGATGAGCCGCTATCAGCGTCTGATGGAAGACATCGTTAAGCAGGGTGTTCGTACCAAGGTTCTGCTGATCTCAGCCACTCCGGTTAATAACGACCTCAAAGACCTGCGCAACCAAATTTACTTCATGACTGAAGGTCGTGACCAAGCCTTCGCCGAGTCCCTGGGCATCAGTAGCCTCAAGGAGACACTATCCTCTGCTCAAAAAGTCTTTACAATCTGGGCAAAAAAGCAAAGCTCGGAGCGCAAAGTCGGTGAACTGCTTGAGAAACTTAATGCGTCGTTCTTCAAACTCCTCGACGAACTGACTATCGCTAGATCCCGTAAGCATATTTTGAAGTATTACAAGGATTCCATTGTCAAACTCGGTGGCTTCCCCAAACGTGAGAAGCCATTAAGCTGTTTTCCGAAGACTGATTTGAGCGGGCGATTCCTCTCCTATGACAAACTAAATGATGAGATAACAGGCTATAAACTCTCGTTATTTAGTCCCTCCAAGTACGTTATTACGGAATTCAAACCGCTCTACGTCCAAGGCGCACACGATCCATTCACCCAAGCCGTTCGTGAGCATTATCTCATCGGTATGATGAAGGTGAATTTCCTCAAACGACTTGAAAGCTCGGTGAAGTCCTTCGAGATCACGATGGGTCGTACCATCGAGAAGATCGAAAATCTGGAACGAAAAATCCATCGGTTTCAGGAAGATCCCAAACAGAACCCGGAAACCGACGCTCTGGAATTTGATCTTGGAGATGAAGGCGGGGATGAAGAACTTGAAGAAGCAATGCAGGTCGGAACCAAGCTGAAATATCAGTTGAAACACCTGCGCTTGAATGACTGGCTCAAAGAATTAAAAAAGGACAAAGACCAACTCAGCATACTCTACAACGCGGCGAGATTTGTTTCCCCCGATACAGACGCAAAATTACAGGAACTCAAGAAACTTATCGCTGCCAAAGTTGCCAAACCAACGACAAACAAACTTGGCGAACCAAACAGGAAGGTGCTGGTCTTTACCGCTTTTGCTGATACTGCGGGCTATCTTTACAAATCTCTGCTTGAATGGGGTACTCGTGATCTTGGTATCAATCTGGCTCTCGTTTGTGGTGGTGGAGATATTAAGACAACCTTTGGCGAGAACTCCTTCAATCACATCCTCACAAACTTCTCCCCCCGCGCCAAGCACCGCAATAAGATACCGACAATGCCTCAAAACGGTGAGATAGACCTCCTCATTGCAACAGACTGCATCTCAGAAGGCCAGAACCTCCAGGACTGCGATTACCTCGTCAACTACGACATCCATTGGAACCCGGTTCGCATCATTCAGCGCTTTGGACGTATCGACAGAATCGGCAGTCTCAGCCACTCCATTCAACTCGTCAATTTCTGGCCGACCGACGACCTCAACAAGTACATCAACCTGAAAAACCGCGTCGAAGCACGCATGGCGCTGGTGGACATCTCCGCCACATTTGAGGATAGCATCCTCAAGAACGAGGAAATCGAAGACATCATCACCGAAGACCTGCGCTACCGTGACAAGCAACTCCTCCGCCTGAAAGATGAAGTCCTCGACCTCGAAGACCTTGGCGATAGCGTCTCCCTCACCGAATTCACTCTTGACGACTTCCGACTTGAACTACTGAAATACATCGAGGCGAACAAAGAGAAGCTTGAGAATGCTCCCTTCGGCCTCTACGCAGTAGTTCCGCCAAACCCCGAATACAAGGTGATCGCTCCCGGTGTGATCTTCTGCTTCAAGCAGGAAACCGATCCCGATATTGATGTTCCGAAACCGAAAGAGACTGCGGATCCGAATAAATCGATCAATCCGCTCCAGCCTTACTTCCTTGTCTATGTGCTTGACGACGGTAACGTCCGCTTCACCTTTGCCCACCCCAAGCAGATCCTCGACATTTATCGCATCCTCTGTTCGGGGAAAGACGCTCCTTACGAGCAGCTCTGCAATCTCTTCGACCACGAGACCGACCACGGCGCGGACATGCACGTCTATGACAACCTCTTGCTCAAAGCCGTCGCTTCGATCACCGCCACCTCTCTGGCAAGAACCGGCGCGGGCATCCAGAACGACCGCAACTTCATCATTCCAAACCTCGAAGACCAGGTGAAGGATTCCTCCGACCTCGAACTCGTCACCTGGTTGGTAATTAAAGAGCCTGTAAATTGAACGACGAAGACCTTAAACGAGCCATCGTGTCCGTGCTGGCGAAGTTCCAAAATCAACCACTCGCGGACGCCGCTATTAACCTGTTCGGGGTGTTAGGCTATAAAAGTCAGAAACGCCTCAAACTTACGCCGAACTCCCTCGCCGGATTCCGGGCAACCTTGGACTCAAATAACAAGCTTGATGAGGTAAAGGCTTGTACCGGGCAATGGATTTCAATTGACTTCCTCTTTCAGCTTACCGACGAAGAGATTCAGTCAACTTCCAGCAGCCAAACCTCCTTTTTAAGTCAAGGTGCATACAACGGCGCGATAATCAACTCCTACAACTTCTTTGCCATCGAACTGACACGAGAACTGACCTACACTCGAACCCAACTTGCCACGATCACCCGCGAGATCAATAAGCCGTTATCCAGCCCTGCATTGGTGCTTTTCCGGCACGGCGAGACGCTCACCCTCGCCATCATTCCCCGCCGCCTCAGCAAGGTTGACACCGGCAAGGACGTGCTGGAGAAGGTGACTCTAATCAAGGATATTCAGCTTACGGAGACTCACCGGGCACATAAAGATATTCTCTCAGACCTTTCAATAGGTGCGCTTCACGAAAAACATAGCTTCAATAACTTTGTCGAGCTTCAGAACGCCTGGCAGAAAACCCTCGACACATCCGCCCTCAATAAGCGCTTTTACAAAGACCTTGCTGATTGGTATTTCTGGGCGCTTGACAACGTAAAATTCCCTGACAAAGCACCGAAAGACAAAGATGGTCGGGACTCACTTAGTCTTATCCGCTTGATAACCAGAGTCATTTTTGTCTGGTTCATAAAAGAAAAGGGACTCGTTCCCGACCGGCTATTCATTGAACGAGAACTGAAAAACTTACTGAAGGGCTTCCATCCAGAATCGTCTGACTCTGTTTTCTTCCGGGCAATCCTGCAAAACCTCTTCTTTGCCACGCTTAACACCGAAACAGAGAAGCGAGACTGGACTGACGACGCCAAATATGGCCAGAATATGTTTGCGCACAGCCTCTATCGCTTCAAGGAGTGCTTCACCCAACCGGACGCCACCCTTGGCTTGTTCAGCTCAATTCCGTTCCTAAACGGTGGACTTTTTGAATGCTTGGATAAAGACCTTGGTCAGGATGTAAAGCCAAGATATATAAGAATTGATGGTTTCTCACGCCGCCCCGACAGTCAATGCACCATTCCCGACTATCTCTTCTTCGGAGGAGATAGAGTTGTCAATCTGAACAAAGCCTATGGAGATGAACGTCACAGAGCCGTCACCGTTAAGGGCCTTATCCACATCCTTGACCATTACAAGTTCACCGTTACCGAAAACACCCCCATCGAAGAGGAAATCGCCCTCGACCCGGAACTACTCGGTAAGGCGTTTGAAAATCTGCTCGCCTCTTACAATCCTGAAACAGGTGCAACCGCGCGTAAGCAAACCGGCTCGTTTTACACCCCGCGCGAGATCGTCAACTATATGGTGGACGAATCGCTGATCGCCAGCCTGAAGACGAAACTGGAAACGACTGTCATTCCCGCGCAGGCGGGAATCCAGACAGACCGTACCATCATCATACCAACGCAAGTTGGTATCCAGTCTTCCGAACCAAGCGAGCAACCTCCGGAATGGATTCCGGCTTCCGCCGGAATGATGAAAGCAGAGTCATTAGACTACGAATCCCGCCTCCGCGACCTCTTCACCTACAACGACCAGCCCCACCAATTCACGCCGGCTGAGGTTGCCATCCTTATCGAAGCAATTGACAACCTCAAAGTCCTCGACCCGGCTTGCGGCTCTGGCGCTTTCCCAATGGGTATTCTGCACAAGTTGGTGTTTATCCTCGGCAAGCTTGATTCACATAACCTGAAATGGAAAGCGCGTCAGATAGATAAAGCTCTGGAGATTCCCGATTCGACGGTTCGGGAAAAGGTAATTATCGACATAGAAGAATCGTTCAAAAGCAACGAGCTTGACTATGGTCGCAAGCTCTACCTGATCGAGAATTGCATCTACGGTGTCGATATTCAACCTATTGCAGTTCAGATATCAAAACTAAGGTTCTTCATCTCGTTAGTGGTCGATCAAAAGGTTGACCGAACCAAGGACAACATCGGCGTTCGGCCCCTGCCAAACCTTGAGACAAAGTTCGTTGCGGCGAATACGCTGATCGGAATAACACGGCCCGGCCAGCAGGGATTACGGAATGTTGAGATAGATAAGAAACAAGTGGAACTAAAGAAGGTACGCGACTCGCATTTTACAGCGCGAACTCCTGGAGATAAACGCAAGCACCGGGAGCGTGATGCCGAATTGCGCGAGGAAATCGCCGATTTGCTTATTCACGACCATTGGGATAGAGCAACAGCAACGTTGTTGGCTGGATGGAATCCTTATGATCAGAATAAATGGGCAGACTTCTTTGATTTGGAGTGGATGTTCGGTGTACGGAAAGGTTTTAATGTGATTATTGGCAATCCGCCATATATCAATATCGAGAAAATATCCATCGAAGACAAAGAACGATTTATAAGAATATATGGGGAAAATGGAAAACTCGGGAAGCGTTATGATGTCTATCAGTTATTTATAATGAAGAGCATTACGGATTTGAGTATCGATGGAGTGCTCTCCTTGATTCTTCCAAATACATTCTTGATGGGATCCTCCTATTTAATCCTTAGGAAGCGAATCTGCCTGCAAACTTCAATCGCGCAAATAATAGATCTACCTCAAAATGTTTTTGAAAATGCTACTGTTGATAATGTAATAATTCTATTACGGGAGAACATAAACACAATAGAAGGAATACAAATCAATAAGCTCAATACGCGAAGTGATTTGGATCGCATTACCGAGCACGACTGGGATGACTCTTTTGTGTTATCTCAACAAGCGCTAACAGAAGACAACGACTATAAGATCAATGTTCATGTAAATCCTGTACTCAAATCGATGTTCGACAAAATCGAGAACTTGAGTGTTCAGCTTGGGGTCATAACAGAATCATCGCAAGGTATTATTATTTATAGAACGGAAGAAGATTCATTACAAAACTTGTACACTTCCTTTGAAAGGCATGATGGTTGGAAAAAACTTTTAAGAGGAACCAATATTGGGCTTTATCAAATTAAATGGGGAGGTGAATACCTGAATTACGGTAATTGGCTGTGGTGTCAACGTGAAATCCGTTATTTTACTCAACCCAAGATATTGCTTCAAGCGATGCGCAATAAGGGTTTGGCCCGAAGATTAGTTGGCACTTATGATGATGAGGGGTATTTCAATGCTCATAATCTTGCTAATATCATTTCGACGCCAGATTCAGGATATTCATTGAAATTTATCCTTGGAATATTCAACTCTTCTCTGATAAACTTCTGGTATCGGAATCACTTCCCCAATGTCAATATTAACCCTGGAGACTTTCGTCAAATACCCGTAATTATAAACGCATTTTCACAGCAAGGCGAAGTATCGGCTATTGTTGAAAAAATAACATTAAGTAAGAAGAATAATGCTGACACCTCCAAGCTGGAAAGAGATCTCGACCAGCTTGTCTATTCCCTTTACAACCTCACTCCCGACGAGATTCGGATCGTCGAGGAGGGGACGGGGAAGAAGTAATTAATAATTAAGAATTAATAATTAATAATGAAGAATTAGGAATTAGGAATTGAAGGAACAGGAACCGAAGTCGCAGATCATCCTCTATCAAGCAGTTGACGGCGCGACAAAGGTAGAGGTTCGGATGGAGAGCGAGACAGTCTGGCTTTCGCAGAGTCAGATGTCCGAACTATTCCAGACGACCAGGCAGAACATCAGCCTTCATCTCCAGAACATTTTTAAGGAGCGGGAACTGGAACGGGACGCAACTATCAAGGAATACTTGATAGTTCAAACGGAAGGAGGTCGTCTCGTTTCAAGACAGGTCGAGCACTACAACCTCGACGCGATCATATCTGTCGGGTATCGGGTCAACTCGCTTCGAGGCACTCTGTTCCGCAACTGGGCGACGCAAAGGCTGCGGGAGTATATGGTCAAGGGCTTTGCTCTCGACGACGAAAAACTGAAGCGCGCCGGGGGCGGGAGATACTTCGACGAGCTGCTTGCCCGTATCCGGGATATTCGTTCGTCGGAGAAGGTTTTCTGGCGCAAGGTTCTGGAGATTTACGCAACGAGCATCGACTACGACTCGGGGGCAAAGGTATCTCAGGCATTCTTTGCAACCGTGCAGAATAAGATGCACTGGGCCGCACATCAGCATACTGCTGCGGAGGTTGTTCATAGTCGAGCGGATGCTACCAAACCGAACATGGGATTGACATCCTGGGAGGGGAGCAAACCTTCCAAGGGCGAGGTAGTCATCGCCAAGAATTACCTTGAACCTGACGAACTGGAGGCGCTCAATCGAATCGTCACCGTTTATCTTGAATTTGCCGAACTGCAAGCCTTGAATCGCAAACCGATGTATATGGCGGACTGGATTGGCAAGTTAGATGATTTTCTGCGATTGGGCGAAAGGGAAATTCTGACACATGCCGGGGCGATTTCCCACGAAGAAGCTCTGCATAAGGCGGAGGTGGAGTATGAGAAGTATCGCTCTACCCTGCTCGCAGAGCCTTCCCAAGTAGAAAAGGACTTCGACGAGGCGGTGAAGAAACTGCCGAAGGCAAGGAAGTCGAAGAAGTAGGGAATGAAATTTATGAAGGAGGACTCTTTTGGAACGTAACATCGATCTAAATGCGGTGATGTTCCCAATCGAACTTCGCGATCTTTATCTTGGATATTCCAAGACATTCTTCACGCCGGA
>ORJL010817189.1_pt1 | contig 11986 bp, 9 predicted proteins | sample 1779941 | NCBI WGS metagenome assembly ORJL01 (sample SAMEA104232317, study PRJEB22302) | groundwater metagenome | biome: forest; feature: aquifer; material: groundwater | place: USA | collected 2011-08-07 | depth 5.8 m
CGAGCGGCTCGAGCACGAATCGCCGCTCGCGGAAGCGCGGATGCGGAACGGGCAGGCCGGGCTCGTCCAGCACGGCATCCCCGAAGAGAATCAGATCGAGGTCGAGCGTGCGCGGCGCGTTCGCGTACGGCCGCTCACGGCCTCGCTCCTGCTCGGTCGCCAGCAGCGCCTCGAGCAGCGCTCGCGCCGACATCGTCGACTCGCCGACCGCGGCCGCATTCAGAAACAGCGGCTGCGGACCGGAGACGCCGACCGGAACCGTGTCGTAGTAGCGTGAGACCGTGAGGTTGCCGAGGACGATCCGAAGCGTCGAGACCGCATAGTCGAGGTGCGCGCGACGGTCGCCAACGTTGCTGCCGAGCGCGACGGCTACTCGATCCACCGGGAGGCGAGCACCTCGCCGTGCGCCGGGCCCAGCGTGCCGCCCCGTTTGCCGAGGAGGTCCGTGCGCCCCGCCAGCGCCTGCTCGAAGAACCGCTTCTGCTCGAGGACTTCACCCAGCACGACCCGCAGCATCTTGGCGTGGCGCGCGTTCTCCATCGCGTCGATGCGCGGGCGCCACCGGTCCACGAACGCCTGCGCGTCGTGGCCGTCTTCCTCGATGAGCGCACGGGCCACGTCGGCACGCTTCCCCGTCGCCGCGCGGCTCGGCTCGTCGACGTCGACGAGGGTGCCGCCGAGCTCGCCGATCGCCGTCGCGATCCACGAGAGCTGCGTCTCTTCCCGGTTGATGATGTACTGGTAAGTGTTGTTGATGTCGTACTGGCCGACGAAGCGCGCGGCCGCCTGATGCCGCAGGAGCGCCGTCAGCGTGTCGCGGTAGAAGTCCTGCAGGACCGGGAGCAGATCGGTCACGCGCTCTGCTTTTCCTTGCAGGTGATGCAGACGCGCGTCCAGGGAATGGCGTTGAGTCTGGCCGGCGCGATCGGCTCGCCGCAATCGCGGCACAGGCCGAAGGTGCCCTTCTCGATGCGCCAGAGCGCCTCTTCGATCGCCTGGAGGATCTTGGCGTCGGTCTGCTTCAACTTCAGCGCGATGTGGACCTCGTTGTTGCCGCTGGCCTGATCGGCCATATCGCCCTGACGGGTGTTGTTGTCCATCGAGGCCTGCAGCGGCTTGATGCCGCCGGTGCCGAGAAGTTCCATGCGCTTTCTCAGCAGCGCGTCCTTGTAAGCCTGCTCGTCCATTGCAATTGCCACTCCTGCCCCTGCCGCCGACCACGAGGGTCTATGGAACACCAAATAATACACTACCTGACGAGGAACATGTACCGGCCGAGAAACAGCACCGCAAAGACGTAGATCAGCGGGTGCACGTCCCGGCCGCGGCCCGACGCCAGTTTCAGGAGGGCGTACGAGAGGAGGCCGACCGCCACGCCTTCGGTAATGCTGACGGCGAGCGGCATGATGATGAGCGTAAGGAAAGCCGGGATCGCTTCGGTGGGATCCTCCCACGCCACATGGCGCAAGCCGCCGACCATCATCGTGCCGACGAGGATGAGTGGCGGCGCAATCACCGGATAGAGCGTGACGCCGCCGGACGTGTAGCCGCCGCCGACCATCTGCGCCAGCGGATAGCAGAACAACGACAGCAGAAACAGCGCCGCCGTCACGAGGCTCGCCAGGCCCGTGCGGCCGCCCGCCGCCACGCCGGCCCCGCTCTCGATGTACGCCGTCACGGTGGAGGTACCGAGCGCGGCGCCCGCGACCGTGCCGATGGCGTCAGCCAGCAGGGCCTGCCGCGCGCGCGGCAGCACGCCGTCCCGCATCAGCCCGGCCTGCTCGCCGACGCCGACGAGCGTGCCCACCGAGTCGAACAGCGCGAGAAAGAAGAACACGAAGATCACCGCCACCATCCCCGGCGCGAACGCGCCGACGATGTCGAGCTGCAGGAAGGTGGGCGCAAGCGACGGCGGGCGTCCCGCCAGGCCGTGATACTGGGTGAGCCCGAACGGCAGGCCGAGAGCGGTGCTCGCGAGCATGCCCCACAGGAAGGCCCCTGGCACTCGACGCGCCACCAGAATCGCGGTCAGCGTCAGCCCGCCGACCGCGAGCAGCACCGGCGGGCTGTGGACGTTGCCCAGCGTGACCAGCGTGCCCGGCGACGCTTTGATGAGGCCCGCCCACTGCAGCCCGATGGCGGCGATCAGGAGGCCGATGCCGGCCGCGATCGCGTGCTTGATCGAGGTGGGAATGGCGGTGATCAGCCGCTCCCGCAGGCCGACGCCGGCGGTCAGGACGAAGACGATCCCGGCAATGGCGACGCCGCCGAGCGCGACGCGCCAGGGCACGTTCATCCCGACGACGACCGAGTAGGCGAAGAAGAAGTTGTGACCCATCGCCGGCGCGACCGCGATGGGATAGTTGGCCAGGAGCGCCATCAGCGCGGTCGCGAGCGCCGTCGCCAGACAGGTCGCCGCGAGCACGGCGCCGAAATCCATGCCCGCGGCGCTCAGGACGGCCGGCTGCACGAAGATGATGTACGCCATCGTCAGGAACGTCGTGACGCCGGCGACGATCTCGGTCCTGACGGTCGTGCCGTTGGCGGCGAGGGCGAATCGATGATCCAGGAAGCGCACGTGGAGGGATTCTAAACCACAGAGACACGGAGACCCAGAGCTGCACGCGACGCACGCCGCATCGCGGCGGCGTGCGTCGCGTTGCTGTCTGCAGCGTGCGCTCCGACCTCCGTGCCTCCGTGTCCTCCGTGGTCACAACCCCGTGGACCGGATCGCCGCGTGACGTGAAGGACGCGCTATTCGGCGCGCAGCGTCGCGAGCGGCTTGTTTCTCAGCACGTCCAGGCTGGAGGCGACGCCGATGACGCCGACGAGCACGGCGGTCAGTATCACGCCGGCGACGTGCTCGCCGGCGAACACGCGCCAGGGAATGTCAAGCGCCCAGCGGCTCACGCCCCACGTGAGCACAATGGCGCCGAGCGATCCGATGAGCCCGGCGAGCGACCCCAGGACGCCGTACTCGATGAGCAGCATGCGCGCGATCGTCCGCGTGTTGGCCCCGAGCGTCTTGAACACTGCAGCCTCATAGACCCGCTGAAACTTGGTCATCGCGACGGCGCCAACCAGAATCAGCCCGCCGCTGAACAGGACGAGGCCCCCGACGACCGTGATCGCGAGCGTGACCTTCGACATGACGTCGCGAATCGTCTCGAGCACGTCGTGAAAGTCGATCACCGACACGTTCGGAAACCGCTCGACGAGATCGTGCTGGAAGCGGGCGCGCTCGGCCGGCGTACCCGGCCCCTTGAGAGGCGCGACGAACATCTGCGGCGCCTGATCCAGGACGCCTGGGCGGAACAGGAAGACGAATCCGCCGTTTCGCGATTGGCGCCACTCGACGTCCCGGATGCTCGTCACGCGGGGGCTGACGATCTGTCCGAGAATGTCGAACCGCATCGTGTCGCCCACGTGCAGGTGCGCCCGCTCCGCGATCTGCCGCTCGACGGAGACCTCGGGTTCCGCCGACGGTCCGTTCCAGAACGCGCCGTCGATCACGCGCTCGTTCGCTTCGAGATGGTCGCGGTAGGTGAGCGTGAACTCGCGGCCGAGCGCCCTGCCCCCCTGGCGCACCTCGTCGGCGCCCTCGAGGTTCGTCTCACGTCCCGAGACGCCCACGACGCGCGCACGCAGGACCGGAATCAGCTGGAACTCCGCGGCGCCGTGCCCGGGGTCGCCCAGAAAGGCCCGTACGCCATCGGCCTGGCCCTTCTGGATGTCGAGCAGGAACATGTCGGGCGCATTCGCGTCCACCTGAATCGAGAACTCGCTCAGCAGGCTCGCCTGCAGCGATCGGACGCCGACGATGAAGAAGGCGCCGAGGCCGACCGCGAGCAGGATGACGCGCGTCTGGTTGCCCGGGCGCGACAGGTGCAGCACGGCATGCCGCAGCGGGAACGACCGCGAGCTCGCCAGCGGCGCGATGAGCGCGATGAGCGCGCGACCGGCCAGCTGCAGCACCAGCGCCAGACCCGCAAACCCCACGCACACGACCACCCCGACCTTGAGCGAGGCGGCCTGCCACGCGGTCAGCGCGACGAGCGCGGCCGTCACGGCGACGAGCACCGCCAGACCCGTCCAGTCCGTCCGGCGCCGCACGGTTTCATCGCGCAGCAGCAGCGACGGCTTGATGAATCGCACCTGCAGCAACGGCACGACGGAAAACAGCAGCGAGACGAGCACGCCGATGCCGATGCCCTGCACGGCGGCGCTCCCCGTGACGCCGTAGTGCGCCTCGGCCAGGATCGACGTCGACGAGCCAAGCGCCATCGGGATGGCACTGATGAGCGCCCGCGCCATCCCGATGCCGAGCAGGCTGCCCGCGAGGCCGAGCGTCAGCACCTGGAGGATGTACACCGCGATGATTTGCGCGCTGCGGGCGCCGACGCATTTCAGCACGGCGATGCTGCGGATCTTCTGCAGGATGAACACCCGCGTGACGCTCGAGACCGCGATGCCGCCGAGAATCACGATGACGAGCCCCACGAGGCTGAGATAGTTCTCGGCGCGATCGAAGTTGCGGCCGACCTGGTCTTCGGTCGAGCGGTACGACCGCGTGTTGATGAACTCGTCCCTGAAGTCGGCGCGAAGCGCGCGCACCAGCGGCTCGATGCGGTCGTCGGGCAGCTTCACCAGCATCACGTGACGCGCGCGGCTGCCGAAGCTGAGCAGGCCGGTCGCGGGCAGGTCGTCGAAGTCGATGATCACGCGCGGGCCGAGGCTGAACCCCCCCATCCCGCGCCCGGGCTCGCGGGTCACGAGGCCGCGAATCGTGAACAGCACCTGCCCGATCGCAATCTCGTCGCCGACCTTCACATTGAGCGAGGTCAGCAGCTCCGGCCGGACCAGGGCGCCCCGATGCTCGAGCAGCGCGTGCGAGTACGGCTGCCCGCCCTCGAGATCGACCGTGCCGTACAGCGGAAACGCCGGTTGGACGGCGCGCAACTCCGCCATTTTCGCGACCGGCCGCGAGTTGTCGCCCGGACGCACCATCGTGGCCATCTCGACCATTTCAGTGCGTTGGGCGGCTCCGGCGTCGCGCAGCCGGCGCGCGATCGTGTCCCGAGCCTCGGATGTCCAGTCGCGGTTGGTCGACATCAGCACGTCGGCGGCAATCAGCGACTTCGCCTCTGCGCCGAAGACGCCGCGGACGTTCTGGATCACCGACCGGAGCGTGACGATCGCGGCCACGCCGACACTGATGCAGACGAAGAAGAACAGGAGACGCCGCCACGACGACCGTGTTTCACGCGCTGCCATCCTCAGGACGAACATCATGCGCGGATCCGATCGGCCTGCGGCTGCAGCGTGTTCTCGGTCACGCGGCCGTCTCGGAGGACCAGCCGCGCGTCCGCCATGGCCGCCAATTCGGCGTCGTGCGTCACGAGGACGACCGTCGTGCCGCGGTCCGCGTGAATCTGGCGCAGCAGGTCCATGATATGGCGGCCGTTGGCGCTGTCCAGATTGCCGGTCGGTTCATCCGCGAGCACGATCGGCGGATCGTTGGCGAGCGCGCGCGCCAGCGCGACGCGCTGCTGCTCCCCGCCCGACAGCTGCGACGGATAGTGATGCGACCGGCCGGTCAGCCCGACTTCTTCGAGCAGCCGCTCGGCCCGCGTGCGCACGTCGGCGGCGCCCGCAATCTCCATCGGCACCGCGACGTTCTCGTAGGCGGTCAGCGACGGAATGAGGTGGAAGAACTGGAAGACGAAGCCGACTTTCTCGCCGCGCAGCCGCGCGAGCGCGTCCTCGTCGAGCCGTGTGATGTCCACGTTGTCGATGAGCACCTGCCCGGAGGTCGGCGCGTCGAGTCCCGCGATCAACCCGAGCAGCGTCGATTTGCCGCTGCCCGACGGCCCGACGATGGCCACGAAGTGGCCGTGAGGAATCTGCAGGGTCAGCGGATGAAGAATGGTGAGCGGCTCGGCGCCGCTCATCACGGTTTTGGACACGTCGCGCAGCTCGATCATGATCCGGAGCGTTCGATGATGGGCTTGAGCACCGCCCAGACATTGTCGGCGACGATGCGCGCGCCAGCGGCCGTCGGGTGGATGCCATCCCGCTGGTTGAGCGTCTCGCTGCCCGCGACGCCCTGCAACAGGAACGGCACGAGCGCGACGTGATACGTCGCGGCGAGCGCGGGATACACCCTGTGGAACGATACGATGTAGTCGCGCCCGTAGTTCGGCGGCGCCTCCATCCCCGCGAGAATCACGCGGATGCCGCGCGCCTGCGCGCGCTCGATGATGTGCGCCAGGTTGTCCTGGAGCTCCTCGGCCGGCAGGCCGCGAAGTCCGTCGTTGGCGCCGAGTGCGACGACGAGCACGCGCACGTCGCCGTGCAGCGCCCAGTCCAGCCTCGCCAGACCGCCGGCTGACGTATCGCCTGACACGCCGGCGTTCACCACCGCGAAATCCAGCCCCTCCGCTTCCAGACGCTCCTGCAGCAGCGAGGGGTACGAGTCGCTCACCCGCAGACCCAGGCCGGCCGTCAGGCTGTCGCCGAGCACCACGATGCGCGGTCTGGCGTCGGTGGCCGGCGTGGTGGGCGAGGCCGCCGCGGTGGAGGTGTCGGGCGCAGCGGACGCGGACGACGGCGCTGACGCGTGCGCTCTGGCATCCTCGCGATCGTCGGCGCGCGATCCGCACGCGGCGACCGACAGGACAACCGTCGCGGCGACGAGCACGGCGAGCGGCCGCACGTGAACTTTCATCACCCCTCGACGTCCTTGCTTTCGAAGCCTCTGGCCATCGCTCTGTCTACAGTATCCTACTGACATGTACAGTGCGCACGACCTGCTCACGCGCTGGCCGGCGCTCGACGTGGCGGCCAAGCGTGCCCGCCTTCAGCATTCTCTGCATCTGTCTGCTGGCGCGCTCGTGGGAACGCTGAGCGGCGCCGCCGCCACGGCCGAACGGGCCGCGGCGGCACTGTGGAGCCGCGACCCGTCGGCCTGGAGCGCGGAGGGAGCGGTGCAGCACGCCATCAGCGATCGGCTGGGATGGATGAGCTCGCCGTCCCTCATGGCCGAATCGATCGATCGGCTGCTGACCTTCGCGGCGGCCGTCAGGCGCGACGGCGTCACCGACGTGGTGTTGCTCGGCATGGGCGGCTCGAGCCTCGCGCCCGAAGTCCTGCATGCGGTGCTCGGCGTCGCGCCAGGCTGGCCTCGGTTCCACATGCTCGACTCGACCGATCCGGCCGCGGTTCGCGCGGCGGCCACGCCTCCCGCACACACGTTCTACCTCCTGTCGAGCAAGTCGGGCACGACGATCGAGTCGAGCTCGCTGGCCGCGCACTTCCGCCAGCGGCTGCAGGACGCCGGCATCGCGCGATGGGCCGATCATTTCGTCGCCATCACCGACGAGGACACCGAGCTCGCCTGCCGCGCACGCGCCGAGCAGTTCCGCGACCTCTTCATCAACCCGTCGGACATCGGCGGCCGCTACTCCGCGTTGTCCTTCTTCGGCCTCGTCCCGGCGGCCCTCATGGGGCAGGACGTGGACGCGATCATCGGCTGGGGTCTCGCGATGCTCGCGGCGTGCCATCCGGGCGCCGCTTCCGCGAAGGACAACCCGGCCGTCGGTCTCGGGCTCGCCATCGGCGAAGCGGCGCGCACCGGTCGCGACAAGCTGACGCTCGTCGCGCCGGACAGCCTCGACGCGTTCGGCCTGTGGGTCGAACAGCTGATCGCCGAGAGCACGGGAAAGGACGGCGTCGGCGTCGTACCAGTGTCCGGCGAAGGGCTGGCCGACCCGGCCGCGTACGGTCGCGACCGCCTCTTTGTCCGCATCCGCGCCCACGCCTCCGACGGTGAGGCGAAACGTGACGCGACCGTGCGCGCCCTCAAATCCCTCCACGCGCCCATCGTCGAGATCGACTGGCCGGAGCCGACGGCGCTCGGCGCCGAATTCGTGCGCTGGGAAGTGGCCACGGCGGTTGCCGGCGCGATCCTCCGCATCAACCCGTTCGACCAGCCGAACGTGCAGCAGGCCAAGGACGGTACGAACACGCTGCTGGGTCAATACAAGACCACCGGTCGGCTGCCGATCGGCGCCGCGGACCGCACGCTCGACGGCGGCCTCGCGCTGACGCTGACGACCGCCGCGCGCACGGAGCTCCGGGATGCCGGCGCCGAAGCGATTCTGAGGCTGCTGCGCCCGGGCGATTATTTCGCGCTGCTCGCGTATGTGGGTCCCGATGAGGAACTGGCGGAGGAGCTGCGAACCCTTCGTCGCGCCGTTCGCGACCGCACGCGCGCCGCGACGATGTTCGGCTACGGACCGCGGTACCTGCATTCCACGGGTCAGCTTCACAAGGGCGGACCCAACACCGGCGTGTTCGTGCTGATCTCGGCCACGCCCCGCGAAGACCTGCCCATACCGGGCGAGACGTTTTCCTTCGGCACGCTGGAGCTGGCGCAAGCGCTCGGCGACTTCGCATCGCTCGACGCCGCCGGACGCCGGGCGCTCCACGTGCACCTGTCCTCGCCCGATCGCGCGCTGCTGCGGCAGGTGGCGGAGGCGCTGTTGGCGACGTGGGAACGGCCGCGGTCGTAGCGCAGGCCTTCAGGCCTGCCACAGTCGTAGCGCAAGCCTTCAGGCCTGCCGTGGCAGGCGTTCGGGCCCGTCGTGTCGGGCGGACATGAAGGTCCTACAATTCTGAGAGGACGCATGCAGATTGGTTTTGTCGGTCTCGGGCGGATGGGCCTCAACATGGTCACGCGACTCGTCCGGGGCGGCCATCAGGTCGCCGCCTTCGATCGCAGCGCGGACGCCGTCGCCCGCGCCCAAGCGGCCGGCGCCCAGGGCGCCTCGTCGCTCGACGCGCTCGTCGCGGCCCTCGCGCCGCCGCGCGCGGTCTGGGTGATGGTGCCCGCCGGCGATCCGACAGAATCCACGATCGGCGTCCTGGCCGATCTGCTGTCTCCCGACGACGTGATCATCGATGGCGGGAACACGCACTTCCACGACGACGTGCGGCGCGCGCGGACACTCGCGTCGAAACGCATTCACTACATCGACGCCGGCACGAGCGGCGGCATCTGGGGCTTGCAGGAAGGCTATTGCCTGATGGTGGGCGGCGAGGCCCACGTCTGCACGCGGCTCGAGCCGATCTTCCTGACCCTCGCGCCCACCGATGGCTATCTGCGCGTCGGCGATCACGGCGCCGGCCATTACGTGAAGATGATCCACAACGGCATCGAGTACGGGTTGATGCAGGCTTATGCCGAGGGCTTCGAGTTGATGCATGAGAGCCCGTACCACGTGGACCTTGGCGCCGTCGCCGCGCTCTGGAACCACGGCAGCGTCGTTCGATCGTGGCTGCTCGAGCTGGCGGCGCGAGCGCTGGCGGAGGACCGCGACCTGTCCGGCCTGCAGGGGTACGTCGAGGATTCCGGCGAAGGACGCTGGACGCTGCACGAAGGCCTCGACCGAGGCGTTCCGCTGCCGGTCCTGACGGCCGCGCTCTACACGCGCTTCAGGTCGCGCGAAGACAATCCGTTCGGCGACCGCCTTCTCGCCGCCCTGCGCAACCAGTTCGGCGGCCATGCGGTAAAGAAAACGGAGTGACACCCGAAGCCACCATCTCCCTCGTCATCTTTGGCGGCGCCGGCGATCTGGCGCATCGCAAGCTGCTGCCCGCGCTCTACAACCTTCACGTGGACGGTCTGCTGCCGCGCATCGCGATCGTCGGCGTCGGGCGCAAGAACATGACGGACGAGGCCTACCGGGCGTTCGCACAGGACGGCGTGACCCGCTTCTCGCGCCGGCCGATCGACGCGCCGGCGTGGGCCGCGTTCGAGGCCTCGCTGTTCTTCGTCAACGCGTCGATCGACGACCAGCGCGCGTTCGCGCCTCTCGGCGCGCGGCTCGACATCATCGAGCACGAACAGGGGCTGACCGGCGACCGTATCTACTACCTCGCGGTCCCGCCGTCGCTGTTCGCGCCGACGGTCAAGGGGCTGGCGCGCGCGCGCATGGTTCTGCGACCGGCGAGCGGATCGGTGCCGGCGGCCGCGCCCTTCGCGCGCGTCATCGCCGAAAAGCCGATCGGCCGCGATCTCGAGAGCGCCTGCGCCATCAACGACGCGGTCGCCGAGGTCTTCGACGAGCGGCAGATCTACCGCATCGATCACTACCTCGGGAAGGAAACGGTCCAGAACATCCTGGTCCTACGCTTCGCGAACAGCATCTTCGAGCCGCTGCTCAACCAGAAGTACGTCGATCACGTGCAGATCACGGTGGCGGAGTCGATCGGGATCGAAGAGCGCGCCGAGTACTACGACCATGCGGGCGCGATGCGCGACATCGTCCAGAACCATCTCCTCCAGCTCATGGCCCTCGTCGCCATGGAGCCGCCCTCGGCATTCGACGATCGTTCGGTGCGGGACGAGAAGGTGAAGGTGCTCCGCGCGCTTCGTCCGATCCCCCAGGGCGAGGTGGCGGCACGTACGGTGCGCGGGCAATACGCTGCCGGATTCAACGCAGGCGCCCCGGTCCCCAGGTACCGCGACGGGGATGGGGTCGCGCCCGACTCGCGGACCGAGACAATCGTCGCGCTCCGTTGCCTCATCGACAACTGGCGCTGGCAGGGCATCCCGTTCTACCTGCGGACCGGGAAGCGGCTCCCGAAGCGCTCCACGGAGATCGCGATCCGCTTCCGCGTCGCGCCGCATCGCATCTTCACGCACGAGTCGTCCGAGGGGCTCGACGCGAACGAGCTCGTGCTGCGGATCCAGCCCGACGAGGGCATCAGCCTCACGTTCGGCGCGAAAGTGCCGGTGCAGGGGTTCCGCATCCGTGCGGTGAACATGGACTTCGTCTACGGCGCCGCGTTCATGGTCGACGCGCCGGATGCGTACGAGACGCTCATCCTCGACGCGCTGCGCGGGGACGCGACGCTCTTCACGCGTCGGGACGAGGTCGAGCAGCAGTGGGCGTTCGTCGATCCGATCCTGGAGGCCTGGGGGAACGGCGTGCCGGAGCTCTCGCCGTACCCGGCCGGCTCGTGGGGTCCGCCGGAGGCGGAGACGCTCATCGAGCGCGATGGGAGGACGTGGCGACGGCCCTGACGCCGATCGACGAGTCCGTCTGGGGTGCGGAGGTCGCGGGGATCGGCGCCCTCGAGCGCGAGCTCGCTCGTCTCCGTCGCGCCTCGAGCGCGCATGCGCGCGAGCAGGGGCGGACCGTGGCGCGTGCCGCGGTCCTCAACCTCGTCGTGTACGCCGACCGCGAGCTCCACGCACGACGCGCGGCCGCGACCATGGCACGGCTCGCATCGCGACATCCGTCGCGTGTGATCGTCATCCTCGGCGATCGCCGGCACGACGGCATCGATGTCGCGATCGATCTTCACTGCCACGTCCCGCGGGACGAAGGGACGACGCAGATCTGCTACGAGCAGATCCTCGCGCGCGTGCAGGGGGATGCCGACGATCGCCTCGCGAGCCTCGTCATCCCACTCCTCGTGCCCGATCTTCCGGTCTTCCTCTGGTGGACGGGAACGCCTCCGCGCGAGGAACGCCGCTTCGGAGACCTGCTCAAGATCGGCGACCGGCTCATCGTCGATTCCGCCGATTTCGCGCGTCCGGCGCGAACGCTTCCTTTCATCGCGGACCTCGCGATGAGCCACCGCTACCGTTCGTTCGGCATCACCGATCTGAACTGGACGCGGCTCACGCCGTGGCGCGAGCTCATCGCGGGCTTTTTCGACGTCGCGACGTGGCGCCCGTTCCTCGACGACCTCGTCGGCATCCGCGTCGGGTTCAGCGTCGACGCGGATGGGCGGGACATCCACCCGTCCCAGGCACTGCTCCTCGTCGGGTGGCTCGCGTCGCGGCTCGGGTGGCAGGCGGTCGAGGCCTTCGCGCATTCGGAGGCGGGCGGCCTCCTCTTCCGCATGGCACGCGGCGACGGCGCGCCGATCGATGTCCGCGTCCGGCCGCGTTTCGAGCGAGGCCTCGAGCCCG
>ORJL010717035.1_pt1 | contig 11985 bp, 7 predicted proteins | sample 1779941 | NCBI WGS metagenome assembly ORJL01 (sample SAMEA104232317, study PRJEB22302) | groundwater metagenome | biome: forest; feature: aquifer; material: groundwater | place: USA | collected 2011-08-07 | depth 5.8 m
CCTATAAACATGGCGCTCCTACCGGAGCTACTGTGGTCCGTTCTCATGGCACCGCTGTTCCGGTTCGCGCGCGAAGTCCCGGTGATGGTTCGCGGTGCGTTCTACGGCCCTCCGCCTCCTGGTTCTCCCGCGCAGAAGGCGAGGCGCTGGCCACGCGTTTGCGGAGTGTCAGCGGTGAAATGGAACGGATGCAACAAGTGACTTATGAGCTTGCCCAGGCCCCTTTGGTTGCGGCTTTGCCGCGCTGTGGCTTTGCGCCCTTGCGTGAAGAAGGAATGCACCATGACCGGGTACTGACCGGGTATTGACCGACTGACGGAGGCGGGGAGTTCGGGCACAGCGCGCGAGGGCGGCCTGTCGTCGAAACGCATTCGGATGGCGTCCAACACCCGCTGAGCCTCTACGGAGTCGGCGGTTTTGTTTAGTGCTGTCTTTCTGGCCTAAAGATGAGTGACGCCCGCCGCACCTCCGGTTGCGAAATGAGAATTGCTGGGTTGCGGCTTGGCGAGCGGCAATCTGTCGGGTATTTGTAAAGGCCATGAGCAACCGACTAAGCTGGCGATGGATGCTGGCGATCGGCGGGCTGCTGACCGCCCTGCTGGTGTGGTGGCTGGGACGTAGAGACTCCGCCCGGCCGGTGTCTGGCGCCCTGACCGAACGGGAGCGGTTGCCGCATGGGCTGACGAATCCTCCTGTCGCCAGCACGACTGAGGGGAGGGCGGAGGCAGGGAAGGAGACGTTAGCCATGGCGATGGGCTGCTTGCGCGCGGCGTCCGGGCCGGGTGCGGCGCGCGCGGTGTTGCAGGATTTGCGCCGGCAACTTGGCGCATTGCCAGCCACCGAGGCGGTGGGGGTCATCCAAGGATTTCTGGACACGAAGCAGGATGCGCCGACGGGGCTGGGTTTTATGGTGAGGGGCGATGGAAAGCTGGCGGAGGCGCCGTCGCTACGGGTCTTTCTGCTCGATTTGCTGGCGCAGATTGATCCTGCCGCCGCCGCCGCGTATGCCGGGAAGGTGCTTGGCACGATGGATTCCGCCGACGAGTGGGCGGTGGCGCTGCGCAACGCGGCCGTGGTCGCGACGACCACGGAGGCGCGCGTTTTCCTGAAGGAGAAGATGGCGTCGCTGCTGGGGTACGATCCGTGGCGGCGTGAGGCTTCGACCGGCTACCTGGAGGCGTTCGACGTGGCGGTGTTCCTCGGCGAGACAAACCTGATGCCGCCGCTGGTGGGGTTACTGCGGCAGAAGGAGAGTCCGGCTCTGGCGCACGCGGCTTACCTGGCCCTGGACCGCATGGTGACCGCCGAGCCAACAACGGTGCTCGGCGCGTTGGCCGCAGCGCCGGAATGGATGCAAGGCCGGGAGGAAACGCGGGCCAATTACTTCGCGCGAGCCGACGTGCGGGATGCCGGACAGCGGCGGGTGGTAGAGCAGTATTTGCTGAACCTGGAGATCAGCGCCGCGGAGTTGCAGAAGTTCGCGGGGCTGTATCCGAACGCGAACTATATGGTGTCCCCTAACCTGCTTACACGCGTGCGGACCCCGACGCAGGCCGAGTTGGCAGCCCGTGATCGCCAAGCGCTGACGGTGGTAAACGAGTGGCTCCAGGACGCGCGCTTCGCCGGGCGGCACCGGGAACTGGAAGCGATGCGGCGGCGGTTGGAGGGTTTCGTCGGAGACGGGCGGTAGCCCTCCGTCCGGCAGCGTGGCGATAGGCCAAGCCGGAGCGAACGTGGTTAAATGGAAGGCGTGGACCGTAATTCAGAACTGGAAATCGAACTGCGCCGTGAACGTCCGCTCCCGCGGGAGCTCGCTGTAAGAGGTCAGCGGATTGAGGTGGTAGCCGGTGTTACCAAGGTTCAGCACCCCCAGCGCGATCAGGGCCTTTCGGTGGGCAAAGCGATACCCCACGGAGATGTTGCATTGGGCAAAATCATCCCCTGGCAAGGCCGGCGAGTAGCTGCCACTGGTCTGATGGTACCAATGTGTCTCAATGCGCCCGAAGATGCCCGACGGATCGTTATAGAGGGCGAAGATGCCCAGTTGGTGCAGGTCGGCACTTTCGACGCGATCCGCCATCGGCGAGATATCGACGGGAATTGAGGGCAGGCGCGTCTTTAGTTCGGCCCGGGTGACCGCGTATCGGGCTCCGAGCACCCAGCCAGAGCCAAGAAGCTGGTAGAGACTGGCGGCCAAGCGCCGCTCCTCGTAATCAAGGTGTTCCGTCGTGGAATCCACCCGGAACGGAGCCTGGCTATCGTGGAGGTTAAAGAGGCCGATCGTGCGTCGCACGTCCGACTGGAGAAGGACCGCCTCGAGTCCCGCATAGGTGCGCCCCGCGGGCTTAAGGTCCAGAGCCAGTCCGAGTGTCTGGTATTCCGGGGCTGCCACTGAACCCGTCAAGGACTCCGAGATGATCGAGCGGAACGCTTGTGGGAACCCCGCCAACTGGGCGGGTTCGAGGCGGTAGCTCTCGTCGAGGCTCACCCCCGCGAGTGACTTCGCGTAAGCGCACCGTAGCGTGGCGACGGGAGTGGGGGTCCACACCACCGCGGCTTTGGGCCCAACCAAGGACCGTGTCTCGGTGCCGGGCGTGATGGGCGGGTTGCGGAAATTGACGGGCATGGTCACGGAGTCGTAGCAGACGCCGCCCAAGATCGACAATGGCTCCCACAGCCTGACGGTCAAATAGCCGTAGCCGCTCAGATGCTCGAAGTCTTCGGCCAGATCCTGGTCCGCTGGGGGGTGCCCAAACTGATCCGCCATGCCGGTCGGCGGGTTGAACATCCGAGACTGTGTCCGGAACTGGCCGGCTTGCCAACGACCACCCGCCACCAGGGTCCATCGTTCACGCTGGTAAATCTGATTCAGTTCGCCAGTGTAGATTTCAAGCTGATTCCGGTACTCGACGTCGAGCGGGACGGAATCGGTGAACTCGGGCAGACCTAACGGGCTTTCCAGAAGCAGGAACTGTGGCGCCTGAAGGTCGGAGATCTGCTGCGCGTTAGAAAGACGACCGCCCAGAAACAAGGTCTGCACTCCGGGGGTCCATTCGTGTTGGTAGCCCCCCAGAATCATTGGGTTCTGCTGCTCGTCGAAGTTGAACTGAGGACGGGCGCTGGAGGGATTGTAATACTGGAAATTGTCGCCGGAGTGATAGTCTTGGTACTTGGTGAGGAGCAAAGCCGAGTCGGCGGGTGTGATCTGCTGTTTGACCGTTTGGTAAAGCTCCAACCGGCCCAGTTCATTGTTGGGCCGTATGCCCGCGTTGTGCTGATAGTCTAAATCAATCGACCAAGCCGTGTTGCCGAGGTTGCCAAATTGGGTGGTGAACTGGCGCACCGAACCGTCCGTCTGGGCAGTCGTCGAATTGTCCAGTCCCACCCGGTCGGTCTCAAAGAGCCGCGAGTATTCCCGCTCTGAAATCTTGTGCGAGAGGCGGCCCGCCCCTACGGGTGCCAGGAGGTTAGCCAGGAGGTATTCGTTGAACCAAACCGTTTCCTGGCGCAGATTGAACCGCGTCGGATCGCGAAGCTCATTGAAGCTATCCGCGATAAACAGGTGCGCCGACGGATTGGCGTAGTCGTAGGATACCGCGCGGGCCGCCTCGCGCAAGCCGACGTCCGCCATGCCCGCGTCGCGGTAGATGGAGGCCAGATTGGCGCTGCGCATGGCCCGGTCCTGATCCAGCAGAAGGCTGGAGCGGAAGAGGCTGCGGTTGTCGTTTAGTCTGATGGAGGTTTCCAGGTCGCTGATGGCTTCGTTGATACGGTTGTTCTGCTGGTTGAGGAGTGCCGAGTAGAGCCACGGAGTCGGATCCTGGGGATCCAGTTCGCGGGCCAGTTTCAGTTCCTTCTCGGCGCGGGCGGGCTTGCCCGCGTCAGCGAGCGCTTTGCCCAGGTAGCTACGCAGCACCGACCGCTGCGGCTCCAGCGTGGCGGCGGTAAGCATGTCTTCCTGCCCCGCTTCGCGCTGTTTCTGCCTGATCCGGCAAAGGCCGCGCCCCAGCCAGCCGTTGGCCAGGCTGCCGTCAACCTGGATGGCTTCATTGAAGGCCTCAATGGCAGGCGCGATACGATTCTGCGCGCTGAGCAGGAATCCCTTTGCAGCCAGGGCATTGGCATTTCGCGGCGCGAGTTCGAGTCCCCGGTTCAGCGCTGCGAGCGCCGCGGCGGTGCGCCCGAAACTGAACTCCATCTCGGCGAGCCGCGCCCAAGCCAGCCCGCATTCCGGCGAGATTCTGACCGCGGCTTGCGCGGCCTTTCTGGCCGCTTCCAGCGCCCCCGGTTCCACGCTGGCGCGCGATTGACGGTAATAGGATTCCGCCAGCCATTCCGAAGCCAGCATCGGCTCGCGATCCCGTTCCCTGACGCGAAACTGAACGGCGGCTATTAACTGGCGCAGCGCGTCGGCTGGGCGATCCTTGTCCGCCACCTGGCGAAGCAAGTCCTCGGCGCGGGCAACCTGTCCGGCCGCGAGTACCAGACCGGCGCGATAGACCCGTTCGGCATCGGACCCCGGCAGGCGATTCTCGGGATATGCGCGGAGCGCCGCGGGCACATCCCCGAGGCGGCAGGCCTTGAGGGAACCGTTCAGGGCCTGCTGCTCCACGCCGTTCAGCTCCAGTTCCCCAACGTCCAACACCGCCGGGTAATAGAGGCACCACTGGATGACGTTTACCGCGTCAACGCGGCCGGTGGTTTCAGGCTTGCGACCTGGGAAGACCGCCCCGGACTCGCCCGCGCTCAGCGTTACGAGGCCGAGGTCATTCCGCAGATCCACTTCACCATCGAAAACCGCCACTTCCATCCGTCCATCTTCACCCACCGTCACCGCGAAATCCGTTCCGCGAGTGGCGGCGGAAGCCATTCGGTGTTGCAGTTCCAAATCCAGGCCCTTTCCCCGGTTGAAGAAATAAAAAAACCCCCGGAAAAGGTCCAGAATCGAGTGTCCCCCGCTGGTTTTGGCGGCAACGATAGTAACTTCGCTGGATTCGCCCATGCGCCACTGCCCCTCGGCGGCGGATTGCAGCAGGGCACGGCTGTTCTCGCGAGTCCGCAGCCGGTCACCCGGCTGGAATGCCTGTTTGGCGGGCGCCGGAACCCATTGATCGCTACCCGCCCGGGCCACTTCCACCACCCCCTCGAAACTAAGCAGTTGAACCTCCCCGCCGGCGTTTGAAGGCTGTCCCGCGCACGGGCCACCTGCGACCAAGGCCAGCATCAGACCGCCGAAGAATCCCCAAGCCGATGATCTCGTCGTAACGGGACCACGGCTAGCGCGGCGCTGCCGCTCCTGGCTTTTCGTGATGGAAATCCCACGGATCCTCGTGAGCCGAAGGGGATTAGTTACCAGTGAGAAGCCTGCGATCATTTCTCTTTCAGGTTGATCTCGCCCGTCCATTCCGGCGGCAATGGTCCGGGAGGCCTCTCCGCGAGGTGATCGAGATAGAAACGCGCCGGTCCGTCATCCGGCCGCAGAGCGAGCGTCTCCGCGAAAGCACTCCGAGCTTTCTCGAGTTCCCCGCGCTGAAAGTGATGCAGAGCGAGTTCAAACCGGGCGCGCCACTGCGCTGCATCGTTCTGATCCGCGCCGTCGCCGAGCACTTCATGCACCTCGACGACGCTGTCGAAGCCTTTGAGACGGAAATAGCCCAAGCATCGGCTGGCGATCCGGCTTTCCAGCCCTTTGAGCGCGTCGCGGGTGGCCAGGATGCTCGTGCCGAGAGTTTTATTCAGTGATTCCAACCGTGAGGCCAGGTTCACCGCCTCCCCGATGGCCGTGTAGTCAAAACGGTCGGCGCTGCCCACATTGCCCACGCACGCCTCGCCGGTGTGCAAGCCGATGCGGGTGCGCAAAGGCGGCGTGCCCGGCCGTTCACTCAATTGCACGGCGCCCGCCTGCAACAGCAGCGCCGCACGGCACGCCCGTTCCTGGTGGTCCGCTTGGGGTTGGGGCGCGTTCCACAGCGCGAAGATCGAGTCCCCGATAAGCTTCACCACTGTTCCGTCTGTCTGATGCACATGGGCGATGGCCTCGTCGTAATACTGGTTTAGGAGGGTTACCAGGCTCTCAGGATCCATCCGTTCGGAAAACCTGGAGAAGTTCGCGATGTCAGAGAACAGGATGCTAACACGCTGCTTCTGGCCTCCGCGCGAGAGCAACTCCGGGCTCCGCATAATGTTCCGCACCTGCTTGGGGGAGAGGTAGTACTCCAGTGAGCGCTCCAGCAAGGTGCTCTGAACATAGCCTTTGATCGCGTGAAACAACAAGGCCCACACCATCGCGACCGGGAGCTGGATGAATACCGGGATCATCCAAGGAAACCAGATTCGCGCCCGGCCCTGAAGTTGGAAGGCAAGCAGCGTCCCGCCCACCATCAGCCCGATAGCCGCGACCGTGGCCGAACGCGGACGCAAGCCCGGCAGCAGTGCGCCCGCCAGCGCGCCCAGGAGCATCACCACGGCCAGTTCCGCCCATCCAGGCAGGCGCCGCAGCCACTCCCCTTGAAGCAGGTTCTCCAGCGCGGTCGCGTGCAACTCCACCCCGTCAAACCGCACATCCCCACCGGGAAATGGACTCCGAAAAGTGTCGGCGCGCGCCCCCGTGATGGCTACCTGGTAGGAGGCTCCGACCAGTACGATCTTGCCACGAAAGCGGCCCTCTATGGATCCCCGTAGCGCCTCGTAGTAGCTCATCGTCTCCACCGTGTGCGGTGGGCCGTAGTAGTTCAGCCACCAATCACCCAACCGAGGCGGCCCCCCACTGACCACCGCGGCGCCTTCGACCCGTGCCGCTTCCCAATCGAGCGTCGCCAGGTGGGTGCGACCCGCCGCGGACATGGACGTCCGCAGAACGCGCACCGTCGTATCCGTATCATCATCCATCTCGATAACTCCGACGCCTGCCGCGGCGTCCGCCAACACTTTTTCCGGCATTTCCAAGGAGGATCCCAAAGCCATGCCCTGCTTGCCCACTTTGCGCAGGTGGCAGGCGATCACGACTCGTCCGTGCTGCCTCATCGCGGTGGCCAACCGCTGAGTTGCGGGGTCCGGCGCGGTGTTGGTCCCTTTCGCTCGCTCGGGATCTAGCGCGAATAGAACGTCAAACACTACAGTGCGTGATCCCTCCTTGCGCAGCCGGTCAAGCAGTTCAGCGTGCAGGTTCCGGTCCCATGGGCTGTGCCAGGACAGCCCCAGATCCTCGTGCGACGCTTCATTCATTTGCACGATCACCATGTTCGTCCGCCAAGCGGGAGCCCGGAAGGCGAAGGGCAAATCATAACTCCGTTGGATCAACGGCTGACCGATGAACTGATTGCAGAAGCCCAGCCCCGCCAGCACCGCGAGCACACTGCCAACCAAGCTGCTGAACCGTGCCTGGATCACCCCAGACCGAATTCGCACCCGCTTCCCGAGCTTCGTACGTAGTCGCGGCCAGAGTTTCATTGAACTCAGGATGGAAGAAAACCTGCTGCAACTGTTCAGGTCGGCTTTTGAGGTCGTTTTTTGTGTTCGGGCAGGATAGCCGCGTGTGGCGCCTGTTACAAGGCTATTCTGCTCCCGCCCTACAGGTCGTCGGCGTGGAGGATCGGCTCCGGGCGCCCGAGTCCTTAGCTTGACACGCATTGACTCGGAGGTCTGCGCTACAGAACGCCGCCGCCCCCCGTTTCCTAACTGGCGGTGTCGCCGACTGAGTCCCCAGGCCATGCGACCAGACCTGCGCTCACCGGGCTCGCATTGAATCCCCGGCAGAATCGACATTCGCCTGTGACACCTTCGCCTCACTCCGGTCAGTACAATGGAGCGGGCGAGTCGCACGGCCCGCCCTTCCGAATGAGAATCATGAGTTCCGAAGAGTCCGGACCCCAGGCGTTGGATGAGCTGGTCAGCCAGGCCGAGAAGGCGGGCGCCAGCGACATCCACCTGCAAATGACCGGCCAGGGCGCCCAGATCGCGTTTCGCCTGGACGGCGTCATGACGCCCGTCTCCCAGTTGCCGCAGGAATTGGCCGAGCGTGTTTTTGGGCGCATCAAATACCTGGCGCGCCTGAAGACCTATCAGGAATCCCTCCCTCAGGATGGACGGATTGACAAGGCGGACAGCACCGCGGCCCATGACATCCGGGTGGCCACGTACCCGACAGTGACAGGTGAAAAGATCGTGCTGCGGCTTTTCAACCAGTCGGTGGTGCGTCCGTTGCGCGAGCTGGAGCTGCCTTCCGAGGTGGCCGATGAACTCGAGCGATTCCTGAGGCAAAGCGCCGGGCTGCTCCTCCTCACAGGCCCGGCCGGCAGCGGCAAGACCACCACCATCTACGCCTGTCTTCGTTTTCTTGCCGAGTTGGGAGGGCGGCATGTCATTACGGTGGAGGACCCCGTGGAACAAGTCATCCAGGGCTTGATGCAGACGGAGGTGAGTGAAGCGCGCGGTCTGACGTTCCCCGTGGCGGCGCGGCATTTGTTGCGGCAGGACCCGCAGGTCCTGGTCCTCGGGGAGATCCGGGATGACGAAACCGCCACGCTCGCGGTGCGCGCGGCGCTGACCGGCCACCTGGTGATTTCGACGCTTCATGCGGGCTCGTGCAAAGGGGTTTTCGAACGCCTGCTTGTGATGTGCCAGGACCGGTACGCGGTGGTCTCGGCGGTGGAGTTGGTCCTCAACCAGCGCCTGATGCGCCGTCGATGCGCGGCGTGTGGAGGAAAGGGATGCGACGCATGCCTCGGCACAGGGTACCGCGGTCGCGCGCCGCTGGTGGAATGGGTGCGAGTGACGCCCGCCTTGCGGAGCCAACTGCGCGCGTCCGGGCCTGAGGCGATCCAGCCGGCGCGCTCGCTGGATCAATGCGCCCGTGACCTTCTGGCGCAGGGGTTGTCTGATCAAGCAGAGTGTAACCGAATTCTAGGCCCATGAATTACGACGAGTTTGCCTTTCTAAACCAGCAACTGGCAGGGATGCTCAAGAGCGGCATCCCGTTGGAGGGAGCCCTGGGCCAGTTATGCGGTTCGCTGCGCGACGGCACGCTACGAAGGGAACTGGAACTGCTCCAGGCCGACCTCGCGGCCGGCAAACCGCTACGCGACGCCCTGCCCGGACGCAAGTTGCCTGAACTCTACGTGCGGATGGTGCTGGTGGGGGCGCAGGGGAATAGCCTCCCTGGAATGCTAACCCTGCTGGCGGATTACTACAGGCAACGCAACTCCGTCTGGACCCGGCTGAAGGGACTCATGGTTTATCCCGCCATCGTGCTGGTCGTCTCCCTTTGCCTGTCCTTGTTGTTTCTCTGGCTTTACAGCCACATCTACCAAGGGATATTCGAGACTCTTTTCGACGGACGCACGATGCCGTGGGCCTATCCGGGGCTGCTCTGGCTCCCTGTCTGCTGGTTGACGGTGGCCGCCGTCCTGTTCGTCATGGCCGTTTCGATCCCCTCCTGGCGGAACTGGCTGCGGTGGCGCGTGCCCGGATTCAAAGAGTCGAGCCTCACACAGTTCGCCTCGACGATGCGCCTGCTGCTCGCCAGCGGAGGACAGCTCCGCGAAGCGGTCGCTCTGCTTCAGACGCTCGAAAAGGGCACCGAACTGGGCACCGAGTTGGAGTTATGGCAGCAGCGCCTCGCCGCGGGCAACGCTCGGATCCACGACTTCGCCGGCGGCAGTCGAATCTTTCCCCGGCTCTTCATCTGGCTGGTCGAGCAAAGCAGCGAGGATCTTACCGCCGGCTTCACGCGCGCCGCTGAACTCTATTACGAGCGAGCTCGCTACCGCGTGGAGATGCTTCTCTACGCGGCCCTGCCTGTGGCGATCCTGTTCCTGGGCGGCATGATCTTCTTCCAGCTCTTCATCGTCCTCCGCTTGATTACGGGCGGATTGGACTCCCTGGGAGGAGACGGACCAGGCCCATTTGGCGAATGAACACCCTCTTTGTCATCACCGTCGCTTCGTTGCTGGTTTTGCCGCTCATCTGCGGGGTGGCGTATCTGGTGTACTACTGCTTCAGCCTGCCACTGCGCCGCCACGAGCGCACGCGCTTCTTCTTGGACTTGGTCGATGCCGGGCTCAGGGATGGACGGAGCATCGAGCACACCATCCAGGGAGTGAGCGGGTGCGACGAGCGCTCGCTGGGCCGAAAGTTCTGGGCGTTGGGCGTGTTAGCGCGCCAGGGGATGACCTTCAACCAGGCGTTGCCGCTTATTCCGCGTTTCCTGCCCGCCCAGATCATTGGGATGCTGAAGGCTGGGATCGAGCTGGGCGACCTCCGAAAGGTCCTGCCGGCCTGCCGCGCCGAACTCAAGGGCGCTGTGAACCGGGTCTGGACCGCCAACCATTACCTGATGCTCCTGGCGTTCGTGGTGACGCCGGCGTGGACGTTGGTCTTCAGCGTGCTGGTCGTGTTCGTGTTTCCCAGGTTCCAGCAGATCGCGGTGGACATGGGGTCGGAAGCGCCTGCCTACTTCGACACGCTGGTGCGTTACCACCAGCCCCTGTTGCTGTTCCAGATCGGACTTATGCTCGTCTGTTACGCGGGCGCCTTTGCTTACATCGGCGGGCCCAAGGTGTCTGGCTGGATCGGAAGATTCCTGCCTCGGGCAGGCGAGTGGGTGGCCTTCGGCACACCCTGGCGACGCAAACGGATGCAGCGCAATTTCTCCTCGATTCTCGCCACGCTCCTCGACAGCGGTGTGCCGGTGCTTAGCGCCGTGACCCTCGCCGCGGAGGGCGCCGCCAACCGGTTCTTCAGCCGGCGGGCCGCCGCGGCCGTGGACGATCTCGCCCGCGGGATGCGTCTGCCCGAGGCGTTGGGGTGTCTCGATGACGCCGGTGAGTTTCGCTGGCGCCTCGACAACGCCGCCCATGCCGGCGGCGGGTTTGTGGCTGCCTTGAGTGGCTGGCATGAGGCGCTTGACGCCAAGGCCTATCAGCAGGAGCAGACCGCCGCGCAACTCCTCACCACCGGCCTTGTTTTGATCAACGGGCTCTTCGTGGGCTTTCTTGTCGTCTCCGTTTTCCAGCTCCTCATTCACATCATGGAGGTTGCCACGCTATGGTAGCGCTGAAGTCAAATCAACGACCCCGGTCCCGGCGGGGCGGGCTCGCCACCATCGAGATGCTGTTTGCGATGAGCTTGCTGGTCTTCACCGTGATGCCCCTCTCCTACTCCTTCTACCGGGAGGACCAACTCTGCCGCGCGTATTACCAGCGCGCCATTGCCATGGAGATCGTCGATGGCGAAATGGAGGCGCTCGTTGCCGGAGAATGGCGCTCGTTCAAGCCGGGTCAGCAACCGTACACCGTGCGGGCCGGGGCCGTCAGGAACCTTCCGGTCGGCAAGTTCGTTCTCACCATCGAGGAAGCGCGCTTGCGGCTCGAGTGGATACCGGAGGGACGCGACCAGGGGGGCAGGGTGATGCGTCAGGCCAGCCTAAAACAAAACTGAACGGATCGTGACACCATGCGTTTGCCTCCCACAGTCCTAGTAGCCAACGGGGCCGCCCTCCGGTCCCGGAACGTCCATCAGCGAGGCATCATGCTGGTGGAGGTCATCGTTTATGGGGCCTTGTTCATCGTGATTGCGGGCTTTGCCACCGCGGCGTTTTATCGCGCTCTCGAATTCTCCGGCTCCCTGCGCAAGAATGCGCAGGACATCGCGCAGGCTCTCCAGGCGGGCGAGCGCTGGCGGTCGGAAGTGCGCGGCGCCACGGGGCCTGTGCGTCTTGTTGAGGATGGGCCGTTGCGCGCCTTCCACATCCCCCGGGGCGGGGATGAGACCGTCTATATCGCCCAAGGGCCGACGCTGCTCCGAAGCCTCGGCACGAATACTCCCTGGGTAAAAGTGCTGTCCAACGTGCAAAACTCCACTTTCAACCGCCAAGAGCGCGAAGGGGTCGTGTCGTGGCGGTGGGAACTCGAGCTGGCCACCAAGACAAAGCAGGTCAAGGTGCGGCCTCTGTTCACCTTCCAGGCGGTCGCGGCCGCCGATGCGAGG
>ORJL011273226.1_pt1 | contig 11985 bp, 16 predicted proteins | sample 1779941 | NCBI WGS metagenome assembly ORJL01 (sample SAMEA104232317, study PRJEB22302) | groundwater metagenome | biome: forest; feature: aquifer; material: groundwater | place: USA | collected 2011-08-07 | depth 5.8 m
AATGGCATGAAATGGCAAGAACTGTCATTTTAAATCTTGTGCCAGAATTCAAGATATTTGACACAAAACTAAATCCTTGCTAAATCATGGGCTTATTTGTGTCATAAATCAGGGACAAAAAGCTTATGAAAATCGGCTATGCTAGGGTATCAACTGACGAGCAAAATTCTAACTTGCAAACTGACGCACTTAAAGCGGCGGGATGTGAGCGGATATTTACCGACAAGGCAAGCGGGGCGAATGCCAAACGGTCGGAACTAACAAAATGTTTAAAGGCTCTGGCGGCGGGTGATACGCTCATAGTTTGGAAGCTTGACAGGTTGGGGCGGTCGCTGCGTGACTTGATCGGCTTACTGGACGAACTCAAGGCGCAAGAAATCGCCTTTCAATCATTAACCGAAGCCATAGACACGGCAACGCCAACGGGTCGGGCAATGTGGCAAATGGTCGGGATACTGGCGGAGCTGGAACGCTCACTAATTCAGGAACGAACCACGGCGGGAAGGGCGGCGGCGGTCGCCCGTGGGGTGAAAATGGGGCGGAAAGTTAAGCTAACGCCGCAACAAGTGGAACACGCCCGAAAACTGATAGAACAAGGCGAACATCACGACACCGTGGCTAAATCGCTGGGAGTGTCGCGGCGGACGCTTTACAGGGGGTTGCAATAATTTAGTTCACTCTTGATAATGCCGTTGATTCAGATTAATCCGTGTAATTCTGGAAAAGTGTTTTGTCCTTCGAAATCCGCGTCTTCGCTAAGTACCAAATGGTTTGGTGCAAGTCTAAGAAATATCTTATAAAGAAAAATTTATGACAAAAATTGAAAGAGGTTCTGATTGGAGAAAGTGGGATTTACATTTCCATACACCTTCTTCGCATGACTACGGTGACAAATTAGTTACTAATCAAGAAATAATTGATATTTTATTTAAAAATAAAATATCAGTTGTCGCAATAACAGACCATCACACAATTGATATTGTAAGAATAAAAGAGCTTCAAAGGATTGGTAAAGAAAAAGATATTCTTGTTCTTCCAGGAATTGAGTTTCTATCTGATGCAAGAGGAAAAGTACCAATTCACTTCATTGGTATTTTTCATGAGAATTGCAACCTAGAACATATTTGGGGACAAATAGAAAACAAAACTAATATTAATAAAATAAAAGGTGAAGGAAAAAGACCGGATGAAGTTTATTGTGACTTAGAAGATACAATAAAATTAGTTAAAACCCTAGGAGGAATAACAACAATACATGCAGGTGAAAAAACCAATAGTATTGAAAATATTACTCATTCATTGCCACACGGTGAAGCTCAAAAAACTGAAATAGCTAACTTAATTGACATTTACGAATTGGGCAAAGTTGATGACAAAGATGGTTACATAAATGTTGTGTTTCCTGCAATAGGAAAACACATTCCTATGATTATTTGTTCAGATAATCATAATATTAAAAAATATATTATTAAAGAAAATTGTTGGATAAAGGCTGATTGTTCCTTTGAAGGGTTAAAACAGGTAATCTTTGAACCAAGGCAAAGGGTTAGAATTCAATCACTTAAGCCACATGAGAAAGCAGAATATCAAGTTATAGATTCTGTACAAATTTCTCACAGTGATTTCCATAATCAAAAAATACACTTTAATCAAAATCTTAACTCTATTATTGGCGGAAGATCAACAGGTAAGTCAGTTCTATTAGGTGCAATTGCAAAAAAACTAAACTGCGACAAAGAAGTAAAATTTAATAATGAAGAATATACAACATTTGTAAATGAGGTAGTAAATAGCATAACGGTTACTTGGAAAGATGGTGCAATAAACAATGATAGAAATATTGAATATTTTCCTCAAAGTTATATGTATCGTCTTGCTCAAAATAAAAATAATGAATTAGATAAGCTTATTGAGGAAATTGTAAGACAAGACAAAACAAAAAATAGTATTATTGATGAATATGAAACATTCAGTTCTGAAAACAATACTGACATAATAAACAAAATTAATAAGCTTTTTCAACTACAGGATGATTTAATTAAAAAAATAACTTGTTAAAAGAAAAGGGAGACGAAAAAGGAATCCGAAGCGAAATAGACAAACTAGTAAGAGAATTAAGCGAATTAAAAACAAAAACCTTAAGCATTTCAGAAGATGAATTAAAAGAATATAATAATCTTAAAAATTCTGTTGATACGCTAACAAAGGAAAATGAAAATTTACAATCGCAAGTTAACAAAATTCAATCCCTAAAGTCAAAATTCCTAATCAATAATGATTTAGAATTTGATATAGTTGCTTTAAATGAATCTAATAGAGAATATGTTAGAAAAGCATATGAAGAATTAAAGCAAAAGTTTGAAAATGAATGGCAAAAATCACTTGAAAATATATCACACATAAATTATGTGGCTACAGATACAAATAATAAAAGAATTCTAGAAATCCATGAAAATAAAATTTATTTAAAAGGAATAGACGCTTTTAAGAATAACAAACAATACAAAGAACTTGAAGAAAAATTAAAAATTCAAAAAGACAAACTTGCTGATATTACTTTAATTAAAAAGGATAATGAAGAATTAAATCTTCAAGTAACAAGTTTTAAGTCGCTAATCAAAGACGCTCATAGAAACTATTTCAATAAAATTGAAGAAATAAAAAATTCTTTAAATATTTCAAAAGATAAACTTCAAATAAAAGCATTTGCTCGTTTAAATTCCCAAAGATATAAGGAATTATTAAATTTCGCAATAAATCAACAAAGCTATCAAGGTCAAGCAATTGTAAGTAAAAAAGATTATACTATTGAAGATTATTTTACATCAACACATGAAATTTTTGACAAATTACTAAACAATGGAGTAACCCTAAAAGGTGGTAATACCAATATAAGTTTCTCTCAAAAAATACTTTCAACAAACTTCTTTGAGATTACTTATGACATTATATATGAAGACACATTTAAAAAAATGTCTGAGGGTAAAAAAGCATTTGTTGTATTAATGTTATTGTTAGATTTTAGTAAAAAAGATTGTCCAATTTTAATTGACCAACCAGAAGATGATTTAGATAATAGAGCCATCTATAAGGATCTAGTTAAATACTTAAAAAACAAGAAAAAAGAACGACAAATTATACTGGTTACTCATAATCCAAATATTGTCGTAGGGGCAGATTCCGAATTGGTAATTGTTGCAAATCAAAATGGAACGGATACACCAAACATCAATGACTCTAAATTTCAATACTCTTCTGGAAGTTTGGAGAACACAAAGCAATTAGATAAAAGTATTAAAATTACACTTCATACACAAGGAATTAAAGAACATGTATGTGAAATACTTGAAGGTGGAAATGAAGCATTCAAACAAAGAGAAATGAAATATGGCATCAAGCTACCCATTTAAATTATGATGTTGGCATTGGTTCGCTCTGATGATATTGATTTTATTTAATGTCTTTTTTAATGTACTCTACATTTTCTATCTAGTCTTAACAATAATTTCTATTGACTCAATAATAGCCGCGCTCGGTTCCGGCTTAGCAAAAACTTTAGAGTCAAAATCCTGAATAAAGGCACAGCCGCGCATTGCTAACGAATGCGCCACATCTTGTAAATTCTTGCCGCGAATATCAATCATCATAAAACTAAACAATAATGATATTTCGGTTCCGCGCTCTCCATCGCTAATCACATCTAACAGATAAGCATAGGCGGGGGCGCGGTTTATGCCTTGCGTGGTTTTGATTTCTAAATACTTGGTTCGGTCTCTCACATTAAAAGCCAGGTAATCGGGCAAACCCGCGCTGATTTTGGCGGGCTTGGCTGTATCGTTGCTGTTTAATAGGTCTAACATGGGTTACCTCTCTCTATCATTGTCTTGGGTTCTGTCGGGTTCCGGGTCGCTGTCCAGTGGGCTGATAAATCTTTCCCACGCTTCGGCGCGGCGGATTTTATCCAGCGTGTTACTGGGTGTTCTATCCGGTTCGTTTGTTCCGGTAAACCGGTCTATCACTCCGCTTATGCCTTCACGCAACTCATGCACCCATTCGGCGGCTTGTTCGTACCATTTACCAATTAAGCCATGATGTTTAATAGCTCCGGTTTTTAGTATCTGGGCTTTGTGCTGTTTTAAATTCGGGTCGTTAAAAATAGAAGCATGGGCTTGGTGGTCTATGCTTCGTGGATCAACGGGGCGGTTGCTGTCCTCGTCGTCGTCTTCTCTATCCCGTTCGGCTTGAATTCGCTCTTGCCAATAAGTCGCGCTCCTTCCTTTGGTCGGTTCGGTCTTGCTGGTTTTTTCTGGTGCAATGTCTCGCTGTTGAGTTTGGGTTTCCTCTATTTGCCGGTTCAGTTCTTCGCGCTCTTGGGTCAAATTGTCGAGGCTGTGAGCGGCTTCTTTTATCTCGCGGTTACGGTCGCCTATTCTGCTTTTCTCGCCTCGCCGTTCCATTGCGGCGGCTTCAACGCCTAGATGTTCGGTCGGGGTTTGGTCTATGCCTCTGTCCTTATAGCTGCGGTGGTCGATGCGTTCATCACTTCCGGTTTTTTCTAAAACCTCGTTGATAAGGTCGGCGGCATATTCACGAATATGTAAAATTTCCAGCTTGCCGGTTTTCTGGTCGTCCAGTTCGCGGGTTTTATTGCCCAGTCCGTCCGCGTTCATGCGTCGGGTGGTCATTAATATATGGGCGTGGTGGTTGCGCTCGTCGCCGTGTTTGGAAGGTTCATGTAGGGCAACCATAACCGCCACGCCGTACCGCTCGGCTAAATGTTCGGCAAAGTCGCGGGTGATTTGCTCGCGCTCTTTTTCGCTTACGCCGGAAGGTAAGGCAAGCTCTACCTCGCGGGCGGTTCTGCTGTTGCTGCGATTTTCTGCGGCTTCGGCGGCATTCCATAAATGCGCCGGATCGCTCGCCCAGTCGGGCGCATTGGCGGGGGCAATTATAAAGCTTGCCTCTACGCCACCGCGTCGCCGGTAGTCGTGTAGGGTCTGGGGGCGTTCATCGTATAAGCGGTCGCCGATACGATAAGCAGCGGCGGGAACAACAGAACGACCGGCGGAGCGGCTAACGGGTTTGCCGCTGCAATGATACCAGCTAGACATTGCAGGACATCCCGAAAAAAGACGCGGGGGGCTTGGGGGTAGGCATTCCCTCCAATGCGGGTGCAGGGGTGCAGAACCCTTGCCGCGTATCCAATCGGCGCACGGTTGGCGGGGTCAAGGGGTCGCGCCCCTTGGCTGGGGGATTGCCAAGGGGGGAGGCTTCCCACCTTGGCGGAGGTGCAGGGGGGACACCTTGCCGCACTGCAAACAGAGTTTGCGTAAGTGCGCCCTTCGGTCTAATCCTCGCCATAGTTTGCCGCCTCGCCGTGGTTCAGTTGTTCTAATTATGACGATAGCACAAAAGTTAATTATGTGTTACAAGTTAGTAACTAGATGCAGGAGGTTTTATGGAAAACGAGAAGCTAAAAAAACTTATCGAGAAGCGGAGCGCACTCGATGCGGCAATTCAGTTAGAGAAAAACAAAGAAAATGAGCGCAAGCGCAAGAATGACACGCGGCGAAAAATCCTTGCAGGATCGGCGGTGTTAGACGAAGCGGCAAAGCATCCAAAATTTAAGGAAGAGCTTTATAGCTTGTTGGAACGATTTCTAAAAAGAACTGATGAACGGGCTTTGTTTGGGCTTTCGGTTGCTCAAGGGTCAGAAACTAAAAAGCCAGAAACGGAAGTTAAACCCGAAGAGAAAAAATAAAGCGCGCTAACGCGCAAGTTTTTTATTAAAGGTAGAGGATAAAGAGCGCGCTAACGTGCGCAAATTATTTTAAGTTGTGGCTGGGTTGTTCTTTTTCTTATGCTCAGCAAAAGCGGCGTTAATGGCTAAGATGGGGAATAAATCAGCAAAGGGAATTAATTCAAAAAGCCCAACAAAACCTTGTGTTCCATATCTTGCCGCCTGAATGATGACGATAAAAATATCTAAAAAATCGCCTACTATGGGAACCGCTGCCCCCATATAATCGGCAAAATCAGCAAGAATACTTAAAATAATAACGCCCCATTTTTTAAAAATGAAAGTTATTAAAAATCCAAAAACCACGAACCCCGCTAAGATAGGATGGGTTTCAAGTAAGTAAATAACGAACGCTAAAGCACCGACAATATAAACCGGTGGTATATCCTTTAGAGCTTTTTTTGTATTTTCTATAAAGCTCTCCATCTTTAACGCTCCATTTCCATTTCTAAATCTGGTTGCTTTTGCGGGGTGGAAAGCTCGCGTTCATGTTCTTTTGTGGTCGGCTCGATAGATTGACCATAAAGCCGTTCAAATGATGCCGCCCGTTCTTGTTGGTGTTCAGGTTCATTGTGAATATGGGGGAACATGTTCACATCGCCGGTGACTTCTCGCCCATACATCACCCGTTCCCAAGTGTGCCGCAAATCGTCAAGTGTGTTTTCAATTGCGCCATAAATGCCTGCGCCTGGTCGCTGGAATTTGTTCATAGTCCCCCCTTAAAAAACTTAGGTTACATGTTATTATGACCTGTAACCAACTGCAAACAATATGTTTCTTAGTGCTTAACAAATGTTTGAAAACTACCACTACAAACCAGAAACCCCACTACTAAAGCTCTCAAAAAAGGACGTTTGGACGCTAAACGATGCCTATATGGGCGCGGTTATCATTGGCGGAACCGGTAGCGGAAAAACCTCCGGTTCTGGTCGGGCTATTGCTCTTTCCTTCTTGCGCTCCGGCTTTGGTGGGCTGGTACTTTGTGCCAAGCCCGACGAGGCGGCACTCTGGCAAAGTTACGCCAAACAAACCGGGCGGGAAAAATCCCTTATCGTCATTGATGGCAAAAACGGGCGGTCTTTTAACTTCCTTGAGTATGAAATGGCGCGTATTGATGCCGGTAGTTCGGCAAATAATGCCGTTTCGGTGTTGCTTAAAGTGCTGGAAATCATGCGCAGCATGGACGGCGGCGGGGGAAAAGAGGAATCTTTCTGGCGGGACTCCGTGCGGATCTTACTTTCTAACTCCATTGACGCGCTTTATTCGGCTTATGGTCGCGTTTCCTTGCCGGAATTGATGCGCTTTGTCTCTTCTGCCCCACACAGTGCCGAACAGGTACAGGACGAAAAATGGCGGGCTAATTCTTTTTGCTTAAAAACGCTGCAAACGGCATCAATGGAACCGGTAAAACCCATGCTCCCGGAAGATTTCGAGGCAGTTTTGCACTATTTCGCCGGGGATAGCTTCGGTTCTCTCGACCATAAAACCCGTTCTAACATCATTGCCACCTTAACCAGCATGGTGCATGATTTTTTAAAAGGCGACTTACGCCGCCTGTTATGTACAACGACTACCACCGTTCCCGAACTTTCCCACGAAGGGGCGGTTATCGTCCTCGATTTGTCGTTAAAAATATGGGAACGCGGCGGCATTCTCGCCCAACAGATATTTAAGTTTGCTTGGCAACGGGCAATTGAGCGGCGCAAAGTCACGAATAAAACCCGTCCTTGTTTCCTCTGGGCGGATGAATGCCAGCTTTTTTTAAGCAGTTATGACGCGGAATTTCAAAGCACGGCGCGAAGTAGTCGGGTGTGTAGTGTTAGCCTAACGCAAAGCCTGCCCGCGCTCTATCATGCGGCGGGCGGCAGTCATCCCGAACATAAAGTAAATGCTTACCTGACTAATTTTCAGACAAAAATTATTCATACCTGCCAAGATCACAATACTATGCAATGGGCGGCGGATTTGATAGGCAAGGGCATACAGTACCGGCGCGGCTATAGTGAAAGCACCACGACCGGCACCAGTTCGGGCGTTTCACGGGGCGGAAATTCCGGCTTTGGGGGTAGTAACGGCGGGGGAGTCGGTCAAAGCTCTTCGAGTAGTTGGAATTTTGGGAAAAGCTGGGGAACCAATAGCAGCACCAGCGAAAGTTTTACTAAGGGCAGTTCCTACCAAGAAACTATGGATTACCTGATACAACCCAGCTTTTTTGCCTCCGGTTTACGCACGGGAGGCGCACACAATAAATTTTTTGTCGATGGTATCTTGTTTCAAGGCGGTAAGCTCTGGCGGCATACCGCCGCCCCGTGGCTTCAATGTTCTTTTAAACAAAAATGAGTGATTTATATTTTTCTCTTTGTGGCTTTGGTTCGGACTGTGACCGAATGTTGATATATTTGGGCATAGGAGCGGCTTTAATCCTGTTTCTGGTGTGGCGGTCGCCGGTCTGGTTTGTGTATCTCCTGCGGCTGGTCTGGCTGCCGTTTCAAGCTGTGCTGTGGCTGCTGTATCTCGTCGCCCGTATTCATGGCTCAATTTTTGGCTGGGTTATCTTTCTTCTTGTCGCATTTGTGGCATTAGTCAACATGATGACTCCTAGCCCTAATGACTCGTCATCATGGGGTTGGTTTATTGCTTTCTTCTTGACCTATCGTAGTATGGAATTTTGCCGACTCTACGCGGGAAATATCCGCAATCTGGCGGCATGGACACCGCGCACCCGAACCACTAACAAGCCTAAAGCTGAAAAAATCCCGGTTGTTAACGATGTGACCGGCTCCGCCGGTAGTTCTAAAAATGAAGATGATATGATTTCCGGCTTGGCGCCACACTTACAAGACTTAATCCGGGGGGCTGAAAAACAAAGAGCCTCCGGCGGGGATATTTTAGACGAAATGATAAGAGATGATGGGGATTAGAAAACGCGCTCAATAAGGCGGTAAATTTAAGCCTAGAGCAACAAAACAACACTTAACTATAGTTCCGTAGCTGAAAAACAAAAACACGTCTCTATCGGCTTTAAAATGCGCTTATCGTGTTCTATCGGTTTTTTGTTGTCGATTAGCAATCATAGCAGCATGACGGGTTTTAACGGCGGCTTCTCGTGCTTTAAGTTCGGCTAACTCGGTATTGTTAGCTCTGATGGCTCCTAAATCTTCCGGTGTTACCGCGTCCCGTTCCTCGCTTTTGGTCATCTCTAAAGCCGCTATGTCATTCAATCGCCAAAAACGGCGGCTATTGGGTTCTTTCTCTTCTTCCATCGTCTGACATCCATGTCATGGGTTTAATACATGTTAGAACTTACGATAGCTTGTCGATGAGTTCAAGGTTTATGATTGCTAGAGAAATTCATAACGATTAGATAACAATTTCCTTTTTCCTAAAAATACGCTTTTGCTTTTCTGGTTACTTCTCTCAACTCTCCCGCCTTCTTTCCTCCCCATCATTTCGGTTTAAATATCCTCGGGGGTTTGGGGGCAGACAGCCCCCAATTAAAATTAATCTTGTGAGCGATAGCGAACTCATTTTTTCCTCTATTTGCTTATTTTTTGAGTTATCCACAGAAATGGGTTTGCTAACTACAGGTAATAAGGATTTTATATTATAGGAAGGGGGGACCGTTTCACCGTCCATTGGGGGGACCGTTTCACCGTCTAAAATAACAATAGGGACCGTTTCACCGTTCGTCAAAACGGCGGTTTTACTTGGTTTGTGTTCTAAGGGGACCGTTTCACCGTCTAAAATAACAATGGGGACCGTTTCACCGTTGATAACTATCTTAATTTACAAGTTTATCCACAAAAACATCATCTAAAACAAAGGTTTTTATAAATCCTTAGAATTAATAGCTGGCAAACTTTCAGGGACAATACAAATACCCCCGTTTTCCTCTTTTATGTAAATTGTTGGTGCAACAACTCGAACTTTCCGCAATGCTAACTTAAATTTTTTCTTAAAATCCTTAACATCGCCGTAAGTTGTACCCATTTGTTCAAATAATGAAGCCCAAGGGATAAAACGAGACTTACCGGTTTTATGGGCTTTGAATGCTTCGTAACAAAGCAAAATATAAATATCGACTGCAAGTGGTGATTGCTTCAAAGCAACCGCTGCACGAAAATCTAAAGGCACAGGGTTTGCTGTGATCGTTTCAAAAAAATCTTCTCCGAGTTCAAGCCAACTTGAAAAAATGTTGGCTTGTTCGTTTTTTTTAATGTCCCACCATAATTCGCTTTTCGGTGCGACTTCCATATTTAATCGCCTTTTTCCTATTGCTCCATTTGCATCAGTCAAAGTTTCTTGAAAAGTGAAGCGAGCATTCAGTAGTTTTTGCATTTGTTCCACCAATCTTTTAGCGTCTCCTCTTTTGCCTCCGCCTGTGTCGGGATTGAGTCCAATTTCGCGCATAAAATCGTTTAGGGTATTGCCTAATTCAATTCTTCGGCTTTTGGTCTTAACTGCTTTAGTAATAAGAAATAGCAAGCCCAAACGGGGAATAGTGCCATAAGGCAACCCGTAACTTTCCCCTGTATCGGGGTTAATTCCCGCCTGAACGGTTAGGCTTAAATTACCGTTTTTACGTTGCCATACATCATTTTTAGGTTTGCTATGTGGCAAATTAGCCTGCAATAAATGTCTATTCATGAAAGCTTTATTGTTGTTTGTCGCTGGGTTCATGGCGATTTCAACGGCAGCATTTACGATTTTTTTAACGGCTCTTTCTTTTGGTTTTTTTTCTGAGGTGTCCGGCATTTTTGGGGTTTTCTTTCTTGGCTGTGTTGTTATACTAGCCGTGCGGTACAGGGTGGGAACCCGATGACCGCACGAAGTGATAAAAAAAGCCGTTACTCTTGCGGGGTTGGCGGCTTTTTTCTTTTTAAAATCCTATTCCCCTATTTTTCTTCTGCCAAACAGTTTTTGATAAAGTCCGCTTTTCTTAGCGGTCGCTTCTGGTATTTCCTCGGCTTTCGGTTCTGGCTTCGGCTGATAGGTTAAAAGCGCCGTTAGTTTGCGCCGTTCGGCTGCCTCGTCATCAAGTCGGCGGGATAATTCTTTTGAAAACTCTCGTTCTCGCTCTAATTGCTGCTTTAAAAAATCGTTTTCTTGCCGTAAAAGCGCTGTTTCATCCGTTCCTTTTGGTGTTGCGTCTCGTTCCATTGACTGTTCTTCGGTCTGTTTCTCAACAACAGGCGGGAAAACTCTATGTAGCTCCGCTGGGTCTATAGCATAATTTCCTTTTTCGTCTTTTTCCCCAGACATCCTACCGCTTTTTATAGCTCTTAGTATGGTTGACCGCCCAACTCCACAGGCTTTCGCGGCTGTTCCTAGCGTGTGCTTCATGTGTTGCGCCTCGTTCCATTAACTGTTTCCGACAACACTAACACGCAACACAGCAATTTCAAGTAGAAACACGAAAAATAAAAACCGTTTTTTGTGCCGGCTGTTTAGGAATAATGGGGGATTTAAAGAAATAGCGACTTGAACAGCCGGCACAAAAAACGGTTTGCCGCCGGCAGGCTTAATCAATCTGGAGAAATTAAACCAAGTAAACCCCACCAATCCTGTGCAGCATGAAGAACTCGTACAATAGACACACCATCATGAACCGGCATATAAAAAATAAGGATATTGTTAAAATCCCTAACACGCCATTTTCGCATACCCGCAAGCTTGGGATTTCGCAGAGTTAATGGCGAACCTATAAAGGGATTTGCAACCAAATCATTAAAACTCTCTTCTGCACTTTGTAAAAAGCGGTCTGCTACGTTAATGCTGGCGTTTTCTGCCAGATAAACGAAACATTCCACAAGGTCGCGTCTTGCTTGCTCATGTTTATAAATCTTGGGCATTAACGCCTTGCCTTTCTGGACTCTAAAAGCATGAGAGCCTCTTTACGAATTTCTTTCCAGTCCTCCCCGCTAAATTCACTTTCAGGGCTATTTAAACCTTCCAGTAATTTTGCTTCAAGCTGTTCTTCGGCTTTAAGCTTTTCATCGGCGCGAATTAATTCACGCATATACTCGCTTGTGCTGCTGTAACGACCTTGGGCAACTTGCTTATCTACAAACTGCTTTAAGGGGTCTGGCAAGGAAATGTTCATACTTTGCATAGTACCGGCTCCATTTATTTTATTTATATATAAATGTTATGGCATAAATGGCATGAAATGGCAAGAACTGTCA
>ORJL011587235.1_pt1 | contig 11984 bp, 12 predicted proteins | sample 1779941 | NCBI WGS metagenome assembly ORJL01 (sample SAMEA104232317, study PRJEB22302) | groundwater metagenome | biome: forest; feature: aquifer; material: groundwater | place: USA | collected 2011-08-07 | depth 5.8 m
CCAGCCATATATAACGCCAAGAGAGCTCTTGCCGTAGATGGTGGCCGAAAGATTGATGATCGGGGGGACCGTGGCAACCCAGTCAAACCCGTAGATCACCGCAAACAAGAGAAGCTGCGGTGTGTTGACGATGAACGGCAAGGCCACCAAGGACACCGCCCGGGTGCTGAAGTATAGGGCCAGTAGCTTCCGGTTGTCATAGCGGTCTGTCAGCCACCCGGACGACAGGGTCCCTACCAGGTTCATGGCGCCCATCAAAGCCATCGTGCCGGCGGTCGTCGCTTCGTCGAAGCCGTGTTCCTGGGAATAGGGAATCAGATGCGTCGTGATGAGCCCGGCAGTGGTGTACCCGCATATGAAGTAGCTGCCGGCCAGGAGCCAGAACTCCCTTCCCCGCAAAGCGACGCCGATGCTGGTCGTCCTGCTCTGATCCTTAGCTGCGGTTCCGGTATACGGGGTTCCATCGTCACCGTAGGGCAGCAGGCCCTTGTCGGCTGGATAATTGCGCATGAGCAGGGCGATGGGCGCCAGCAAGACCACGCCCACAATGATCAGAGCGCCAACAGCGCTACGCCATCCGCTTGCCGCTGTCAGCCCCAAGAGGCTGGGTATGAATATGAGCTGGCCCATCGAAGTGGCGCCGCCGAAGATACCGATCACGATTCCGCGGCGGGCCTTGAACCAGCGAGCCGCCACCACTGCGCCCAGCGAGCCGCTGACAGCTCCTGTGCCCACGCCGGTGACCAACCCCATGAATACGTATAGTTGCCAGATCTCGCGCATGACCAGGAGCGGGGCCAGCCCCAGGGCCGTCAGCCCGGCGCCCGCGAGCATCACCCGTCTGGGTCCAAACCGGTCCAGTAGCGCCCCCGCCATCGGCGCGGTCAGCCCGAAGATGAAGATTCCAATCGCCACCGCCAGGGATATACTGGCCCGGTCCCACTCGAAATCCTGCTCCAGGGGCCGGATCAAGACCCCCGGAGCGGTCCGGACCCCCGCGCCGACGAGGAGCGTGGCAAACGTAACCGCCACCACGATCCAGGCGTAATGCAGGCGCGGACCCTGGTTTGGTCTGGGGTCGGGCTTAACCGGTTCTTCCGTTGTCAAGGCAGTTATACGTGCTCGATTCATGCGCGAGAAAGCTTTCTTGAGCCTGTGACTCGCAGAGTCTGATTGTACGCCGCTTTCGTCATCTGTCACAAGTCCGGGCATGAGAGTCCGACAACGACAGGTTTGCCAATTTGACAAAAGAACATGGGTATGTGAGACTCCGTGCCAATGCTGCCCTGAGTGCCGGCTACCGGTCAGGAGCCAATCGTGACATTGGTGTTTCCAGCCGGCGCTCCTCGGGGAAGGCGCAGCGGGAAGCGAACCGGTCCTGGGCCTGCGCAGGCGCCGCGCTCACCGGTGTGAACGGCTGTGGCGCCACACGCCGACCCTGAGTCAAGGGAGGATGCGTTGGAGAGAATCTTCGTACGTGAGATGAAGAAGCAGTCCTACGACTTGCGGGAGGAGCTGCGGCGGCTGCGGAGCCTTCCGCGTGTCTTCAAGTCCCGTGACTACCCCTGGGACCACAAAGATGGACACCGGAACCGGGACATAATAACGCCTTCCACTGCTCCCCTCCAGTCCCTCTATGTGCACATGGAAGCCTTGCCTCCCGGTGGGGCCAACGGCAGTCACGGCCACCAGAACGAGGCCATGTTCTACATCCTCGACGGCCGGGGCTACGAGATTCATGATGGAAAGCGCTACGATTGGGAAGCCGGCGACGTGGTGATAGTCAATAATGACTGTGTCCACCAGCACTTCAACGCCGACCCAAAGAAGCCGGCGCGGATGCTGGTCATAAAGACCAAGCCCCTCTACATGTTCATGCACCTGATCAACCAGGCCACCGTAGAACGCGCTCCGGCGACCACGCCCGAGGGCAAAGATTTCGAGCCGGAGGACTGACTTGCCGAGACAAGAATCCAAGAACTGGGATAAAGGAACCCTCAGAGCCTCCTTCTACCAAGAACAGCTCCAGGAGGCCAAGGATCTCGCAGAGCGCGAGCAGAAGCTGAGGAAGGTGGTCAAGCCCGAGGAGATGCCCTGGGAGGACAGCCGCCAAGGTAGGCTCAAGCACCTTCTCAACGAGAAGATAGACGCCCGCGTTCATACCATAGACGCCTATATGCAGGAATTGCCCCCCGGAGGAAGCTCCGGCAAGCACCGGCACATGGCGGAAGAGCTCCTTTACGTCCTGGAGGGCAAGGGATACGATCTGCACTGGGACGTCGACGTCGAGATAAAGGACAAGTACTATTGGAAGGTCAGCCCGGAGGCAAAACGCTTTGACTGGGAAGAGGGCGATATCGTCTATATCCCCCTAAACACCGTCCACCAGCATTTCAACCGCGATGACTCCGGTCCCGCGCGCTTTATCTCCGCCACCAACCGCATGTATAAGTACATGGGCTATCAGGACCTGGAGCAAATCGAAGACGCGCCGGCCGGCTAGCGACCGGCCCTCATGCCTGTAGAGACGAGTCGGTGACTCGTCTCCTGGCGCAGACTTATCGCAGGCCCGGCCATAACGGGACGGCCGGACCGAACGCTATGCGCCCAATGGCAACTTGGTGAATGACGCGGCAGAGGAGACGAGTCGCCGACTCGTCTCTACCAGGACGACGCCGGCCTGTTGGGGACGTCCAATCCATACGGGGTGGTCAAGGTCGCCAAGAATGAGCTTGAAGGAGGGAAGAGTGCCGTACGCCGATTTTCGAGACTGGATAGAGCAAGTCCGGGCCATGGGCGAGCTGAAGGAGTTCAGGGGCGCCCATTGGGACCTGGAACTCGGGACCATCTGCGACCTGGTTTCCGTCAACCGTAAGATCAAGCCGGCGGTCCTCTTCGATGAGGTGCCGGGGTACCCCGCCGGGTATCGGGTGCTCGTCAACCCCGTCAACTCCCTTCAGCGGGCGGCCTTGACGGTGGGAATGCCTCCGAATACCACGGAGGTGGAATTCATCCACGAGTGGAGGCGCCGTTCGAAGACGATGGCCCCGGTACCGCCCATGGTGGTGGCCTCCGGTCCCCTCATGGAGAATGTGCATACCGGCGACGACATAGACATCTACGAGTTCCCGGTCCCCAGGTATCACGAACTAGACGGGGGCCGGTACATCGGCACGGCCAGCATCACCATTACCCAGGACCCGGAGACAGGGTGGGTCAACGTGGGCACCTACCGCGTAATGGTCCTGAACAAGAACACGCTGGCCTTCTACATCTCACCGGGCAAGCACGGACGCGTCATCCGCGAGAAATACCACGCGATGGGCAAGCCCTGCCCGGTGGCGCTGGCCATCGGAGTGGACCCTATCCTGTACCTTGCCGGCTTCGTCGACCTTCCGGACGGCCAGTGTGAGTACGATTACATCGGCGGACTGGCAGGTAAGCCGGTGGAAGTGGTGCGGGGCCCGGCCACCGGTCTGCCCATCCCTGCCAGCGCCGAGCTGGCCATCGAGGGGTTCAGCTATCCGGAGGACCGGGACGTAGAGGGACCCTTCGGAGAATGGACCGGCTACTATGCTTCGGGATCCCGGACGGAGCCCACCATTCGAGTCACGAACGTCATGCATCGCCACCACCCCATCCTCTCCGGAAACCCGCCGACCCGGCCCCCGGTCTCGGGCCATACGCTGTTCCCCTCTCTGCTCCAGTCGGTGATGATATGGGAGGCCATGGAGGCTGCCGGTGTGCCGGACGTGCGGTCGGTGCGGTCTCATGAACTGGGCGGGTATTCCTTCCTGTGCATCGTCTCGATCAAGCAGCGTTATCCCGGCCACGCCCGCCAGGCCGCGGCGATCGCGTCGCAATGCAGGGCCGGCGCCTATATGGGGCGCTACGTAATCGTGGTGGACGAAGATATCGACCCGTACAATACCGATGATGTCCTCTGGGCCATGTCCACTCGATCTGACCCTGAACGGTCCATCGACATCTTGCGTCGCTGCTGGAGCGGGCCGTTGGACCCCGCCATACGACCCGGCCTCAAGGGCCACAATTCTCGGGCGCTCATAGACGCCTGCCGTCCTTACGAATGGATAGACCAGTTCCCCAAGGTGTCGGACCCCAGCCCGGAGCTGGCAACGAAGATAAAGGAGAAGTGGGGGAGATCCCTGGCCGAATAATCGAAAGACCCCTCCATCAAAGCCCCCTGTGACAAAAGCCGCATACCGGTTTCTCCTGGAAGGCTATCATGGAAGATAGTAAACGCCAACGTGCAGTTGAGCTAGACGAAGGAGAGGGAGAAGCGCCATGATTGAGACACCAAATCCCGTGCAGACACCGGGGAACCAGATAGGGAAGGATGACGAAGTAGCTCGAGTCCTGGGGCGCTACCCTCAGACCCTGGGGGTCTTTCACCAATTTGGGATCGCCTCCTTGAAGGACCCCGCCGCCCGGCAGGGCTTGGACCAGGCCACTATAGAGCGGGCTGCCAAGGAATACGGGGCGGACCTGGCCTCGCTGCTCGGCGCTCTCAACAAGATTCGGGCGGCTGTTGACGTGTCGAGCGCTGCCACTACGGTTTCTCTGCCGATCACCAAAAGCCACCTGGTCGGAGAGGTTACCGAGGCCTTCCCCGCCACGCTGGACGTGTTCCTGAAGCACGGTTTCGACCATCTAGCGGACGAGTCGATGCGCAGGACCGTTGCGAGGACGGTGACCATCGAGATGGCGGGCACTATCCACGGAATCGACATTAGCGCCCTCCTTGCTGAACTGAACGCGGCGGCCGGTAGCGTATAGCTTTGATTTTCTTGCACTTTGATTTTTGATGCTGTATAGTTTCTGGCGGCAGCAGGTTTAGCCTCGAAGTCCCGCCCATTGGAATCTAGGGTCTGTTCGGCTCTCGTGACTAAGCAGGTGCCAAGTGAGATAGGAGGTCATGGTGAGCTTCTTGGACAAGTCCCTTAGTTGTCGCGACTGTGGCTCCTCGTTCGTCTTCACGGCGGGGGAGCAGGAGTTCTTCTCTCAGAAGGGCTTCGTCAATGAGCCAAGCCGGTGCCCGGGTTGTCGCGCCCAGCGGCGTGGTGGTTTCTCATCGGGCGGCGGTGGCGGTGGTGGAAGAAGCGGAGGTGGGGTCCGGGAAATGCACCCTGCGACTTGTGCGCGTTGCGGTACCGAGACGCAAGTTCCTTTCCTGCCCAGGGGCGACCGGCCTGTCTATTGCGACGCCTGCTACAAGCGGGAACGGGAGCGCTAGACCCGGGTCCTCCGTTCCATCTGAATAGCCCGCCGGGCCGAAGTTTGGACCGGGCGCCTCAGGACGGCGGGAAGGTCGGTCTGTCGCGCGAAGCCCAGGGCATCGCCTTGGGCTAACATTGGCCGCCTCTTAGCGGCTAGCGTTCTGGAGGACTAGCGGCCACGGGGAGACCGCCTCGCTTCATCCTGACAGCTCTCGCAATAGCCGGTAAAGTCAAGCCTGTAGCCCGATACCACGAACCTGGAAGGCTGCACGTGGGCGGTCAACTCCCCCAGCGCCGGGGCGACCTCGGCGTCGGCCACTCGGCCGCAGTCAAGACAGGTAATGTGGAAATGATGATCGGTACGGGCGTCATACCGGCTGAAGTCGTCATAGGGTAGCTCTTGGATCGTCCCTTCTTCCTGGAGGACTCCCAGAGCACGGTAAACGGTGCCCAGGCTGAGGTTGGGAATGTCCTTGCGCAGTACTTCGTGCAGGGCAGACGCGCTGGGGTGGGAGGTGGTGCCTCGCAGATACTCCAGGATCGCGCGCCGCTGGCGAGTGGTTCTGCGTTTCACGGGCCCATCCTTCCGACCACCGGCAGACGCTTGAGGAACTCGCGCCCGTGGGGCGCCTGCGAGATGTGGTCGGTCAGATCCCTACCGGCGTCGTGCCGGGCCATGTGGCGCCCCGTCTCCCAGGCCCAGGAATCGGACCCATCGTAGACCAGGCCGAAGCAGGCCAGGTAGACGGGCATGCCGTCTTCTCCATTATACTTCGCAAGCTCTTCAGGTGTGAACACTCTATCTGTCACTCTGCAACCCCCCTCCGTCCTTGGTCAGCGCCTCCCGCCCGCAGGGCCGGAGGCTCGTAGATGCAACAAGGCTCGGATTGGAGATAGTCGCCTGTGGCGGCGAAGGCCCTGGCGCGGCAGCCCTCGCAGATGAAGCGGAACTGGCAGCGCCCGCACTTGCCTTTGAGATGGTCCGGGTCCCGCAGCTCCTGGAAGACAGGCGCGCTCTTCCATATCTCTTTGAAGGGCTGGCGGCGGACATTGCCGGCGGACACGGGGAGATAGCCGCAGGGGTAGACCTCGCCTTTATGGGAGACGAAGCAGACACCGGTGCCCGCCAGACAGCCCCGAGTCATGGCCTGCATCCCGGAATCGCCTCCAGGATGGCCTCCCGGGTGGCCCGAGCCGTGGGCGGGAGACGCCAAGGCCGGCCCGCCCTGGGCGCGTTCCTCCCTGCCGCGCTGTGCCCTCACCCGGAAGTAATGGGGGGCGCAGGTGGCCTTGAGCTCCAACGGCGTATCCTTGGAGCGGTCATAGAACCAGTTGAGAATGTCCTCGTAGTCCTTGGGCGAGATCATCTGCTCTTCGGCGATCTCGACGCCGCAGCCGACCGGCACCAGGAGGAAAAGGTGGAGGGCGTCTACGCCCAGCTTCAGGGCCAGGTCCATGATCTGAGGGGCTTCCTTGTAGTTGTGGCGGGCGATGGTCGTATTGATCTGGACGCTCATACCCACCTCCCGCAGGTTGCTGATGCCTTTGACCGCCCTGCGGAAGGAGCCGGGGATGGCCCGGAACTCATCGTGGGTGTCCTCGGTCGCTCCGTCGATGCTGATGCTGACCCGCCGCACCCCTGCGTCACGGATACGGTGGGCCACTTCAGGGGTGACCAGGGTGCCGTTTGTGGCCAGGGCCACCGGCAGACCCTTACTCCTGGCATAGGAGGCGATCTCGTATATGTCGGGCCGGAAGAGAGGCTCACCGCCGCTTAGCACCAGAATAGGCTTGGCCAGGGCGGCTATTTCGTCTACCAAGGCGAAGGCTTCGTCGGTCGAGAGCTCTTCCGGGTTGCGGACCGGGGAGGCAACGGCACGGCAATGAATGCAATGCAGATTGCAGCCCTCGGTGACCTCCCAGAAGACCAGACGGGGCAAAAGGTCCAAGTTGTCCTCCAAGGGGCGTGAATCGTAAATCCTGGTATTCATTATAGGGGCCGAATTGGTCGTAGCGCAACTTCATTCCCCAGTAGACCTTCAATGATTGACGTGTGGACGCCCCCTCAGCCCCCGGCACCGGTACACAATCCCCCTGCACTCACTGAAAACCCGGTAGGGAAGCCCCTTTATTGTGTACATGTGATAAATATCTTGACAAGATCCACCACCGGTGCTACGATGATGTAATCTTACGAGCAGATGAAATGGCAGACCGATGTGGCTGGCCCGTCAGTCGGTGCGCCAAATCCGGCACACAAAGAAGACTAAGGGAGGGGAGAACGCGTGGAAGACCATGACGCCCTGGTGAAAGCATGGCGCACTGCCATCAAAGAAGAGGCTTCGGCTGAACGGCGTTATCGCCGGAGGATGGAATTGGCATCCGATCCCGCAGCGAAAGCGCTCTTCGAGTATCTAGCCGGCGAGGAAGCCAAGCATATGACCCTTCTGGACGATGAGTACCAGAAGAGGTTCGCTCCGGATATGTAGCCATGGGCGAATTCCGGTTTTCTCCCCGCCTGAACCGTGCCCACGAGATCCACTGGCGTCAATGGGGGCCGGAAACCTTTCAGGAGGCCGAAGGCTTGGACCGGCCGATACTGCTCTCCATCTCGGCGGTCTGGTGCCACTGGTGCCACGTCATGGATGAGACCACCTATTCCGATCCCCGCGTCATAGACCTGGTCAACAGGGAATACCTCCCCGTAAGGGTGGACAACGACCGGCATCCCCAGGTGAATCAGCGCTACAACATGGGCGGATGGCCCTCGACCGCCTTCTTGACCCCCCGGGGGGACACGCTTACAGGGGCAACCTACGTCCCGGCGGACGGGTTCCTATCAATCGCTTCCCAGGTCCTTCAATACTATCGGACTCGTAAGGCTGAGCTTTACAGCCAAATCCTGGAGCAGCGGACCAGGGCAGTGTCTCCGACCGTTCTATCGGATATTCCGCAGGACGCCTCCGCACGGGTGCTACGTTCCCTGACCGAGACCTTCGACCACGAACACGGCGGCTTCGGAACGGAACCCAAGTTCCCACAATCTGAGGCCGTGGAGCTTCTTCTGGAGGAATACCATCGTAGCGGCGAAGAGCGGCTCCGTCAGATGCTGGTCATCACTCTCGGCAACATGGCGTCAGGAGGGATGTTCGATCAAGTAGCCGGGGGCTTCTTCCGGTATTCAACGAACCGGGACTGGAGCATTCCCCATTATGAGAAGATGTGCGAGGATAACGCCGCCTTGCTTCGGGTCTACCTTCATGCTTACCAGCTTCTTGGAGGCCGGGCTAATAGGAAGGCCGGTGATGGTCCAGATCTGGGGCAGCAACTGCGCCAGGCTGCTCAGCGCACGGTAGAATACGTGCTATCGGCTCTCCATGACCCGAAAACAGGGGCGTTCTATGGCAGCCAGGATGCTGACGAAGAGTATTACCGGCTGGGACTGGAACAACGGGCCCGGCGTGAAGCGCCGTTCGTTGACCGCACCGTCTACACGCCCTGGAACGCGTCCATGGCCTCCGCATTCCTGGAAGCTTCCCGCGTCTTGGAACGTCCGGATTTGGAGGGAGTGGCACTGGCGGCGCTGGAGTTCATCTGGTCGCGAATGTTCCGGCCAGGTGAGGGGGTGTCCCATTATCACGACGGCCAACCCGGAGGCGCCGGCCTGCTTGTGGACCAGGTATGGGCTGCTTCTGCCTTCCTCGATGCCTATGAAACCACCGGCCGGTCCCTTTATCTCGAGCGTTCTCGGGAACTGGCCCACTTGATCTTCGAGCGTTTCAGTGACCCTTCGGGGGGATTCTATGACATCTCGGACGGATACGAGAGGCTCGGGCGATTGGAGGTGAGGGACAGGTCAATAGTGGACAACTCCCTGGCGTCTCTGGTGCTCTTGCGTCTGTACCACATTGATGGCGATGAGGCCTACCGTCAGGCCGCCGAAGGAGCTCTGAGGGCCTTCGCATCCGATTATCTGAAGTTCGGCCCCTACGCCGCCCCGTATGCCAGGGCGGTTGGGTGGTTGCTCGAGGAGCCTTTGCAGATAGAGATAGTGGGCGAGGCCGATGACACGCGCAGTTGGCGAGAGGAATCGCTGTCGTTCTATCATCCTCGCCGGCTGGTCCGGACCTTGGACCCGATCGCCGATCGCGAGACCATTGGCAGGCTCGGGCTGCTTGCCGGAAGCGCTCTCACCGCCTACGTCTGCTACCGGGGGACTTGTTCATCTCCCGTTCGGCGCAGCGGAGATCTGAGGGCGGCTGTGGAATCTCTGGCGTCGGGTTCTAGACAATGAAACGGCGCCTGGGATGCATGAGCTTAGAGCAAAATAGCCTTATCGCGCGGCCGGCATATTTGGATAATTGGATGTTATATAACACTAAAACCTTGACATCTAGCACCGCAGGTGATATAATCCAGACCTGGATAAGACTGGAAGAGAACGGTTCTGAGAAGTCAAACCAGGGCCCTTCCTGGAGAAAGGAGGCGATATGATGGTGCAGAAGATACTGGTGCCCCTGGACGGAAGCGATTTTGCTGAGGGCGTTATCGATGATGTCGCGGAGTTGGCGGCCGGGGGGCGGGCGGAAGTGGTGTTGTTCCAGGTGGGGACGCTTCCCGATGAGTTAGTTGTGGAAAACGGCCGGACCATATATCTCGATGAGCAACTGGGTTGGGTCGAGAGCGGTATGAAGGATTATCTGAGAATGGTCGAGAGGCGCCTGAAGGCCCGAGGACTTCTGGTAGAGTCTGAGATTAGCTTTGGCGACCCGGTGGCGGAAATCCTCCGGTATGCGCGGGAAAGGGGAATAACACTGATCGCCATGGCGACTCACGGACGGATTGGGCTGGAGGCGATTTGGCGTGGCAGCGTGGCACGCAGCGTTTACCAGAAAGCCACTGTACCGGTGCTACTGAAGAGACAGAGTGTGAAGGAGGCGAGCCTGAGGGCCGCCTGAAATCCGGCCTTATCGAAGTTATAGGTAGGGTATCTCAGGGCATCCTTTGGCTGAGGGGTGTCAAATGGTAAACTGGAACCACCTGGGATGCGGGCAGGTTGCGAGGCAGGGCGCCGAGAGGCGCCGGCGGTTTTTGCCGTCGAAGGGCGCGGAGAGGTAAGATGGTGGGCCATCGTGTAGCGCCTGCTCGGGGTTAGCCCCAGCGAGAGGGCCGAGGGCTTGCAAGGGTCTCCGGCCTTCTCCCATTAGATGGGGCATTTTCAAACCGAGCCGGTTTCAATGATCGGCTCGGTTCTGATTTTGACGGCATACCGCCCCCCGATGTATCATGCGGCTATGTGGTCACGCCGGCGCCGTCTCATTGAATCCTACCGGCGTTGACACCGAGGCCAGGCCTCGAACCCGAGAGGACAAAAAGATGAACTCATTTCACGATGTTGTTGCCCGGCGTCACGACTACGCCCGGGAATGGAAGGCCCGGACCGGTGGCAAGGTGCTGGGGTATTTTTGCACCTACGTTCCAGAGGAACTGGTCCGCGCTGCCGGTGTGCTGCCGGTCCGCATACTGGGCAGCCATGAGCCGGACAATGTCGCAGAGCGCCATATCTATACTATGTATTGTCCGTTCTGCCGCGACTGCCTGGCCCAGGGACTGCGCGGACGCTACGATTACCTGGATGGCATAGCCATCGCCCATTCCTGCATTCACATCCGTCAGGCCTTCAGTAGCTGGAGACTCCACGTTCCCATCTCCTATGATTACTACATCTTCATGCCGGCCAAACCTCAAAGCCCCGCGGCTCAGGTATTGCTGGCCAAGGAATTCCAGGCTTTCAGGGAATCCCTGGAGGAGTGGACCGGGACCCCGATCACTCAGGATTCGCTTCGGGAGTCCGTGGAAACGGTCAACACCGGACGGAGCCTCCTCAAAGAGGTCTACGGGCTCCGCAAGTCGAAGACGCCCCCTCTCACCGGGGCGGAGGCGATGGAGATGACCGTCGCCAGCCAGATGATGGACAGGCGGGAGCACAACGTCCTGCTGGAGCGGGCGCTGACCGATCTGAAGGTACGGCCTCCGGGAGGGGACGCCGGCGTGCGCCTCATGATTGTGGGTAGCGAAGACGATGATACCGAGATGCTGAGGCTGATCGAGTCCCTGGGGGCCACCGTGGTCATCGATGATCACTGCACGGGAAGCCGGCATTTCTGGAACCTGGTTGAGCCTACCGGCGACCTGATCGGCGATCTGGCCAGGCGATACGTGGAACGGCCTCCCTGCCCCCAAAAGGACTGGGAGGGGAGGCGGCGCCTGGAACACATCCGTCCGCTTGCCAGAGAGTACGGTGTACAGGGGGCCATCGTCATCCAGCAGAAGTTCTGCGACCCGCATGAGCTGGACAATCCCGTGATCATCTCGGTATTGCAGGACGAGCTACGTATCCCCTGCCTGTTCCTGGAGTTCGACGTAACCATACCCGTGGGCCAGCTAAAGGTCCGCATCGAGGCCTTCTTGGAGATGTTGAAGCTCGAGGTCTAGACACCTTAATTACTCTTCTCCCTTTCAGGGAGAAGAGTAATTAAGTTTGATAGGCAAAAGGGGACACTCCTTTTGAACCCAGGCAGAGGGACGGCTGTCCCTCTGCACTCCCTGCCTGGTTGGGAGTAGCGTAGCGCAGTGGCTTGTCCCCTGCTTTGAATACTGCCCGAGAGAGTAGCTACAAAGGGGAAGGACTATTTGTCCAGCGGGGGATCCCCTCATCCTAGCCTTCTCCCACGGGGAGAAGGAACA
>ORJL011265340.1_pt1 | contig 11979 bp, 11 predicted proteins | sample 1779941 | NCBI WGS metagenome assembly ORJL01 (sample SAMEA104232317, study PRJEB22302) | groundwater metagenome | biome: forest; feature: aquifer; material: groundwater | place: USA | collected 2011-08-07 | depth 5.8 m
GATGGTGGCCCCGGAGCGCCAGCGTCAGGGCCTGGGCGAGCAGTTGTTCCGCACCTGGGACCAGCACGTTGGCGCCTCGTTGGGCCTCGGACTGTCCGAATCGTCGTACCGCCTCTTCCAGAAGCTGCACTGGCCGAATCTGGGACCGGTGCCATGCCTGGTGAAGCCCTTGACGCGCCGAGCCCTGCGCCGTCCTAACTGGCCGATGCCCATCAATCGGCTGATTTCGGCCGTCACGCTCCCGTTTGTGCGAATTGTGGCACGCGCCAGGCCGCTGGGCGCGGAGATCGAATCGGTGCGCCAGTTCGGCGACCAGTTCACCGCGCTGTGGGATCGGCTGTCGGGACGCTTCGATGTCGCCGTTCGGCGGGATGCGGCGTACCTGACGTGGAAGTACCTGGAACCGCCGCACGTGCGTTACTCGGTGGTCGCGCTGAAGCGCGGCGGGGACTTGCATGGGTATGCGGTCTACCGTCACGTGCGGGAACCGAGAGGGCGCGTTACGTTGCTGGTGGATTTCCTGGTGGATCCCGACGACGAGGTCGGCCTGAAGGCCCTGCTGCGCTGGCTCGATCGGGAGGCGCGCGCGGTCGATTCAGACAAGATCCGCACGTTTGCGCTGCACGAAGGTTTCCGTCGCGTGATCAGGCGATCGGGCTACTTCCAGGTGAAGTCCACGATGGAATTCGCCGCAAAGATCAATGCCGTTAGCGTGTCCCGGGATTTCTATCAGCACACCGGCAGGTGGCACATCACGCTGGGCGATTCGGATCAGGACCGATAGCGACGGGATGCCCGCATGTTGTACCTACTGGTTGGCATCGATACCGAGGGCGACAACCAATGGTCGGCCGAGGCCAGGCTGAATCAGCGGTTCGAGAACATCTACGCGCTGCCGGATCTGCATGCCCTCTTCTGTCGACACCACGCGCGCCCCACCTATCTGGTGACCTACCCGGTCGTGAAGGACCCGCGATCGGCTGACGTGCTGCGCGCGCTTTGCGAAGGCCGGGACTGCGAGATCGGTGCGCATCACCACGCATGGGAAACGCCGCCCTGCAAGGCGGACGACATCAGTCGGCACCAGTACGCGATGCAGCTGCCAGCCGGCCAGTTCCGAGCGCAGGTAGAGTCGCTGACTGCCGCCATTGAGGATGCCACGGGCATGCAGCCGCTGTCGTACCGATCGGGCCGGTTCGGCTTCTCGGCCACCCATGTCGCCGATCTCGAACGGGCCGGATACCGGATCGAGTCGAGCGTGGCGCCGTTGTTTTGCGAAGGCCACAAGGGCGGTCCGGATTTCGTGGGCGCGCCGGCGACGCCCTACTTCCTGGCGCACGACGACGCGACTGTTCCCGGAACGAGCAACCTGCTGGAGATCCCCGTGTCGGCGGGTCTCGACCGGCGTGTGCCGGCGTGGGTGGAGCGGCTCTACGCCCGGGCCCCGCGCCCGTACACCACCAAGCGCGTCTTGAAGAAGCTGGGGATCGCGCACATGCGCTGGTTGCGACCGTCCTACTCGGGACTCGAGGACATGTGCGCCCTGGCACGCCGGCTGAAAAACAACGGCGTTCCCGTGTTGAACGTGATCTTCCACTCGAGCGAAGCCATCGTTGGCGGCAGTCCTTACAATCGCACCGAGGCCGAGTTTCAGCACTTCTGCGAACGGCTGGAGCGGTTCCTCGCCTATGCCGTGGGCGAACTGGGCGCCATTCCCGTGACGTTCAGCGAGTTCAGGGCGCTGTACTGCGGCACCCAGAGCGAGCCGCGATCGTAGGGCGGTAGCAACCACCGTGATGCGCATCTGCCATGTGACCTCTCATCTTCCACCCGATCAGGCCGCCAACGCCCTGTTGCCGATGCACCTGGGCGAATGGGCACGGGCCGCGGGCGACACGTGCGTGTTTGTGGCGCAGCCGCCGCGCGCGATCGGCTTGGCCACCGCCACCGCCCTTGCCGGGATTCAGCGCACCTTGCCGGGAGACGTCGTCTGGTTCGAACCGAGACGGCCCTCCTGGCGTGTGCCGGTGGTGTCTCACGCGGCATCGCTGGCCGACGCGATTCGGCTGTGGCGGGTGGCCGGTGCGGCGTTGCGCGCGGCCGATGTGGTACACGTACACAGCAACGGATTGTTGCCCGAAGCGGCAAGTCTGCTTGCGTCGTGGCTCCGCGTGCCGGTGGTCCTGACTCTCTACGGAACGGAAATCTGGCACTACCGGCGGCGGAAGGTGGGAGTAGACCTCTTCGCGCGCGCGTATCGATCGGCGGCTCAGGTCACCTTCTACAGTCAGGGGCTTCTCGACCGGGCACTCGAGCACGGACTGACGCGCGCCGGACTGAGCGTCGTGTACCCGCCGGTGGCCGGCTACTTCACACCTGCCGGCGATGCGACGAGACAGCAGGCGCGCGAGACCCTGGGGCTTCGCGAACGTCACGTGCTCGTCAACGTGAAACGGCTCCATCCCCTGGCTGGCCAGCGATACCTGATCGAGGCGATGCCCGCCGTGCTCGGTCTCCATCCGGACACCAGGCTGGTGTTCTGCGGAACCGGTCCCCTTCGAAGCGAACTGGAAGACCTGGTGGGCGCGCTTGGCATCGCCGATCACGTGACGTTTGCCGGTCTGCTCGATAACCGGATGGTCGCGTCCTACTACGCGGCCGCCGATCTGTTCGTGCTGCCGTCTCTGCTGGAAGCCTGCCCGACCGTGGCGATCGAAGCACTGGCGTCTGGCACGCCCGTCGTGTCCACCGACAACCCTGGCGGCGTCGAACTCCAGCGCCTGTTCGGCGGCGATGTCCGGATCGTGCCGCGGGAGAACCCGGGGGCCCTCTCTGCGGCCATCTCGTTGTTTCTGAACAACCCCCAGCGCGCTCGGCCAGGCACCGGCGAGACGATTGCCAGGGAATTTGCTCCCGCCATCGTCGCCCGCAGATTTGCGGATGTCTATCGGTTGGCAGCGCCAGGCGCCTCCCTGGACTGACCCTTCACCTTGCGTCAGGAACGTGTTACGGCTTGGCGGTTTGGCTGCCGAGTCGTATACTCGACAGACGGGGGCATGGCCATGTTCACACACGTCACGCGGTTCGGCTGCGCCATCCTGGTGCTGCTGGCAGTCGTCGCACGTCCGGCGGCGGCCAGTGAAGTGTCGGTGACTTTCCGCGATGGGACGGTCACGGTGATCGCCCGGGATGCGACGCTGCGGCAGCTTCTGGCGGAGTGGCAACGGGTCGGCCACACCAGAATCGAGCCCCTGGATCGGGTTCCGGCGCAGCCAATCACCATCGAACTGGTCGACGTCCCTCAATCGCAGGCGCTGGCGATGATCCTCCGTTCGCTTTCCGGTTACATCGCGGCCCGCCGCAGCGGGACGCTGCCCGGCGGGTCGCTGTACGATCGTATCCTCCTGACGCCGACGCTGGCGCAGGCGTCTACGACGGTGGCGTCGTCTACGCCGCGGCCGCCGCGCCCGGCTCAGACAGTGCCAGATTTCATGCGCAACGGAATGCCCGGGGCCTTCCCCGGGTCTATTCCGGGGGGCCTGGGGGCAGACGATTCCGACGCCTCGTCGGGCGACGACGGCCAGGACGATGTGCCGCAGCCGCTGGTTCGTCCAGGGTTGCCGCTGAACCGCCGGCCGGGCGGCATGCCCGTCACGGGAATGATCGGCATGCCGATGCCTGATCCGTCGGGTCAGCCGATTGATCCGAACAGGCAGGGCTCGGCGGCCACAAACCCCGTCAGGGGACCGGTGACGGCACCCATGCCTGGAATGCTCATTCCCGGCCCGAGCGCCCCTCCCAAAGGGCCGGGTGGCATCCCCTCAACGCCTCCACGGCCGCCCGGGGACCCGCGATTCTGAGCGGCCACAGATCCGGTCACGTGGTTTCACCCATGGCCGATGACGCCTCGGCGACCAAACTGGGCGAGTATGCCACCCGCGGCGAGTACCACCGTGTGCTAGACGAGACGTGGAACTACCGCCCGACGTACCTCGCGAAAATGTCGGCGGTCCGCCGGCACCTCGACTCGTTCTCGCCGGAGACTCGTGTGCTGGATGCCGGCTGCGGAGAGGGTGTGATTGTCGACCAGTATGCCGGCCGTCTGCGAATCGAAGGTGTCGATCTCAACTTCAGGTCCGCGCTGGTCCAGACCGGATCGGTCACGGCATTGCCGCACGCCAACGGGACGTTCGATCAGGCGTTGTGCCTGGATGTGCTCGAACACCTGACGTTCGACGATCAAGCTAGGGCGCTTGGCGAGCTGCACCGGGTGTTGCGCCCCGGCGGCGGCGCGTTGGTGTCGGTGCCGAACCTGGCTCACCTGCAATCCCGGGTGCACTTTCTCTTGCTGGGACAGTTGATCAGGACAGCCAGCCTCGCGAAGCATCCAGGTGACCGCCCCGTAGAGGAGTACCTGGCGCTGGCGCGCAGTTGCGGATTCGACATCGTGAGGCGCCGCGGGATTTTCCCCACCGTGCCGATCCTGGCAGCCCTCATCAGGCGGTACCCAATGTCGCTGGCCTGGCTACACGGCGCACTCACGCGCGTGTTGCCGGTGCCGGGATGGTGTTTCCTCAATTTGATCTGGCTGCAGAAACCAGCCTGATCACGGGATCGAAATCATGGCGATGCTTGCAGAGGTCAACGCTCGGATCACACAGGCCATGAAGGCCCACGACGCGGCGACGCTGTCGGCGTGTCGCATGCTGAAAGCGGCGCTGATCAACAAGGAAGTGGAGAAAGGCCGCGCCCTCGAGGATGCCGAGGCGTTTCAGGTGATCGCCGCGCAGATCAAGCAGCGGCGCGATTCGATCGATCAGTTTCAGAAGGGCGGCCGGCAGGATCTGGTGGACAAGGAGGCCGCCGAACTCGTGCTGCTGGAGCGGCTGATGCCGCCCCCACTTGACCCGGCGCAGATCGATCAGGCGATTGATGCCGCCCTCATCGAAACTGGCGCCGCGTCTATGAAAGACGTGGGCAGGGTGATGAAGGCCGTGATGGCTGCTCTCTCCGGCAAACCGGTGGACGGCAAGACCGTGAACGACCTGGTCCGAAAGAAGCTTGGCGGCTAGAGTACTTTCGCGTCGCACTGCCGCTTGGGTGACACGGTCAGCCAGGGATTCAAGCTGGTCCGCTGGTGTCCTGGATGGAGGCGATCCCGGAGAGTGGTGAATCCTTCTGACAGAATTGTAAGCAGTGCGTTCCGGGCCATTTGCAGCGCCTCGATCTCTCCCTGGTGAGCCGCTCGCCGCTGCAAGCGCTCGATGATCTCAGCCGCCTCGATCAGGGTCATTTCGCCGTTTCCCATACTGCACCCCTGTCTCAAATCGGTCACATTGGCGTCAACAACATGCCCAGCCAGCAGTTGAGCGGCAGTGTGCCTCGAGTGATACAGACCTTCAAGCGCCAAATCGCGCCATTCGGCGCATGTCGTCAGATGACGCATCTTGTCGTGGGGGGTCACCAAACTTTCGGGGCAGATCTGTCGTCCAATCTCTTGACAGGCAATCGACCATCCTGTCCAACCTCCTCTTTGGGCATCCGCTTCCGACACAGCGGATGCCCGTTTTGTTTGCCCGCGAAATTGAACCACTCCCGCTCTACTCCGGGAGTGGTTCTCCTGCTGGCGCCGAGGGTTGTGGTACGCTGACCACACGTCCATGTCCTCTGAAGCGCCGGGGCCCTCCCAGGCTGCATCGCCACACCTGACCAAATCTGCGGGTGTCATTGGAGCCGCGACCATGACCAGCCGCTTGCTGGGACTGGTGCGCGACCAGGTGATGTCGTTCCTGTTCGGCGCCGGCGATCAGATGGATGCCTACAACGTGGCGTTTCGCATCCCAAACCTGGTACGTGACCTGTTTGCGGAAGGCGCCATGAGCGCGGCTTTTGTCCCGACCTTCACCCGTACCCTGACGCTCGGCGGGCGGGACCGGGCGTGGCATCTCGGCAGTCTCGTCATCAACATCTTGGTCGCGGCGACCGGTCTTCTGGTCCTGGCGGGTATCGCCTTCGCCTGGCCCATCACCGGCGCCTTCGCCGGCAAGTTCGCCGAAGTGCCGGGCAAGTTCGAGTTGACGGTGACGCTGACGAGGGTGATGTTCCCGTTTCTGATGCTGGTGGCCGTGGCCGCGGCGTTGATGGGCATGCTGAACTCGCTGCAGCGCTTTTTCGTGCCCGCGATCTCGCCCGCCATGTTCAACGTCGGGTCCATACTTTGCACCATTGGACTGGTGCCTGTCATGCCGTGGCTGGGTCTGCCCGCCATCATGGCGCCGGCGATCGGCGTGCTGGTAGGTGGCCTGGGCCAGGTCGCCATCCAGTGGCCGTCGCTGCGGCGAGAGGGATTCCGCTACCGTCCCGTCTTCAGTTGGTCTGACGAAGGGTTTCGCCAGGTGCTGGTGCTGATGGGACCAGGCGTGATTGGCCTGGCTGCGGTACAGGTCAACGTGCTGGTGAACACGATTCTGGCGTCGGGCGAAGGTACGGGCGCCGTGTCGTGGCTGAATTACGCCTTTCGGCTGATGTACTTGCCCATTGGGCTTTTTGGCGTGTCGATTGCCACCTCGGCGCTGCCCGCGCTGAGCCGTCACGCGGCGCGATCGGATCTGCAAGAAATGCGGCGTACGGTTTCCAGCGGCTTGCGCCTGATGCTGGTGTTGAACGTGCCGGCGACGATCGGCTTGATGGCGCTGGCCACGCCGATTGTCGCCCTCATCTTCGAGCGCGGACGCTTCACCGCAGCCGACACCGCAGCCACGGCCGCCGCGCTAGCGTGTTACGCCCCTGGGTTGGTGGGCTACTCGGTGGTGAAGATCGTGGTGCCGTCGTTCTATGCCCTTCGCGACAGCCGCACCCCCGTGCTGGTGTCGGTGGCGGCGGTCGCCGTCAACGTGATCCTCAACCTCACGCTTGTGCGCGTGATCGGGTTCCGCGGCCTCGCGCTGGGCACCGCCATCAGCGCGATCTTCAATGCGTCGTGCCTGCTGTGGTTGTTGCGGGTCCGGCTCGGCAGCCTCGACGGCCGGCTGATCGCGACGACGTTGGTCAAGATCACGGCGGCGGCGTTGCTGATGGGTGCCGCGGCCTGGACCACCGACTACGCCATCGCTCTGTGGCTGCCGTCCCACGCGATTCAAGTGCTGGCGCTGCGCGTCGTGGCATCAATCGGCGTGGCGCTGTTCGTGCTCGATCGGGCGGCCTGCGCGCTGCACGTGCACGAATTCACCGACGCGCGCGGCCTGCTGATGGCCCGCCTGGCCCGGATGCGGACCCGTGCGTAGCGCCGTCAGACACCCCGGCCGGCTCGACCCGATGGTACTGCGGATGGCCAGCGCCCATTTCGTATCGGACGCCTACAGCAACCTGTACACGCCGCTGCTGCCAGCCCTGATTCCGCGCCTGGGTTTGTCGCTGACCGCAGCCGGCACACTGGCTATGCTCTTCCAGCTAGCCACCTCGGTCTCGCAACTGGGGTTTGGACACCTGGCGGATCGCTGGCGACCGCGTGTGTTGCTGGTGGCAGGCCCGATCGTCTCGGTGCTCGTATTGAGCCTGATCGGTATGGCGTGGTCTCCGACGACACTGGCGATCGTGCTGATTGTGGGCGGCCTGGGCGGCGCGGCGTTCCACCCTTCAGCGGCGGCCGTGGTACACCGGATGGGTGGCTCGCACCGTGGCTTCGCCATGGCGTTTCACATCACCGGGGGGTCGGTGGGTTACTCGCTGGCGCCCATCCTGTTCGCCCCATTTGTCGATCGGTTTGGCCTTGCGTGGACGCCGGCGCTGGCCATTCCGGGGTTGGTTCTGCTGGGTCTCATCCTGGCACGGGTCCCGCCGGTGCGGCCCTTTGGGGGCGACGGGGCCGGTGGTTTCCAGGCGTTGCGGCCGTACGCTGGCCCGCTCTTCCTGCTGTACCTGATCGTCGTGTTGCGCACGGTCACCTCGATGGGGTTCGCGACGTTCTTTCCGGTCATGCTGACCCGCCGTGGGTGGTCGGTTGGCGAGGCTGGCGCGGCGGTGTCCATGTACCTGTTCGCGGCGGGGATGGGCGGCTTGATCGGCGGCCCGCTGGCCGACCGTCTTGGGTCGCGCAGGGTGATCGCGGCGTCGCTGGCGATGGCCGTACCGTTTCTGGCGCTGGCGCCTGCGCTGGACGGGTGGCTGCTGCTGATGGCGATGGCGCTTGGCGGCTTCTTCCTGCAGTCCACCCTGCCGGTCAACGTGACCCTTGCCCAACAGATTGCGCCGGTCAGCGCCGCCACCGTGTCGTCACTGATGATGGGATTCGCCTGGGGCACCGGCGGCCTCTCGGCCCCGCTTGTGGGCGCGTCGGCCGACCGGTTCGGAATCGAATCCACGCTGATGGCCATGGCCTTCGTGCCGTTGCTCGGCGTGGTGTGTGCACTTGCGTTGCCACGCGATCATCAACGCCAGCAGATCGCCGTCGCGGAAACCGCCCGTTATATCGGAACCTGATATGCATCCTGTTTCGCCTTCGTACATGCGCTACAGCCTCGGGCCTGGCCCGATCGGACCCGCCGTGCGCCTGCTAATTGCGGCCAACGTGGTGGGATACCTCCTGTCGCTCGCCCTGCCATCGCTGACCATCCGGCTCGGTCTGATTCCGGCCGCCATCGTCGAGCGGTGGTGGGTGTGGCAGCCGGTCACCTACATGTTCCAACACGGCGGACTGTTCCATCTGCTGTTCAATATGCTGGCGCTATGGATGTTCGGCATCGAACTGGAACGTCAGTGGGGCACGCGGTTCTTCACGACGTACTACTTCGTCACCGGTATCGGCGCAGCGCTCACCACGGTCCTGGTCTCGCTGCTGCCGTTCGGGTTTGCCGAAGGCCTGTACGTGTCGGTGACGGTTGGCGCGTCGGGTGCCATCTACGGCGTGCTGCTGGCCTACGCGTGGTCGTATCCCGATCGGCCCATCTACATGTACCTGCTCTTCCCGATTCCGGCGAAGGTCTTCGTGCTGATCATCGGAGCCATCTCATTCCTGTCGGCCACCAGCGGAGGCGACGGCATCGCCCACGCCACGCACCTTGGCGGTCTCGTCGTGGGCTACCTGTACCTGATGTGGCGCAGAGGCGGGCTCGGATCGGTGTGGCGCTCGCAGGTGTTACGGTGGCGTATGGCTCGGCTTCGCCGGAGGTTCGACGTACACCAGGGCGGACGCCCGAAGGGCCCAGGCGGGTGGGTGCACTAGGTCTACAGCGTGCCGCGCACGTAGCCGCCGTCAACCTGAATGGTCGTGCCCGTGATGTAGGTGCTCCGCCCGGAAGCCAGAAACACCACGAGATCGGCCAACTCGGATGGCTCGGCCATGCGTCCGAGCGGAATGCTCTGCACCGTGCGCCGTTCCACTGCCTCCACCGGAATGCCTTCCCGACGCGCCGCGGCTTCGGCCAGTTCAACGACCCGATCGGTGCGGGTGTAGCCGGGTGCTACACAATTGACCAGAATGCCGTCCCTGGCAAGCTCGTTGGCCAGCGTTTTTGAGAGGCCCACCACTGCCGGGCGCAGCGCGTTGGACAGGATCAGACCGGCGACCGGTTGCTTCGCCGAAATGGATGTGATGTTGATGATCCGCCCACCACCCCGGCGTCGCATGTGCGGTACGGCTTCCTGGCACAACAGGATGGTGCTCATCAGCAGGAGGACGATGGCCTCTCGCCAATCCGATTCCGTGAGCGCGCCGAAGAGCCCCGCTTGGGGGCCGCCAGCGTTGGTCACGAGGATGTCGAGCCCGCCGAAATGCCGGGCGGTCTGGTCGACCAGGCACACCACGTCGGACCGGCGTGTCAGATCGGCCGCTACGGCCAGCACCTCCGCGCCTGTGGCTGCCTGAATGTCGGCCGCTGTGGTCTCCAGCGTTGGCATGTGGCGCGCACATATGCTGATGCGGGCCCCTTCGGCAGCCAAGGCCATCGCGGCGGCCCTGCCCAATCCCCGGCTTGCCGCGCACACCAGCGCGACTTTTCCCTTCAGTCCAGTTTCCATGGAGGTCCTTACTGACTTCAATCAACTGTCTACTGACTCGGAGTCTTGTTCTGATTTCTGATTCCGTTCGTCACTTCCTGAAATAGTCATCCGTCTTGTCCAGCCAGTCCTGGCGAATGGGGCTGAAGATGTCGAGCTCGAATGTATCCTCGAGCGCCTCGGCCTGGTGCGGCACCCGCGATGGGATGTGCAACACTTCGCCCTCGCGGACCACCACTTCGGCGCCGTCCACCACGAATCTGAGCGCGCCTTGCAGGATGTAGGTCATCTGCTCGGCTTCGTGGTCGTGGGTGGGCACGATGGCGCCTTTCTTGAGGTAGATCTGCGCCAGCATCTCGCGCTCGCCCGTGACGAGCTTGCGCGAGATCATTTCGGTGACCTTCTCGAGGGCGATTTCGTCCCATCGGTACTGCGTGGCGCGGTTCGTGGACATGAGGGTGACGGCTCCTGCTAGTGTCCCGAATCAGAAATTCGCCGACATATTCCGGGCGGGGCATCCCGCTTCGCGGCGTTGCTTCTTCCTCACATACTCCCGGTATGCTCGGTCGTCCGCCTTCGTTCGGCGAACTTCGGCGAGACCTCGCCGTAGCCTTGGCGGAGGCGGGTCGCGCCTTGCGATCCGGGCGCCGCGCTCCGGACTATGTGTCACCGAACTTCCGATTCGGGACACTAGCGCGCGTGGTCGACGTTCAGGGCCGCGGCGACTGGTGCGGCGACCCACTCGACGGGCTCGGGGGACGGGCGATTATAGCACCCGGAACCCGATGGTATAATTGCACTTCCCGTACTTGAGGCTTGAATCATGGGCTGGCGCGCACGCCAGCCGGGCCGATCCGGGCGTGATGCCAGTGCCAGGACGCCATATGGACACGACGACGCCGCTCGAGGCCACGCCCGGGCGCGCCGAAAAGGCGCCCGAGATGGCTGCGGACATGCTGCTCCGCGCATTCCGACTGATGTATCTCTCGCGCAAGATCGACGACAAGGAAATCCAACTCAAGAATCAGAGCCGGATCTTCTTCCAGATCAGCGGCGCCGGTCACGAGGCGATCCTCACGGCGGCCGGTCTGGTATTCAAGCCTGGCTACGATTGGTTCTTCCCGTATTACCGCGACAGGGCGTTGTGCCTCGCGCTGGGGGTCACCCCCTACGAGATGTTCCTGCAGGCGGTAGGGGCGGCCGACGATCCAGCGTCGGGCGGCCGGCAGATGCCCTCTCACTGGGGACATACCCGCTGGAACATCGTGTCGCAGGGCAGTGTCACCGCATCGCAGTGTCTGCAGGCGGTCGGATGCGCGGAGGCGGCGCTGCTGTACGAAAAGCTTGCCGGCATCGATAACCGTGGCGCGCTCTGCAAGGCCGACGAGGTCACCTATGTGTCGCTGGGCGAAGGGTCGACCAGTGAAGGCGAGTTCTGGGAGTCGTTGAACACGGCGTGCAACCGGAAGGCGCCGGTGGTGTACCTGGTCGAGGACAATGGCTGGGCTATCTCGGTGCCCGCCGAGGTGCAGATGCCTGGCGGCAGTGTGTCCGATCTGGTGCGGGCGTTTCCGCACCTGCGCGTCATCGCGGTGGATGGCACCGACTTCATGGCGAGCTACCGCGCCATGCGGGACGCCGTCGACTATGCGCGCGCGCGCCTTGGACCGGCGCTGGTTCACGCGAAGGTGATTCGCCCGTACTCGCACTCGCTGTCTGACGATGAGCGGCTGTACAAGACACCCGGGGAGCGCGCGCAGGAAGGCCGGCGCGACCCGATCAAGAAGATGATCGATCTCCTCCGGGTGCACGCACTGGCCACGGTCAAGGAGATCGAGTCGATCCAGGCCGACGTGGAACGCGAGGTCAATGAGGCCGCGAAACAGGCGTTGGTGGCTCCCAAACCCGCCCGCGAGACTGCGGCGCTGTGGGTGTACTCTCCCGATATCGCTCCCTCGTCATCCGCGTTCAGCACCGATCCACAGC